>Ga0272445_1001842_pt1 | contig 15437 bp, 22 predicted proteins | sample YNPCB0031_FD_194404 | JGI IMG/M metagenome (GOLD analysis project Ga0272445, IMG submission 194404) | Hot spring sediment microbial communities from Yellowstone National Park, WY, United States - YNP-CB-003-1 | ecosystem: Environmental > Aquatic > Thermal springs > Hot (42-90C) > Sediment... | reverse complement strand
AAAATCTGGTTATCCCCCCTCCTGAAGAACTCAAACCGCTCCTCTAAAAGCCCAAGAGCCTCGGCAATAAGCCGCGACAGCTCAAGAGGGTTGAACTCCTCAATAAACAAGTCGACGTCCTTCGAGGAGGGTGCCAGGCCTTAGTCTACAAGACCTGGGATCCGCCGACGACTACATTGTAACGCGCCGACAGCGCCGGGTAGACCCTCTTTAAAACCTCCGCCCAGGGAAAAGCCATGTGACTATTAAACTGGCTAATTTGCAAAAGCTGTGTTGGTTAAGATATGTGGCGTCGCCAGGCTGGCCGACGCCGAGGCGCTGGACGGGCTTGTGGAGTACATAGGGTTCATAGTGGAGCCGACGAGCCCCCGCGCCGTCAAGCCGGAGGCCCTCGGGGCCTTGAGAGCCGCGGTGCGGAGGAGCAGACCTGTGCTGGTGACCGCCTCACTCCCGCCCAAGGAGGCGGTGGACCTCGCCGCTGAGGGCGAGATCCCAGTGGTGCAGCACCACGGCGCGCTGGCGGGTGAGGACTACGACTACGCCGCCTCCCGAGGGGTCGCGCTTGCGCCCGTGGCCGTGTACAGGCCCGGCGCGGATCTGAGGGCTGCGGTGGAGGAGTTGCTGAGGAGACCTCACGAATACGTGCTGGTGGACGCAGACAAGAAGGGCGGAGGGCGGTACGAGGGGGGGCTCAAGATACCGCTGGCCGCGCTGAGGCAGGTGGTTGGGCTGGGGAAGGTGGCTGTGGCGGGCGGCGTCGCGCCGGAGAACGCCCACCTCGTGGCGGCGCTGAGGCCCTACATGGTGGACGTGGCCAGCGGCGTGGAGGCGAGCCCCGGCGTTAAAGACATGGGGAAGGTCAGGGCCCTCCTCAAGGCGCTGGGGAGAGGCTAGCCGCGCCTCCTCTCAAGGAGGACCTCGCCCGTGTCCAGGCGGATCTCCACGATGCGGTGGTACGGGATGTAGCTCTCCCTCCCGCCGCGGGACACCACCACCCCGTTAGCGCCCACCTCCACCACGTCGTCTGTGGAGGCTTCTTCCTCGCCGCCCGGCCTGTTGAGGTACCTAAAGTAGGCCCGACGCCCCGTCCACCTCAACTTGTTGAAGATCTGCCTCATGGGGTTTGTCACGTATACGGGTGAGCCGTAGTATAAAAATCCGCCTCCTAAGCAACCGCTGGCCTTATATTTCCCCGAGGCCGTGGAGACATGGACCCCAGGAACAACATTTGGGTCAAGCTCCTCAGGAAGAAGGCCCAGCCCATATACGAGGTTGAGTACTACTGAGGCCGCCCAGGTCCTCCGGAGCGTCCCCAGATTTATATATAGGTCTATTCCAACCCATGGCCAGGCTGGCCCGCTACTACCGCGAATACGGCGTCAGAATCGTGCGGGGCTTCATGCAATATGTCTGGGACGACCAAGGGAGGCGGTACGTGGACTGCAACACCAACCACGGCGTGGTTTTCCTCGGCCACGCCAACCCCAAGATAGTGGAGGCCGTAAAGAGGCAGGTAGAGGAGGTGTGGGCCGTGCCTCTCAACTTCTCCACGCCGGCCCGGGAGCGGTTCGTGGAGGAGTTCTCCCGCCTCCTTCCCGCCAAGTTCGGAACAGTCTTCCTACAAAACACAGGAACGGAGGCGGTGGAGGTCGCCATAAAAATCGCCAAGAAGGTCACCAGGAAGCCCACCATAGTGGCCTTCACCAACAGCTTCCACGGACGCACCATGGGGTCGCTGTCTATCACCTGGAACGAGAAGTACCGCAAAGCCTTCGAGCCCCTCTACCCCCACGTCCGCTTCGGCAAATTCAACGTGCCGTCTGAAGTGGACAAGGTGGTGGGCGAAGACGCCTGTTGCGTCGTGGTGGAGCCAATACAGGGGGAGGGCGGCGTCAACCCAGCCACCCCGGAGTTCCTAAAGGCCCTCCGCGATGAGGCCTCCAGGAGAGGCGCCCTCCTCATAATAGACGAGGTCCAGACGGGCTTCGGCCGCACAGGCGCGGTGTGGGCCTTCCAGAAATACGGCGTGGAGCCGGACATCTTCACCGCGGGGAAGCCCGTCGCCGGCGGCCTCCCTATAGGCCTCGCCGTGACGAGGGAGGACCTAGGCGACGTCTTTGAGCCGGGGGAACACGGCTCCACCTTCGCCGGCAACGCCGTCGTCATGGCCGCCGCTGCGGCCGCCTCCAGACTGGTGAGGGAGGAAGACGTGCCCGCCAAGGCAGAGAGGGCGGGGGCGGAGCTGGCCAAGGCCTTGGCGGAGACCGGGAGCAGACTCGCCGTGAGGGTGAAGGGCATGGGCCTCATGCTGGGCCTGGAGCTGAGGGTCAAGGCGGATCAGTTCCTCCAGCCCCTCATGGAGAGAGGCGTGATGGCCCTAACCGCCGGCGTAAACACCCTGCGGTTCCTCCCGCCGTATATGATCACGAAGGAGGACATGGAGGTGGTGCAAGCTGCCGTGGCGGACGTGTTGAGAAAAGCAGAGCCGCAGTGAGGCGACGCACCTTCCTGGCCTTAATAGGCGGCACGGCGGCGGCGGTTGTCGCGGCAGGCCTCGGGGCGCCGCTGGCCGGCGCCGACGTCGCCGAGCTCCGGCTGGGGCTGGGGAGGAGGGTGGTGTTTATCTCCGACCTCCACCTCCACGACGTCAGGCGGCTGGACCTACCCACCTACGACCTCCTCCTCATAGGAGGCGACACCTACGACGAAAAAACGCCGAGTCTTGACGTCGTTGTGGAGACGCTGAGACGGCTCCCCGGGCCCAAGGTGGCTGTCTTGGGCAACCACGAGCACTGGAGCAGGAGGAAGTTCCCCCTGAGGCAGGGGGTCAAGGCGCTTGAAGACGCGGGCGTCCATGTGCTGGTGGACGACTGGGTTCAGCTAGGCGGGTTGACGATCTACGGGCTGGACTGGCGGGAGGACCCCCAGAGCTACCCCGCAACTGCCGACGCAGATGTCGTCCTCGTCCACTCGCCGGACGCCTTCCAGGCGGCGCGGCAGGGGGTCTACCTCGCAGGCCACACGCATGGCGGCCAAATTTGTGTGCCGCTTAACGTGCCTGTCTACACCATCAGCTACTTCGGCTACACCTGGGGCCTCTACCGGAGGGGAGAGGCCATCATGTACGTGACGAGGGGTCTCGGCGAGATGTTCCCGAGGATCTACTGCAGGCGGGAGATGGTAATCGCAGTTTAAATCTGCCGTTCGCGGAGGATACATGCGCCGGAGGGCCCTCTGCGGGCTTGAGGTGTCTGAGATCGGCCTAGGAGGTTGGGTGGTGGGGAGCGAGCTGTATAGGCTGAGCGACGAGGAGGCGAGGAGGCTGGTCAACAAGGCACTGGACCTGGGCATAAACCTGTTCGACACTGCGGATGTATACGGCAGGGGGAGAAGCGAAGAGCTCCTCGGCCGGTGGCTGAGGGGACGCGACGTGGTCCTCTCCACCAAGGTGGGCTACGACTTCTACCACTTCGAGAAGCCGACTAGGCGCTTCGACCCGGACTACTTGAGCTGGGCCGCGGCCAAGTCGGCGGAGCGGCTCGGCAGGCGGCCGGACATACTCATGATCCACAACCCCACGGCCGACGCCGTGAGGAAAACCGCGCCTTGGCTCAAGGCGCAGAGGGGGACGCTGGCGAGGTGCGTCGGCGCAGCCCTGGGGCCCGAGACCTATGTCCTGGGGGAGGGCCTCGCCGCCTTGGAGGCCGGGCTAGACGCCGTGATGTTCGTCTTTAACATACTGGAGCAGGACCCCGGCAGGGAGTTCATCAGGCGAGGCGGAGGCGGGTTCCTGGTCAGAGTGCCCGACGCCACCGGCGTGCTCACCGATAGGTTCAACCCAAACCCGACAGACCACCGCTCCTTGCGGCCCAGGGAGTGGATGCTGAAGGCGAGGGCCGTCGTGGAGAGGGAGGTGGCGCCGCTGGCCAGGGAGCTGGGCCTCACGCTGGCGCAATACGCCGTCAAGTACGTGCTATCCTTCCCCGTGGCCAGCGTGGTGGTCACCGCCACGGCGCCGGAGGAGCTGGAGGAATACGCCGCCGCCTCAGACGGCAGGCCCCTGCCCCGGGACCACCTGGAGAGGCTGGAGGAGCTCTGGCGCCGCCACAGCGCTACCTTATCAGCGGCGCCATCTTCCGGAGGAAGATAGAAATCACGACGAAATCCGCCAAGATGAAGACATGCATGACGGTGCAGTAGATGCAGACCGCCTTCAACACAGCGAACTCCAGATAGAGGAGATACGGCAAGATGGCGAGGCCCAGGAGGCGCCACCAGAAGACGAAACGGGCCGCCCCCCGCGACAGCGTCTTGTAAAGCCACAGAGCCGCCCCGATGTTCACCACGAACCAGACAGCCGCCGCCACGTCCAGCGGCACCCGGCCGAGCACGGGAACCGGCACGTAGGCGTATTCGCTGGCCAGCACCCTTACGCAGTCCATCGTGACGCCGGGCAGAACCTCGAGATCCGCGTAGCAACCAGGCGGCAACGTGCCCAACACATAGAAGAGATACACCACCAGGAGAGACGCCGCAAGCCCACCCAACGAAAACGCCACCAGCAGAGGAAGCCACACGTTCACAACCCACACATCAAGCCGCCTTAATAAATCTCCCTAAGGTGCGAAAGATGCACACCCTCCCGCCCCAGTCCGCCCCCGAAAACCTCCCCTCCAGACCCCCCGGCGAGAGCAGATGTTTCCACCGCCTAGGCTACTTCGTAGACCTCGTCACAACAAGTCAGAAACCAGCGGCGGCTGGGCGGTGAAGATTTTTAAGCCGAGACCCCCGCATACATGTGGTTAAGATCGTGGTTCTGCGGGCATACGGCAAGAAAATTGTCGCGGTGGACTTCGGCGTCGTGGCTGTGGCCGTGGACGAACACGGCAACGCGGCACGCGTCAAAGACGGGGCCGCAGAAACCGCGGCCAAGTGGGAAAAAGGCGACTCGCAGATAAGCCTCTTCCTCCCCCGGGAGGAGATTGGCGGCGTGAAGAAGACCGTGAAAAACGGGAGGCTGTACCTAGGCGACGTTGAGGTGGGACAAGTCTTGGAGGTCGCCCTGTGAAGATATACGAGATCAAGGCCAGCCGCGCCCTCGCGCCGTCGGGCCTCCCGGAGTATGACTATTCCCTGAACCCCTACGTGGGTTGCCTCCACGGCTGTCTCTACTGCTACGCCATGGACTTCACCAGGGGACCGCCCGCCGCGGCTTGGGGCCAGGTGGTGTACGTCAAGATAAACCTCCTGGAGCTCCTGAGGCGGGAGACGCGGCGGCTGAAGCCGGGGATCGTGGGGCTCTCCACCATCACAGACCCCTACCAGCCCCCCGAGGCGAGATACAAGCTGACCCGCGGCGCAGTGGAGATACTAGCCCAAGCCGGCTTCCACGTCTCCATCCAGACCAAGTCGGGGATGGTCATCCGCGACTTGGACCTCCTGACGCGGCACAGACACGCCGTCGACGTCGGCATCACCATAACCACGCTGAGAGACAAGGCGAGGATCCTGGAGCCCCAAGCCGCGCACCCCCTCGCCAGGGCCAGAGCCGCCGAGAAGCTGGCCCGCGCCGGGGTCAAGGTCTGGATCTTCCTAGGCCCCGTAATCCCCGGCTTCAACGACGACCCCCGCGACCTTGCTGAGGTGATACAGCTGGCGAGGCGCATAGGCGCAGAGGTGGTATACGACCGCTACAGACCCAAGCCCAGGGCAGACGCCTTCCTAGCCGCCGGGTACCGCCCAGTCAAGCCCGAGGCGGGCTGGTGGAGCCGCGTTAAGAAGACAATTGAGCAGATATGTGCCCAGGAGGGCGCCGCCTGCCTCGACGCCGAGGAGGAGTGGAGCTGGGGGCGCCGCCGTCTTTTTACCTGATAGAAATATATACTCAGCACCCCCTTTACCTGTGTTTTATGTATACGTGAACAAGAAAAAACAGAGAGTACTAATAACTACACTGCGCATAAGGGAGCCCCAGTGGAGGCTCGCCGGGGCCCACCCCGCCGCGGACAAGGCCATACGCCACGCCAGGTTCATAGCAGACGCCCGCGACTACGTCCTCGAGTGGGACCTCCTAACCTTTTAAACGTAAAACGGAGGAGCCCCCATGGCGGTCATCAACCCCGCGGACAAGGCCAGATTCGGCGAGGACTCCGCGCCCCACATCTACGCCAACGCCAAAAAAGCCGCCGAGGAGGCCGGCCTGACGCTTGAGGTAACCCCACACGAGGCGGCCGTGGGCCACCTCCGCCTGCGGTACGTAGACGGCGCCGTGGAGACCCCCGCCGGCAGACACCCCGCCGAGCCATGGCAGTGGGAGGCCCTCAAGACCCTCCTCCTAAACTACGTCGCCAACTTCAAAAAACCGCCCGACCCAGAGGCCCTCAAGGCCCTCCTATTCGCTGTTGGCCTCGCCTAGAAACTCCTTGAGCCAGATGTAGCGCCCGTTTAGCCTAATGAGCTTAACCCGGGGGCTGGGCTTATGCACCTCCAGCACCCCCGCCCTCTGCAGGCGGTCGATGTGGCGGTACAGGGTCTTCGGCGCCACGCCCACCCTCCTCGCCAACTCCCTCAACGTGAGGCCCCCCTCCTCCTTGGTCAACGCCTTGACAATCCTCCAGGGAATGTTATCATGAAACACCACGTTGATGAAACGCAAAAACGAGTCGTCACTAAGCCGTTCCATGAATTATCCTTCGTCACCTACTTAAGTATTTTACACAACACATGTTTCCAAAAGGAAACACATACGCCGAGTCTCCACACAGTAAAATATAAAAACATGTATCCAAACATGCCAATGGAAAACCGCGACAAGATGAGCGACCTTTCTGTAATTTTCCAAGGCGACCCCTACTGGTGCCTCCTGAAGGCGCTCATGAAACGCGGCAAAGTCTCGGTGAGGGAAATCGCCGCCGAGTGCCAAATCCCCGTGTCTAAGGCGGTGGAGATTCTGAGGGAGATGGAGAGAAGAGGCGTGGTGGAGCTCACCGTGGAGAAAAACCGCCAATACGCCCGCCTAAAGACTGTTTCCAAATAGAAACAACTGTTCCCCCAAGGAAATTGCAATACACAACCCCCACCAAATACTATATAAAACCCCCCGCCCAGGTACGCATGATCTCCAGATTTCAGCTACAAATCCGGTGCCCAACCTGCGGCAGGAAATACATAGTGGAGACCACAGACGCCCAATGTCCCTACTGCGGAGCCCGCTACAAACTCCGCCTACAGGTGGAGCTGCAACCCGCCACACGCCGCAGACCTGTTACCACAGAGAAACAACTGTAACCATACACATATAACACCCCAACAAGTCACAGCCGTGAAGCCGCTCACCACCATAGCCATCGCCATGCTCATCACCGCCATCGCCACCACCGCTGCCCTAATGGCAGACACACTCGCCACAAAAATAACCGCAAAAACAGGCACCATAGACCTATATCTACAAACAGTAACGTGGACCTGTGGTAATAGGAGAACCACCGTTACATACACGCCTACGAAAACCGGCAACACATATACCATCCAGATAAACGTAAATCCACCCGGCGGGTCTAGCGACAGTTGCACCGTGCAACTCACTTACGAAAACACAGGCACCATCCCTATAAAGATCTACACGACATCCTCCACATCCCTCATCTCTAGTGACAACACCTGCACCGTAACTCCCACTACCACGGCACAGATACACCCGGGAGACACAGGAACAGTAGAGGTCTCCATTAGTTGCAAGGGCGACTGCACCTGCACCGCCACCTCAACCGCCAAGAGCTGGAACCAGTAGCTTCCAATAGAGAAACAGTACCTAGTTTTAAGTTATCAACCAAACCCATGAAGAAATACCAGATGTATGTAATTGCAGTGGTAGCGCCGCGGCCACGGCGTTGTCCCGTGGGCAGACGTGCTAAAGATACACCTAGAGGTAAATACCGGCAATGTGGATATAGAATTCACGGGGGACCCTCGTGCGATTGAGATGCATGGCACTGATCCAGGCGAGTACGAGGGTAAGGATGTAGGTAGCTGCACCGCGGAGTTTACAGAAGTTCAGGACGAAGAGGCGGCGGCTGCGGGGCTTCTGCCGCCGAGCTGAAACCCATCGTCGGCTAATGCAGACAAGGAGCTTAAAATCGTGATTACAAATGCGTATCCCGGCTACCAGTGTAAAATCTCAGACGTTAATGTAAAGAACGTAGGGACGATCCCAGTCAAGCTATTGGTGAAGATACTCGACCAAAACCACAACGTAATCAGACCGGAACAGTACTTTGGCGGATACGTGTCTTATATAGACACAGACGGAGACGGATGCACGGAGCTCGACGTTGATTACTCCAGCTTCTTCTCCCTAAACGGGACGCAACTACACCCAGGCGAGTCTCAGTCCTTCACAGTCAACCTCAGGCTACCAACAGAACGCCAGCAGTGCATAGCCGAACAAACCACATACACCTTCTACGTGGTGATAATAGGCTACCAGTGGAACGAATTCCCCTAAAAATTCCCCTAAGCTTTTTTTCAGTTTCTTTTTTTCAACACTTGTTGGGCAAGCCTTAAACCCATCTCCGGATATACGCCCTATGAAACAATTAACGGTAATAGCAACAGCCCTACTACTAACCACAGTAGCTATATCCTTCGCCCTGTGGGCAGACGTATTGAAAATACAGCTAGTCGCCTACACCGGTAACGTCGATGTGCAGTTTGGAAGTTATTCAAAGATGGAGTACGTGGGCTTCCCAGCTAGCGGCGGTGGGTGGAGCTTCGTGCCGGAGGGCAGCGATCCAGAGGCTAAAGACGTGGGCCAGTGCACAGTCGCGTTGCAAGAGGTAGAGGACGAGGAGAGCGGTAGCCCCAGCACCGCCGGCAACAACGACCTAGATCTAGTGATCACCATCACCAACGGCTACCCCGGCTACAAATGCGAAGTCACGTTTGAGGTGGTGAACAGCGGGTCGGTGCCCGTGAAGGGCCCAACCTACGTGGATCTGCCGAGCCCCTATACCGACGGCCACATACTGGTTGAACACGACATATCCACGGCCGCCTGCGTCCAGCTACACCCCGGCGATAAGCAGACCTTCACGGTGAATGTAACAGTGTTGCAGGGCGCCGAGGAGCAGACCACATACAAGGTGCAGATACACCTACGCTACGACCAATGGAACGAAGCGGAATGCGGCGCGCCGCCGGAGCCGTATGGGTTGAAGGACTTCACAACCACCAGCGGCGATCCCCTAGGCTACCTAGGCGGATACCGCATGATAAAGATAGTGGTTAACCCACAAAACACAATAACTAAGCCTGACCACGTGGTTATGGTGGTTGCCTTCTACCTGCCGACTACATACACCGCGCCTCTGACCATAATAGATGACTTGCCTATGGACTGGTCGGCAGATCCTGGTACCTCCTCCTGGGACAGCGTGGTTAAGGTTTGTTATGGCGCGACGCTTCCGGCCGGCTTCCCCAACTACTTGCCGTTCAGCGACCCTTGTAGCGGCTGGGCGACTCAACTCCCCGCGTCCACTGTCGTGCAGTTTAGCTACTCCGGTGGGAGCGGCGGCGTGCTTACGGCACAGATAGTAAGCGGCACCTACGGGCCGGGCTGGCTGGTCATGTTCATTAAGGCGAACTACGACCTCCAAGGTAGCACATTGCCCTCCGGCTACTTCTCTCCTTACGACGGATACTGTATAAGAGACTTCGAGAACTACGCCGAGCTTAAATACGGCGACTCCACCTTGGCTACTGCGACGGGCACTCTGCGGGGTGTTGGGCAAGGAGTGTCGTGTTAGCTTAAATCGGTGTGAAATGATTATTTTTTTCTTTCTTTTGTTGGGTTTTTTCCTTCCTAATCTTGTTTTTGTTTTGCCGGGGTTTGGGGGTAGTTTGGCGGTTTATGGGGGTTGGTTTTTGTTGTTTTTGGGGGTTGTTAGGCGGCTTGGGGGTGGGGTTGGGGCTGTTTCTGTGTGGGAGGCGTTGTGGTTGGGGGTTGTGGCGGTGACCTACTTCACGGCGCTTGGGTTTGTGTGGGGGTTTGCCGTGGTGCCGTCTTTGTTTAGGCTGGACTTCTTCTTGACCAGCGCGGCTATGTGGGGGGCTAAGCTTCTGGGGGTGGAGTCGTTGAGGTATCTGGTTTTGAATACGCGGTGGCCCCACCTGTTGAAGATGTCGGTGGCTGTGGCTGTGGGGGCTTTCTACGGCTCTACTGTCTACATGTTGGCGAAGATCTTTGCCCCGCTGGCTTCGGGGTCGGGGTGGGCGGGGTTCTTCCTGTGGTTTGTGCCTGTGGTGTTTTACCAGGTGTTGGTGTCGTATTTCTACCTCTGGGGGGGCTTCCTCCAGGGGCTTGTCTTCGCGGCGGTGACCTCCGGGTACTGGTACCTCTCCCCGGTGAGGCTGACGTCGGAGCTGGGGGTTCTGGGGGCCGTGGCGCAACTGATCCTCTACTACGGGCTGTATCTGGTGGTGTCTAGGCGTTTCCAGCCTTTGACGGGGGCCCGGGAGGAGTTCTTCGGGCCGTGGTGGAAGAAGGCGGCGGAGTACCTCTTCGCCGGGGTTGTGGCGGCGGTGGCTCTTGGCGTGATGGCGCTGGCGTTGACGGGGCACGTCCCTGTGGCTGTGGTGAGCGGCAGCATGAGGCCGGTCTTCGACGTGGGGGATCTGGTGATTTTGAAGAGGACACAGGAGGTGTCTGTGGGCGACGTGGTGGCCTACGTAGTGGAGGGGCGGATAGTGATGCACCGCGTGGTGGAGACCACGCCGGACGGCAAGCTCGTCACCAAGGGAGACGCGGTGTCTCTGCCCGACCCCTGGCTGGTGCCGCGGGAGGCGGTGGTGGGGAAGGCGGTGTATCGGATCCCCCTGTTGGGGTACCCGGTCATGTATATGCACACCTCCGGCTTCAACCTGATGCCCCTAATCGCAGGAGGCGTGCTCGGGGGAATAGTTATAAACGAGGTTTTGAAGGCTAGGCGTGTCCGCCGACGTGCTCTATAGAGTCGCCAAGTGGCCTCATCTACCCACGGCGCTTTTCTTCGCCGGCGTCTTCCTGCTGGCGCTGGGCGCCATCTTCGCGGTGCAGTCCTACCTCCAGCCGACGGAGCTTGTGAGAAACGAGGTGGAGTACGTATTTACCATATCTTCTGCCTACGACGGCTACATATCGCTCGTCCCCAACCCGGTCTTCGGCGACCGCACGCCGCTGAAATCTCTGCCGGTCTACCTCGCCGTGGCGCGGAACATCACCGTGGGACACCGCCTGTCTTTCTCCGGGGGCCAGTTCTCGGGCTCCGTTAGGTACGACGTGTACCTCGCCCACCCAGACGGCTGGCGCCTGCCCTACATGACAAACACCACAGTGCCCGTGGAGATCAACATAACGGCAGCCGCCGCGGCCATAGACTCCGTGGCCAAGGTCCTCGGCGTCTCCGCCTCGGACTTCTCCATAGTGGTTGTGGCGTCGGCCTCGGGGGAGATGACACGCGGCCCCTACAGAAGGCCCGTGGAGCTTGTGCACCCCATCTCCATTTCCATCTCCCGCGGCAGAAACAAGATAGAGCTGTCGGGCAACTTAACCGCCTCCCAGAGCTACAACTCCACCAGAGAGGTGCGGACGCCTCTCTACCTGCTGGGCCGGCCTGTGGAGGAGATCCGCACCGCCTCCGTCGCCACGGCCCTGGCGGGCCTTGCGCTCACCGTGGCATCCACCGCGGCGTCGTCCAGGAGGAAGAGGCCGGAGGAGTCCGTGGACGAGCGGCTGTCACCCTTCACAGTGGAGGTTCTGGAGGCCGAGATCCCGGCCACCGTCATGCTCCAGGTACCCAGCCCAGACGCCCTCGCGAAGCTGGCCAAGATGCTGGAGAGACCCATCATAAAACAGAAGCTGAGAGACCGGGTGAGATACATGGTCCTGGACAGAGGCGCCATCTACTACTACGAGACTTAACACCTGTTTCCATTTCTCCACAGTTGTTGGGCAAGACATAAACCACCCCACACACCCCATATCCATGAAAAAACTAACAACAACAGCAATAGCAACACTGGCGGTACTAATAGCAGTAGGAGTAGCCTTCGCCCTGTGGGCAGACGTACTAAAAATCCACATAGAAGTCAACACCGGTAACGTCGATGTGCAGTTTGGAAGTTATTCAAAGATGGAGTACGTGGGCTTCCCAGCTAGCGGCGGTGGGTGGAGCTTCGTGCCGGAGGGCAGCGATCCAGAGGCTAAAGACGTGGGCCAGTGCACAGTCGCGTTGCAAGAGGTAGAGGACGAGGAGAGCGGTAGCCCCAGCACCGCCGGCAACAACGACCTAGATCTAGTGATCACCATCACCAACGGCTACCCCGGCTACAAATGCGAAGTCACGTTTGATGTGATGAACACCGGCTCCATCCCGGTGAAGCTGTATTTCTTCGACGAGGACGGCAACAGACTTACTCCGTTGCCGGCGACGTTCACTATAGATGATGCCGTTACGTGTACCCTATCTGGCGAAGACGGCGCCCAGGTGCACCCAGATAAGAGCGCAACATACACCCTGTCGTGTGTAGTTGAGCAGAGCGCCAGCGAGTATGCTCAATACATGACACAGATATACATACAGGCACGCCAGTGGAACGAGCCGCTCATAAGCGCCTCTAGTGGGTAGGTAAAACAACCGGTTTTTTCTTCCCCTTCTTTTCTTTGTTTTTGATTGTTTTATTTTTCCGTATAGATTATACAGATTAGCGTATGGCTTCGGGGCGCGTGCCCTAGACAGTATGTAGTTGTATAAACTCAGCCAACCCCCTTAGTCCAGCCAAAAACCAGAGCCCCCACCATATACAAACCAAGCGCCACTAGATGCGACAGGCCGTGGATACCCGACTCATCGGCGTTAAGTCTTGAGGCCGATTTCGAGGGCGGAGGCGTGTTAAGCGCCGCTGGTCATGCATGTTGTGGCCCTTAAGTTGCGAGGTGTCTCGATGTCGCTGGTGTCTCCTTTGCGCCTCCGGGGTCTGCTGGACTCTCAATACCGCGCAGAGGTTTGGGGGCCTTTAGGTTTCTACGCTTGTTTTGCGCATAAACACGGTCCGTAGCCAGCTGGTGTCGGCGATGCTTTAGTTGACGCTTTTCGGCGCCTCCAGCACGGCCAGAAGTCTCTTGTCCAGACCGCCGACCCCCCTCTTCACCTCGTCAACCCACTTGCCCACCTCCTTCACGGCTCTCCTAACCTCTCCACGCCCCTCTTCACCTCGTCTACCTTCTCCCCGACCTGCTCCACGCTTTTCTTTACGTCGTCTATCCCCCGCCTTGTCCATCTCCGCCGCCAACACGAGGAGCTGGGCGTCCTCCCCCTTCACCTCCCTCCTCCTTATGAGGTCTTGAGGAGAGACATGACGTGGCTGGCGCCTTTAGTCAGCAGAGGGCTGAGAAGCTCGTCAACCGTCGCCTACGCCTCACCGTCTATAGGCTTTTCGTGGCGGCGAGCCAGAGCAGTAGGGCGGCGGCGGGTAGGGAGACTGCGAAGAGGACCGCCGCCGTGTACAACACAAGTCTCCCGGCGACGGCCGGCGGATATATCGAGCCGTAGAATTGCACAGTGGCCCGGGGGAACTCCTGCAACGCCATGTACACCAGCCTGCCCAGCAGAAGCGCGGCGAGGACCTCCCCAGCCGAGACGCGTCCGCTCCAGTAAGACGGCGCCGCCGCCATGATCCCCAGCGTCGGCCTCACCGCCGCCAGCGACGCCGCCGCCACGGCCTCGGGGCTAAGCGGAAGCCAGTCCAGCCGGACTCTTACATTCCACAGATCCAGCACGAGGAAGACCGCCTCAAAGACGGCGTAGCGCCCAGCCACCGAGAGGGCCGTGCGGAAGATAGACGGCGCCGAGAGCCGCGCCGCGGCGGCCTCCGCCTCAGGCCACCGCAGGCCGCGGCCCAGCCAAAGCCCAAGCACCATCCCCACCAGCGAGGGGAGGTAGACCAAGCCGAGGTACGCGACACCGAGGAGGCCCAGAGACCCCACAGCCACCGGCACCACGCCCAGCCGGAGGTGCAGAAGCACCACGCGCACAGGCCACGTCACGAAAGAAAACTTAAGCACGTGCCGGAAGTCCACCTCGCCCCGCCTAAGAAGCTGGGCCAACGCGGCGTGGGCCGCCCTCGCCTCGCCTAGGCCCACCACAAACAAGCCGCCGGGCACCCCAAGCCGGCGGGAAAGACCAACAAACAGCCAAGCCCTAGCCGAGAGGAATCTAGCAACGAAGAGACCCCCCGCCGTCCACGCAAAAACAGAGACAATCCGCCAAAGAAACTCAACCACTATCTCCACGCCGCAACTCGTTACGCAGATTTTAAATTGTATCACACCGCCCCCAGTTGCCGCGCCTCATCCATACAAAGAACAACTCCGGCACAATCAGCGGCACGGCCAACCCACACTGCCCCAATCTGCAGTCCACCCTAAACTCCACTGAGAAGACTGAAGAAACACCCCGCACCGCCGCGAAATGCCCCACCCACACCATCGACATTTTCAACAAGCCGCCCTCACCGCCTCCAGATCACAGTACACTAAACAACCCCACCACGTTGAGTCAACGTCCACAAGACGATTAACAAAACCACAACACCACGATACGTTTACAACACAAAATAAGACCACCACGCCTTCCGCAAAACAACGACATAAAGCCCGTTCCAACAAAACAACAGACGAAGACGTTAACAGACACCCACGGCCCCGCAACCATAAACTTTTAAGAGACGACTCCGCCACTTCCATGGTTGTTGAGCTTGTGGAGAAGCCACTTCCCAAGCCCTCCGACGAGGGCTATATTGAGGCTAGGCTTCTAGAGGCTTTGGGGGAGGCTCGTCTCGCTCTCCGCTTCTTGGAGGAAGGGTTGACGCGTAACGCCGCGTGTAAGGCATTCCAAGCCTGGAAGGCGCTTCTGGCGGCTCTGTTGCGGCTGGAGCTGGAGAAGCTGAAGGCCGTCGCGAAGACGGAGGAGGAGAGGCGTTGGCTTGAGTCGAGGGCCGTGCCACGGATCCCCACTGCCAAGATGAAAGAGCTGTCTCGCCTGCTGAGGGATGTCGGCCACGAGGGCATTACGGCTTGGACTGCCGTTGCGCTTGATCTCCACGACTATCAATACCACGGCCCTGATCCAGACATGGCGCTGTCTAAATACACGACGAGGGAGTCAGCCGCCGCAGACATGGTAGAGCTACTGCAAGAGCTCACCAAGCGCATTGAGACGCTTAAAAAACGCATCAAATGGGGCGACGAGCTGGAAAAAGCGCTAGAAGAGGTGAAGAGGGCTTTAACACGTTAAGCTTCTAGACCGGCGGCGTCGTTTGAACCGCTGTTATTGGCTACTTTACGCGCGTTTCTGAAACCTAGCCATGCCTTGTACAAAGCATAATTACAAGAGCATCCACCG
>Ga0272445_1001841_pt1 | contig 15440 bp, 11 predicted proteins | sample YNPCB0031_FD_194404 | JGI IMG/M metagenome (GOLD analysis project Ga0272445, IMG submission 194404) | Hot spring sediment microbial communities from Yellowstone National Park, WY, United States - YNP-CB-003-1 | ecosystem: Environmental > Aquatic > Thermal springs > Hot (42-90C) > Sediment... | reverse complement strand
CGCCCCTGGCTGCTCCGCCCCAAAGGAGCGGAGCAGCTAAAACATCTCCCTCCATTCAGAAGGTTTTTGACTGCAAATGGTATTAGTGGGAGGGGAGAACTCAAAGGCGGCTATGGGGAGGCGATTTGGCGTTCGTAGGCTCGCAGGGCCAGCCATCTCTCGGCATCCAAAGCAGCCATACAGCCCGTCCCTGCTGCCGTTACGGCTTGCCGATATACGGGGTCCTGCACATCCCCAGCGGCAAATACCCCCGCTATATTCGTGGCCGTGCTTTTCGGGGCTGTCTTGATGTAACCCTGTTCATCCAGCTCTAACTGCCCCTCAAATATCTCCGTGTTAGGCTTATGCCCAATCGCCACGAAGAAGCCCCGAATAGGAATATCCCGCACTTCTCCGGTGAGCTTGTTTTGCACCCGAACAGCCTCCACGCGGCTTTCACCGAGTACATCTACGGGAATGGTATTCCAGTGAATGATGATATTCGGCGTAGATCGGACTCGTTCCTGCATGATTTTGGAGGCGCGCATTTGGTCGCGGCGCACCAGCATGTGCACTTCAGAGCAGAGTTTAGAGAGATAGAGGGCTTCTTCGCAGGCGGTATCGCCTCCCCCTACCACAGCTACGGGCTGGCCCCGAAAAAAGTACCCATCACACACGGCACAGGCGCTGACCCCCGCTCCATACAGACGTTTCTCCGCCTCTAAGCCCAGCCACTTCGGCGACGAACCTGTCGCCACAATCACCGCTTCCGCATATAGCACCTCCCCACCCGATAAGTACAAGGCCTTGGGCTCCTGCCGCAGCTCAACCCGCTCCACCACATCATACACTATCCGTGTCCCAAAACGTTCCGCCTGCCGCCGAAAATCTTCCATCATCTGTCCGCCTAAAACACCCTCCGGATAGCCCGGGTAGTTCTCTACTTCGCTGGTCTTGGTAAGCTGACCCCCTATCTCGGGGCCAGCTATGAGCACTGGCTCCAAACCCGCCCGAGCCGCATAAATAGCCGCCGTATAGCCCGCCGGCCCCGAACCCAGGATCACCAACTTCTCTACCTTATTCATACGCCATAGTGTTTTGCCCGATAAGTTTGGAGCCCCCGCTCTAAAAAGCTCTTATAAGCCTCCTTATCCAACGTAAAGCCCCTCGGAGGCACCAGCGGCTCCAACGACCCATCCGTAATCACATAATAAGGCTGGGCCTGTATATGATAGCGCGCCTTCTGAAAATATAGCCACTTATCCCCCACAGTCCGTAGCTTTTCCCCTTCCGGCGTCACCACCACCGAATCCAACGGCGTACCATCATCCACAAAAAGCGACACCAGGACAAAATCTTCCTGAATGAGCTTGCGGATTGCGGGGTCTTGCCAGACAGAACTTTCCACCTGACGGCAGTTAACACAGGTATGACCTGTAAAGTCTATCAAGAGGGGCTTCCGCACCTGCTCCGCATAAGCCACCGCCTCCTCAAGGTCATAAAAAGCGCAAAAACCGGGAGGCGTGTGCTTTCTAAGAAGGGATGCATATTTGCGATTCGGAGGAAGGGCACAAGCAGACTCCGACGCAGAGGAGGCATGACCAATCACCCGAACGCCTATCTCCTCATGCACAGGAGGTAAAAAGCCCGAAAAAGCTTTGAGGGGCGCCCCCCACAGACCCGTGAAAAGATAGATGCCCATGCCTACCGAAAACATCCCCAGAAGAAGCCTCGGTACGCTAAGCTCCTCTACTTTTCCGCCTTTTAGGGGTATAATTCCCAAGAGATACAGGCCCAGCGTCAAAAAGAGCACTATCCAGGCTGTCAGATACACTTCTCGGTCTAAGATGCCCAAGTGCCACACTAAGTCGGCATTGCTGAGGAATTTCAGGGCTAAGGCCAGCTCTAAAAAGCCGAGCGTAACCTTAAAAGTATCCATCCAGCTGCCGGAGCGGGGGAGTTTATGCAGGAGCTTGGGCACGCCCGCCAAAAGGCCAAACGGCAACGCAAACGCCAGCCCAAACCCTACCATTCCCACTATGGGAGCCCCATAACTGCCACTCACCATGTCTATCAGAAGCGTACCCAAAAGCGGCCCAATACAAGAAAAGCTCACCAGTACCAGCGTCAGCGCCATGAAAAAAATACCCATGAGGCTCCGAGTATTAGAAAGCCTGCTCGTAGCAGTCGTCCAGGATGCCGGCAAAGTTATCTCAAAAAGCCCCAAAAATGACAGGCCAAAAGCCACCAGAATAAAGAAAAACAGCAGATTAAGCCATGGATTTGTGGAAATGGCATAGGCCGCATTGGCCCCAAAGAGAAGGGTAACAAGCGCCCCTAAAAGCAAAAAAATGATGAGGATACTAATGGCATACCATAAAGCTCCCCACAACCCACTGCCCCGCCCCTCCTGCGCCTTTGTAAAATAACTCACCGTAAGCGGAATCATCGGAAAGGTACAGGGCGTAAAAATAGAGGCCAGCCCAAATAAAAATGCTTTTAAGAAAAGCCACCATAGGGAATTTCCTGCTGTCTCCGCTACCTCAGAGGGAGGGCGTACTCCCGAAGCCGGCAAAGAGCTGGTTTCTGAGCTTTTGACCGTTATGTCAGGCCCAACTGAAGCACTCGCAGCCCGAGCGGAATCTGCCAAAGAGGAAGACGGAGTAGAAACACTACCTTCTCTTTCGGAGGAGTTTGATGCCCGAAAATCACCGGATAAATCGCCCTGCTTAGACAAAGAGCGCCCCCCGCTAGCCCCCTGTCCAAAAAAGACATAATCCACCTCTACCTTATCAAAGAAACACTGCTCCTCATCGCAGTATTGATAACGCAAAGTCCCCACTAAGCGCACAGGCAAGCTGGCAATGAGGAAACGTTGAATAAACTTCACCTCATGGGCGTAATAATATACTTGAGTCTCAAAAACCGGGTCGTAAGTTTGGATAAGTTGGCCTTCTTCCAAGAGGGAGCCGAGGGATTTAAGGCCACGGCTCTGCGGGTCCAAGACAAAGGTAGTCGGAAGATTGGCAGGTTTTTCTGTTTGGCGGCTCGAATAGACGTGGTATTTAGCAGGAATGGAAGCCCGAAAAGTAAGCGCTATCGTATCACCGACTCGTTTGCCTGCTGTGTCTATGGAAATGTCCCATTTGACTACGCTTTGGGACAACAGAAGCCCCCCCCATACGCTCCAAAGCCACCGCATAAGATGCCACAAAGTTACAGCAAAACAGGTTGAGCGGCCTCTGCACGCGAAGGCCGAGGGTGAAGCTGAAGGTTCCGCAGATAGAGGGTTTGCACACCCGAAGCGCACAGATAACCCTCTGATCCAAATATCTCAAAGGGAATGGGATAACGGAATCGCCCTTCCGTCAGAAGGCGCTTCTGAATTTCTGCCCACCGCTCCTCCGAGATCGTACAGGTAAAGTACAGGCTTCCCCGCGTAGCCCGATGAAAATAGATGCGCATTTCTTGGACCCAGACTTCTACGGGAATACCGGCCTGGGCAGCCTTTTGCGCTAAAAGCACACCATACCAAGGGTCTATAGCCCCCATGATCGTCCCCCCAAAGAAGGACCCATTCAGGTTGAGCGTGAGCAAGGAACGTTTGACCTTGATGTGCGCGACACTGTAATCGGGAGCTATGTAAAGAGGCACCACCCGCTGAAAGAAAAGCGGTGGATAAAACCGCATAAACAGTTTAGCGCGCTGGGCTGGTTGGGGGCCTTTCCGCATATAGGCAGAGAGCCAGCGGCGAAGGCGATTTTCCCAGCTATTGGAAGCGGTAGGGGAGCTCTGGATGGCCGAAGACCTCCTAAGCATGGCCTTAGCCGTACTCCAGCTCTACTTCGGGGGTTAGAGGCACAGCCTGGCAGGTGAGGATATAGCCTTTCTCGATTTCCCAGTCGGAGAGGGCTTCTCGGACGGCCATGTGGACCTGTCCCCGATAGAGTTTAGCCCGGCAGGTACAGCAGATACCCTCTTCGCAGGCATAAGGAGGGTCTAAACCTGCATCCTGCGCCGCGCGTAAAATCGTTTGCCCCGGCTTTACCACTACGCGATGGACCTTGCCATCCAGTTTGATGATGGCCACGGCCTCCTGCTCGGGCAATTCGGGCTCTGCTTGCACCACCTGCGGCAAAGGCGCAGAGAAGTATTCGGTATGTATCTTCTCCTTGGGAAGTTTGGCGCCCTCCAGTGCCGCAATAGCCATCTGCATAAGCTCCGAGGGGCCGCAGAGATAAGCTTCTACCGGTAAAAGGCGCTGCCGGATTCGCTTTAGCTCCCCTACGATCCATTCCGCCGAAATCCGCCCTACGCAGCCCTCCCACCCCGGCAAAGGCCGACTAAGCGTGTGAAAAACCTCCAGCCTATCCGAGTACTTCTGCATCAGCTCATCCAGCCGCTCCCGAAAAATAATATGCTCCTGGTCTCGACTGCCATACAGCAGCAAAATCTTACTCTTCGGCTCAGCAAACAAAATAGACCGTATCATGCTCATGATGGGCGTAATCCCACTCCCCGCCGCAATGAAGAAGTATTGCATACTTCGCCCCGGACTGGGCTGGACGGTGAAGTTCCCCAGCGGCGGGAAAACTTCTATAGTATCCCCCGCTTTGAGATTCTGCCAGATATAGTTGGAAACCAGCCCCCCAGGGACCCGCTTGATGGTAATCTCCAAATCCGAATCTAAGTAAGGGCTACTGGATAGCGAGTAAGCCCGAGGAACCTTTTGCCCCTGGATGGTAGGCCGAATCGTGAGATATTGTCCCGGCAGATAAGAAAAGCCCGAAGCGGGCTTCTCTAAGACCAGAGTATAAGTATCCGGCGTCTCTGGCCGAATGGCCTTTATGGTAAGAGGAGTATAACGACTCATGATGAGCTAACGGGTTTTTCAATCCATTTGCCCATTTGGCTGTATTTCTCTAAGCGGCGGCGGACTAATTCTTCAGGAGAAAGAGCCAGAAGGGGCGGCAGGTCCTGTAAAATCTTTTGTCGCACGATTTGGAAGACGGCCTTAGGGTCTTTGTGCGCTCCGCCGAGAGGTTCGGGGAGTACCTCGTCTATGGTACCAATAGCGAGGTTGTCTCGGGCAGAGAGGTGGAGCGCCGTCGCCGCCTGCTCTTTATACTCCCAGGAACGCCACAAAATAGCCGCACAGCTCTCCGGCGAAATGACAGAATACCAAGTGTTTTCCAGCATGTAGATTTTATCCCCTACGCCAATACCCAAGGCTCCACCCGAAGCCCCCTCCCCAATAATGAAAACTAAGATCGGGACCCGCAGCTGGGCCATTTCGTAGAGGTTGCGAGCTATCGCCTCCGCCTGTCCAAACTCCTCCGCATGCATACCCGGGTGGGCCCCCGGCGTGTCAATGAAAGTAATCACGGGCTTACGCAGCTTCTCCGCCAGCTTCATAAGCCGCAGGGCCTTGCGATAGCCCTCGGGATTAGCCATGCCAAAATTCCGATACTGGCGGCTTTTCGTGTCTCGGCCCTTCTGCTGACCAATCCAGACCACCTTATGCGGCCCAATCAGCCCTATCCCCCCCACCATAGCTTTATCGTCCCCCGCCTTCCGATCCCCATGCAGCTCTATAAAGTCTTCACAAATCGCCTGAATATAATCCAACGTATAAGGTCGAGCCGGATGCCGAGCCAGCTGAACCCGCTGCCAAGGCGTGAGATTCTTATAAATATCCTGTCGGAGCTTTTCCAGCCGCTCCTCTAACTGCTGAATCGTATCCGAGATATCTATACCCGACTGCTCTGCTAAACGCCGAGTCTCCGCTATGCGATTCTCTAACTCTATGAGCGGCCTCTCAAAGTCTAAGACTACCTCCATGCCCTACTTGAGAAAGGGTTCCAACCGCTTTTCCAAAGCCGGTTTAGGAAGCGCCCCAACGATCTTATCTACCACCTGACCCCCTTTGAAAACCATAAGCGTCGGAATAGCCTGAATGAAATAGGAAGTAGGGATAAGGCTGTTTTCATCAACATTCATTTTGGCAACTTTGAGTTTGCCGTTGTACTGAGCGGCCAGTTCATCCAGAATTGGTGCAATCATGCGACAAGGCCCACACCATGGCGCCCAAAAATCTACCAGCACAGGGATATCACTTTCTAAGACTTCCTTGCGAAAGGTTTGGTCGGTAACTACGACAGGCTTGGCCTGGGCCCCTGCGGGCGCCGCCGGCGCCGACAAGGCGGCTTCAATGCGCTTCTCCAGAGCAGGCTTGGGCAGGGCCCCAACAATCTTATCAACCGGCTGACCATCCTTAAAGATAATAAGCGTTGGAATCGCTTGAATGAAGTACTCTGATGGCGTGCGGGGATTCTCATCTACATTGAGCTTAGCAATCTTGAGCTTTCCCTGGTACTTAGGCGCAAGCTCCTCTAATATAGGCGCAATCATGCGACAAGGCCCGCACCACGGCGCCCAAAAATCCACCAGCACAGGAACCGGGCTTTCTAATACTTCCCGACGAAAGGTCTGATCCGTAACCACAACCGGCTTAGCGGCGGCACTTTGCATATCGGCCATGAAAACAAAAATACGGCAAGAATGATTGATGAGGCCGCGTCCCCCACCCCATGAGAAGGTAGCACTCCAAAACTCTGACTAGAAGGTAACGGCAGGCCCCCAATCCTCCCCAACATTTAGTATGGCCTTTTATTTCCATCTTTCTTTTAGCCGAGGCAGCTCTTTGCAGAAAAAATCCGTAAAGCCAAGTACATTGGCCTCTTGGGAAAACCGCCCCTGCTTAATCCCATCGCGCACAATAAGGTAGACATTCTGTTCATTGAGGCGCTGTACCTTCTCCTGAGTGATGTCCTTTTGAGCTTCGGATTCGGTTTGGGTGCTCAGGAGGTAGAGTACAAGCCCGCGGGTAGCCGATAGTTCCTCAAATACCTGCTTGTATCGCTCGCGCAAAGTGCGCTTGACAGACAAAACCGTACATCGTCGCCGGTCTTTTTGCCACATCTCAAAGCTGGGAAATAAAAAATCCACCGTGCCATTTAGAATGCGCTGACGCTCATAAAGGCCTTTATAGCCCAGTTCGTCTAAGATAAACTCAATATGATACTGGGCACTGCCACCTGCACGAGTCTTTCTACTTTGAGCGAAAGATTCCATAAGTAGCTTATAGAAGTGGGCTAAGGGCTTAGAAATCTCTATGAGAGTCTCTATCGGGTCAGGGCTTCTGATTATCTGCGTCTGAACCTGCAGAATAAGCCTACTCAGGTTGGGATATTTGCGGCGCTCCTCTTCCCCTGCTTTGAGGAAATTCTCTATGGCCGTTTCTATCAGTTCGCGTTCTACCTCTAAGTATATTTCATATTCATCATCCACGAGGCTGCACAAAAAGTCATTCACTTTTTCGCAGTTAAGCGCGCCCAACTTTGCTTGGGTACGCTGCTGGGCTTTTTGGGCTAACGCCTTAGGTGAAAGTTTCTCCCTTCGCAGCCAGTTCGCAAAGCCTTCGTTTCCAAATATCTCCTTGCGTAGGTCTTCTCCTCTTTTCCTTGTTTTTGGACCACTACGATATGTTCTTCTGTCATGGTTGGAGAGATATCGCCTGGCCTATTAGAAGGACTATTGAGGAGCGGCATGCGCTTGTTGGGTATTTTGCGATGATGAGTTGTAAGGTGCGTCCATCCCAAATGAGTGGCAATCTCTATTAGGATAGCATCTGTGGGAAGCTGAACCCCTTTCACGGTGCGATTCCCCACTACGAAACAGCCATAAGCCCCTGGCTTCACGACTCGGGTAATCTCTGAAAAAGCATCCGCAAAATCGTCATAAAACTGTTTGACTTGGAGGGCTCTCTTTGGACTGATGCGACTAATTACCTCCAATGCCCTCTCCAAGCTTGGAGCAGGGTAGGATGTGCTTGTACGAGTGATCTTACCTCCCAGCGCCCGTTTATCCACAGACTTGGCTATACTATCCTCATAGCCCAACCATTGCAAGACTAAACGGGAAAACTGCCCATAGGCCACGGTGGTTTGGGAGTCTCCATAGGGAGGGGAAGTTACTACGATATCCACACTATTGGCTGGCAGGGGGATGCCGGCTCGCACATCGCGTTCATGTACTTCGGCGCGGGTGTGGGGTTTTCGCTCCCGAAGGAACTCTTGTAATCCACGCAGATTACGTTCAATCCGCTCCCAAAAAGTAGCAAAGACTTGGGGCTTATGCGTGTGAAGGGCGGGCTCGGGCATGCGGTGCAGTTTATATTCGCCCCGTCGGGTATTGGACCCCTCTCGCACCGCCGCAGCAAATGCCACCCAAAAAAAGTCCCGCTCCTCAGGCTCTATCACCCTCTCTATCCCATACCGAAGAAGCGCTAAATCCCGCTGCACCTCCGGTTTGAACCAGTAGTCAATATTGTAAAACGAGGGAAAAGGCACCTCTACCCCCCGCCTCACTAAGTCATTTACAAACTGGCGCAGCTGACGGACCTGCCTCAGAAGAGTGGGCAAGTCGTAGTCCGTAGTTTTAGCACGGGCCAATAGCACCGCAAAAGGATTGAGGTCAATACCCACAGCATCTAAACCCGCCAGCCGCGCTTCCACCAGAGAGGTGCCCGAACCGCAAAAGGGATCTAACAAAAGCCGAGCCCCCCCTCCATAGCTTCGGATGAGCCGCCGAGCTACCTGGGGAATCATCATCGCCGGATAAACATGGTAGCCGTGCGTATGCGTCTTGGTATCCACATCCGCAAAATCCCAATCCTCCTCCTGTCCATCCCCCCATCCCAGAGGAAGAGGTAACTGCCCAGAAAATCTATCCTTCATACTACCAGCGAGTATTGGGCTTACCAGCGACAAAAGACCAATTTCTTTGCCCCTGAATCATACCCACAAAAATACAGCATGAATAGCTGATAGACTCATGTAACGCCCTCTTGAATCTCCAGATGAGCCCCCAAAGCTTCCAAGTCGGAGCACAGTTCGGGGCTATAACGTAGCTGGTAGGGCGTTTCTATGAGGACGGCTTCTTGTCCGAGGATTTCGCTTTGCACCTTTACCCGAACGGGAAATCGCCCTGCATACTTCTGAAAGATCCGTTCCCACTCTGGGAGCGTCTCTGAGCGAATCTCTTCGGCTGGCACCGAGATGAGGAGATACCGTTGTGGTGGAGGTGGGGCCTCCCATAGAGGTCCCACCTCCCGAATCCGCCAGTCCGTCTGCCCGTCCAAACGAGTAAAACTCTCCAAAATCAAATACACGGGCTGAAATATTTGGGCTTTGAGCTGGGCTGCCTGGGCCTCCCATTCCTCTGCAAAAAGCATCAGCTCAAACGAATCCGCTAAGTCCTCAAAGGTCAGGCGAGCATAGAGGCGCTGCTGGCGATTTTTCCGCTCATCAATATCTACCAGCATGGCGGCGCAGCGAATACGCGTAGGCCGAGCTTCGCCCTCGCTTTCTTGAAGGAGGCGGCTGGCTCGGGTCTCCAGATTACAAGCCTCTATGAGAGGCTGGTACTGATGCAGGGGATGTTCTGAAAGGTAAAATCCGATATACTCGCGCTCCAGCCGTAAAAGATCCAAGCCGCTCAGGAAACGAGCAGGGCGTTGGAGTGCAGGAGGGGGTGCAGCTGCCGGCGCCTTCCCCAGAGCAAAGCTAAATAGGTCTACCCCGCCATTTTGTCCTTGGGCCTGCTTTTGGGCATAATCTATGAGGAGTTGGCGATTGCTCTCTTCCAAAAGCAGCCCGCGGTCTTCACGCCCCCTCCGAAGAAGGCTATCTAGCGCCCCCGCACAAGCTAAACTCTCCAGCGCTTTCTTATTTAGTCCGTACGGGTATAGTCGCTTGACAAAGTCATAGATGTCCCGATAGGGCCCGCCTTGCTGCCGCTCCCGAACTATCTGCTCAGCCAGCTTTTCCCCCAGATGCTTAATGCCCCCCAGCCCAAACCGAATATGCTTTTCATCCGGCACCGAAAAAGTCAGATCACTCTCATTGACACACGGCGGCGCCACAAGAATACCCAGATTACGCGCCTCTTGTAGAAAAAACCCTACTTTATCAAAGTTATCCGCGTGATGGGTCAAAACCGCTGCCATGTAAGCTGCAGGATAATGCGCCTTGAGGTAAGCCGCCCGATAGGCTAATAAGCTGTAAGCCGCCGCATGGGATTTATTGAAGCCGTACTCCGCAAACTTAGCCATGAGGTCAAAAACCTCTTCGGCCGTACTTCGTTCTATGCCTCGGGCCACCGCTCGCTCCACAAAAACCGCCCGCTGCTCCTCCATGATTTCCCGCTTCTTTTTCCCCATGGCTCGCCGCAAAAGATCCGCCTCCGCCAAAGAATACCCCGCTAAAACCTGCGCAATCTGCATAATCTGCTCCTGATAGACCATAATCCCGTAAGTATTACTCAAAATCGGCTCCAGACTCGGATGAGGATAGGTAATGGGCTCTTCCCCATGCTTTCGCCGCACAAAGGAGGGGATGTTTTCCATGGGGCCGGGCCGATACAAAGCATTCATAGCAATGAGGTCCTCAATACAGGTAGGCTTCAGCATGCGAAGGTACTTTTGCATGCCCTCCGACTCAAACTGAAATATAGCCACTGTGCGGCCCTCTTGAAAGAGACGCCAGGTTTCTGGGTCATCCAAGGGTATTTTTTCCAAATCCAGGGGTTCAGGACTTTTAGTAAGTTTTTGCACGAGCTGGACGGCGGTTTTGAGGATGGAGAGGGTTTTTAGGCCGAGGAAGTCCATTTTGAGTAGGCCTACTTTTTCGCAGTCGGGGCCATCCCATTGCGTGATGACCTGGCGCTGGGTTTCATCCCGGGTCGCTATAGCCAAAGGCACATAGTTGTAAAGGGGCTCCGGCGCAATGATCACCCCCGCCGCATGAATCCCCGTATGCCGCGTAATCCCTTCCAACCGATGCGCCCAATGAAGAACCTTGTGAAGCGGATGGCTCTCATCTTTGTAGATTTGCTCTAAGAAACCTGCTTTGGGGTTTTCGGCAGGCTTGAGGGCGTCCTCCAAAGTGATATTAGGCTTTTCTGGGATGTAGCTGGTGAGTTTATTGATATCGGAGAGGGGGATATTGAGAGCTCGGCCTACATCGCGAATAGCCGTCTTAATGCCCATGGTCCCATAGGTTACAATCTGCGCTACATTATCGGTGCCGTACTTTTCCTGTACATAGGCAATCACTTCGCTGCGGCCCTCGTCGTCAAAGTCAATATCAATGTCCGGGGGGGATATACGTTCGGGGTTGAGGAAGCGCTCAAAGAGGAGCTGATAGGCCAGAGGGTCTATGCTGGTGATGCCAAGGCAATAAGCCACGAGACTACCCGCCGCCGAGCCTCGCCCCGGCCCCACCCACACCCCTCGCCGCCGCGCCTGCGCCACAAAGTCCTGCACTATCAAAAAATACCCCTCAAATCCCATCTGCTCAATCACCGCCAGCTCATGCTCTAAGCGCTTGACCACCTCCTCCGGAAGCGGCTCCCCATACCGCTTTTTCGCCCCCTCGTACGAAAGATACCGCAAATACGCCCCCATACTATCAAACGACGGCGGCAAAGGATAACGAGGCAATACCAAACTCTGGCTAAAATTGAGCTTGAGTTCAACTTTTTCAGCGACTTCCAGGGTATTTTTGAGACTGTCGGGATTCTCATGGAAAAGGGGCATGGCTAACATCTCCTCGGGGCTTTTGAGGTAAAAGTGGCGATTGAGCTGGCCTTCATCGTCCGTAAAGCGAAACCTTTGGGGGTCATCGTAGTTGCTCGCCGTCTGAATGGCTAAAAGCACATCATGAAGTTCTGCATCCTCTAAGCAGGTGTAATGCACATCGTTGGTGGCAATGAGTTTGACGCCGTACCGTTTGGCCCACTCCAGGAGCTTAGGGGCTACGCGCCTCTGGTCCCGAAGACCATGATCCTGAAGCTCCACATAAAAGTCCTCCCCAAAAAGGTCCCTGAGGCGCAAAAAGTCCTTGAGGGCTTCTTCTTCGCGCCCTATGAGGAGTTTTTGGTTGATAAGGCTGGCTAAGCATCCCGTCGTAGCGATAAGCCCTTCCCGATACTGCTCTAAAAGCCCCCAGTGAATACGCGGCTTGTAGTAAAAGCCCTCCAAGTAACTGATTGAGGAGAGTCGCATGAGGTTTTTCCAGCCGGTCTCGTTTTTAGCCAGGAGGAGGAAGTGATAGAGGGTTTTATCTTTGACGAACTCCCAGTGATCAGCGAAGTAAAACTCACATCCGATGATAGGTTGGAGTTCTGCTTCTTGGGCGGCTTGGTAGAAGGATGGGACAGCAAAGAGGTTGCCGTGGTCCGAGAGGGCGATAGCACGCATGCCTAAGCTCTTGGCACGAGCCATAAGCTCAGGTATTCGAGAGGCTCCATCTAATAAGCTGTATTCGGTATGCACATGCAGGTGCACAAAGTCGCACATACTACGAGTATGGGAAAATTTTGGCGAATAGCGGGAGCCCGTCTCCTCAGGGCTGGCGGGGAAATCGGATTGGCGTGAGAGAAGGTTCGTGAGGCGGACGGATCTCTGCTAACCCCACCTTACTTTTGTATCGTGAGTCCGATTCGCTTTGGTACCGACGGCTGGCGTGCCATCATTGCTAAAGATTTCACCTTTGACAATGTACGTCGGATTGCTCACGGCACTGCTGCTTGGCTTCGGCGCCACCACGCCAGCCCCAAGGTCATGATAGGCTATGACTGTCGTTTTATGGCGGGGGAATTTGCTCAGGAGGTAGCTACTTACTTGGCCAGCCAAGGCGTCAAAGTCTATCTCAGCCCTCACTTTGTAACGACCCCTATGGTTTCGTTAGCCACCGTACAGCATCAGTGCCACTTAGGCATTGTCCTCACGGCTTCTCATAATCCTCCCATTTACCTTGGCTACAAGCTCAAAGCCCCTTATGGCGGCCCCGCCCCCGTCTCCCTCCTCAACGAAATAGAAGCCCTCATCCCCGACTCCGCCCCACCCCCCACCACCGACTGGGAAACCCTCCTCTCCACCCGCCAAATAGAAATCTACGACATGGAAGCCCTCTACCAAAACTACATCCGCTCTCGCTTTGACCTCAAAGCCCTCTCCAAGCTCCCCTACAAAATAGGCTTTGACGCTATGTACGGCGCAGGTCAGCGCATCTTTCCCCGGCTCCTCCCTAATGTCCATGCTTTCCGATGTACTTACAATCCCAGCTTCGGCGGTATAAACCCAGAACCTATCCCCAAAAATCTCGGCGACTTCGCCCTCTTCATGCAGGAAAAGGAACTGGACTTTGCGTTTATTTTAGATGGAGATGCTGACCGGATCGGCATGATGGGACGGGGAGGCACCTACATAGATGCCCATCATATCATCCTGCTGGTTTTGCATTATCTGGTAACTTATCAGCAAAAGCGGGGGCGGGTCATTTTGAGTGTGAGTTGTGCCACCCGCATAGGCGAGTATGCCCGCAAAAAAGGCCTCCCCGTAGAGATTACCCCCGTCGGCTTCAAGTATGTAGCAGAGCGCATGCAAGCCAACCCCGATACGCTCTTAGGAGCTGAGGAATCGGGCGGCGTGGCTATCCCCGACCACTTGCCCGAACGGGACGGCACTTTCATCGCCTTACTCATTTTGGAAATGCTCCGCCAAACTGGAAAAAGTTTGGAATCTCTGATTCAAGAAATCTACGAAGTAGTAGGGCCTTTTGCCGTAGACCGGCTGGACTGGCACCTACCGGAGGAACGGAAAGCCGCCATTTTGAACCTTCTTAGGGAGAAGCCGCCTGCTACCCTTGGGGGCCGCCTCGTGCAAGAGATAGACCGCACCGACGGCTATAAACTCATTCTGGAAGGAGGAGAAGCAATTATGTTTCGGGCCTCGGGGACGGAACCTATTTTGCGCATATACACGGAAGCGCCCACAAAGGCTCGCGCTATGGAGCTTATTTCCGTAGGGCAAGAGCTGGTTATGAGTGCCTGAGCATGAGACTTCCTGACTGCGTAGATGATCGGCCTGAGACCCGTGAGGCCTACAGTCACGATTGGACGGAAGACCTGCGATTTCTTCCGGATGCGGTGGCTTTTCCACAATCGCCCGAGGAACTTCAAGTCGTACTTCGTTATGCCTATGAGAGGGACATTCCTATTATTCCAGCGGGGGGAAGGACCGGTCTGAGCGGCGGGATGCTCCCCGTACAGGGGGGCTGGGTCGTCTCCATGGAAAAGCTAAACCGCATTTTAGAGATTGACACGACCAACTTCCAGGCGCAGGTGGAGGCGGGGGTTATTACGGAGGAGCTGCATCGGGCGGTGGAGGGTGTAGGGTTATTTTATCCGCCGGACCCTTCCAGCCGAGGAAGCTGTACGATTGGCGGCAATATCGCTCATAATGCGGGTGGGGTGCGCGCTATCAAGTATGGCACGACCCGGGAGTATGTGCTGGCTCTGGAAGCATTTCTTCCCGATGGAACGCCTATCCGCACAGGCACGCCCACCCTCAAGAACTCCACCGGCTACAACCTCACCCAGCTTTTAGTGGGGAGTGAGGGCACCTTAGCCGTCATTTATAAGGCGACTTTGAAGCTTTTGCCTGCGCCTCAGCATCGGCGCACCCTGCTCTTAGGATTTTCCGACATGCAGGCGGCCTTGGAGGCGGTAGTGGAGATTCTCCGAGAAGGTATCCTCCCCTGTGCGCTGGAATTCATGGAGCAGGAGGCTGTCCGCTTTGGCGAGAGCTACTTAGGCGAAAAGCTCTACGATGCCAGCGTGTATGGGGGCCTCCTCCTCATAGAGTTAGATGGCAATTATCCCGATAAGTTGGAGGAGGAGGCTGCCCGTGCGGAGGAGATAGCTTACCAGCGGGGAGCCCAGCAGAGCTGGTATGCCATGAGTGAGGCCGAGCGGGAACGATTATGGCGGCTGCGGCGGTGCTTAGGCATTGCGGTCAAATCCAGCGGCCCCTATAAGGAAGAAGACACCGTAGTCCCTCGGTCCCACCTCCCTGCCCTCCTCGCCGAGGTCAAACGCCTCAGTCAGCACTACGGCTTCCGCTCCGTATGCTATGGTCATGTGGGCGATGGCAATCTCCATGTGAATATTCTCCGAGATAACCTCCCCCCCTCGGTCTGGAATGAGATTATCCCCCAGGCGGTGGATGAGCTTTTCCAATTTGTCGTGAGGCGAGGAGGGGCCCTTTCAGGCGAACATGGCGTAGGCTGGGTGCAAAAACGTTACATGCGCATCCAGTTTAGCGAAACGGAATTAGCTCTCATGCGCCGGCTCAAAGCCGCCTTTGACCCCAAAGGCCTCCTCAACCCAGGAAAAATCTTTCCTGAGTAATACTAAATTTGGTGCAAAGAGTTTCTGAATGTGAGTTGGTGGTATTTTGTGGGGCCGCCGCCCGCCTTCGGCGGGCGGCGGCCCCGTGCTGGGGCGGCGGGCCCCCCCGCGGGGGGGGCGCCGCCCCCCGGGCGGGCCGCCCCGCC
>Ga0272445_1001838_pt1 | contig 15465 bp, 19 predicted proteins | sample YNPCB0031_FD_194404 | JGI IMG/M metagenome (GOLD analysis project Ga0272445, IMG submission 194404) | Hot spring sediment microbial communities from Yellowstone National Park, WY, United States - YNP-CB-003-1 | ecosystem: Environmental > Aquatic > Thermal springs > Hot (42-90C) > Sediment... | reverse complement strand
GAGGCTTGGTTGGAGAGAAGGTATGCTGATGAGGATGAGGAGGAAGAGGAAAGGAAAGAAGCGAGGAGGAGAGCACTGAGGAGAGCATTGTTGAGAAGAAGACTTGCAGAAGAGGACGAAGAAGAGAGGGAGGAGAAGAAGGAGGCTTGGTTGAGGAGAAGGTATGCTGATGAGGATGAGGAGGAAAAGGAAAGAAAGGAAGCGCGGAGAAGGGCACTGAGGAGAGCGTTGTTAAGAAGAAGGCTTGCGGAAGAGGACGAAGAAGAGAAGGAGGAGAAGAAGGAGGCTTGGTTGGAGAGAAGGTATGCTGATGAGGATGAGGAGGAAGAGGAAAGGAAAGAAGCGAGGAGGAGGGCGTTGAGAAGGGCTCTATTGAGGGCAAGACTTGCTGAGGAAGAAGAGGAGAGAGAGAAGGAGGAGAAGGAAGCGGAGTTCAGACCACGACTGAGATATAGGTTCAGGAGACCACTATACGAATATGAATATGAACCGCCCTACCGTTACGAGTATGAATATGAGCCACCATATCGTTATGAATATGAGCCACCGTATCGTTATGAATATGAGTATGAGCCCCTGCCTCGCTTGAGGAGAAGAAGACTGCTCGGGAGGATTTAGTTGGTTAGTTTTCGTGTAGTTGCGGAGGTTGCGAGGCTGGTAGAAAAGGTGATACTGATGAATAAGGAGGAATCGCTCATAAAGGATGTTCTTTTTAATCCGAATTTTCTTTTTCGTTTGAGGGAGGAGTTGCCTGAGTTGCGAGAGGGTGGATTTGTGATAACGATAAGTGAGGTTGATTCGCCTGAGGGCAGGATTGTGGGTGGTAGTATTAGGAAGGATGGTGCGGTTTTTGATCTTGGTTCGGTTATAATATCGGAGGAAGGTGTGAAGCCACTTGGCGGATTAAGATCATATATGGATTTGATAAGATTTATTTCGAGTGTTGAGGAAAAGGATTAAATTAAGGAGGTGAAACTATGGAAAGAGCAGAGATTAAGAGAGAGGGAGTGGGGAAGAAGGGGTTGATGGAACTTTTTAAGGAGAAGGCACCTATTTGGGTGCGTAATAATTCTGCGAGGGTGCTGGGTGAGCCTGTGTATATCTTTTTGAGGTTGGGTGATGAGCATCGTTCGGTCAAGGTTGATCCCATCCCGCCTGGTGATGAGCCTGTTTGTTTAACTGATAAGGTTCCACATAAGTTTTTGGAGGAGTGCACTGACCTGTTCAGGCTGGTTGATAAGGGGATTCTTGAGGTTGTGATGCCTGAAGATGCGGAGGCTTATTATAAGGCGAATCCGGGGAAGAAGGAGGTGGTGAGGCAGAAGATAAGGAGTTTGATAGAGGCGTCGGAGTCTGGTGGTGCACGTTTCCAGCAGATGATTGGTAGGACAGTGATGAGGCAGGCACCGGGTGCTGCGGTTACTGCTGGTTCCTTTGAGGTTTCGCCGCGTGTGAAGTGGCTTGTAGCGGCTTATAAGTCGGGTGTTCTATCAAAGGAAGGTTTTAGGGTGGAGTTGAGTGCAATATCAGACGCATTGACAGAGGTTGATAAGGATTATTTGCGTTCAAATATCAAGGATATTGATGTTTTAGGTTGATTGTGTGTCATGCCGGAGTTGATGCGTGTGGATGCGAGCACTCCCTTCGGTGAGATAAGAAGGGAGGTGCTGGAGTGGTATCAGCTTACGGAGGAGGCTGCACGGAATTTGTATAATTCGTTTGAGAGTGTGGATGAGTGTTTGCGATTTGCAGTTGATATTGGGTTGAGGAGTCCTGCGGATTTTTGTGGGAAGATATATGTTCTTGCCTCTGGTGAATTTCCTGTTATAGATGTAGCGAAGCGTGTTTCGGCGACTGGTGCGTTTAAGCGTTTTTCCGATTTTGTTCAGGGTGTTTTGGACAAATTAAGGAGTGAGCCTTTAAATCCGCAGGTTTTGAGGCAACTTGGTGTTTCGCAGCAATTTATTATTGAGGGGATGGAATCTGCGTTACGGTTTGCAAGGGATGAGCAGGATCTGGTTATGATGTTGAATTCGATAACGCCTGAGTTTGGGAAGCGTCTTTTTTCGGAGTGGGTGGTGAGTGAGCGAAGGATGATGGGAGGGTGAGCTGATGGAAACGAAGGACCTTGCACTTGCGGCATATTTGCGTATGAAAGGTTTTAAGTTGTGTGATGTCAGGAAGGTGGATGGGGAGTTTGCTTTTCGGTTTGAGGATACTGCGGAGATATATAAGGCGTCGCTTGAGTATGTGAATAGTGATTTTGCACGGTTTGAGGCGGCGATGCGTGGGTTGAAGAAGTTGATTCGTTCTTTGAGGGAGCGTGAAGAAGCGAAGGTTAGTAATAGCAGGTGATGGATAATGGCACTTTCATTATCTTTAGTGAGGAATGTTCGTGTTTTTCCGAAGGATTTTGATGCGCGTATACGGTTTGAAGTAAGGGACCAGTTCGATCGGTTAGTTGATTTAGTTGATTGGTTGCTTGTTCTTTATGGTGATAGGGAGAAGGTTGATGAGGATCCTAATAGGGTAGAGCGTGTAGGGGAGGGTGTTTTTGATTTCAAATATGAAAAGGATAAGTTGTCTCGTTTCAGGGAGTTGTTTCTTGAATTAAAGGGGAAGAAGGCGTCGGATCCAAGCGAGGAGTTTTTTTATGTGCATCTTTTTAAGCCGATAACGCCTGTTGTGATGACGCATATAATATATTTGCGTAACCAGATTGATAAGGCGTTGAAGTCTGTGGGTAGGCCGATAGATGAATTTTTCAAGCCTGATGATAATGTAATAGCGGTTGATAAGGTTATGGATAGTTTGCCATTTGGGTATAGTGATGAGCATTGTGTTTTGTATCTGGAGTTGGGTTTGAGTTTGATTAATGCTCGTCCACCTTATACTGCGTTTACGCTTGAGGATTTTCCGTTTGCGGTGGCGGGTATGCTTTTGGTGGATGCGGCGACTATAGTGGCGCTTGAGAGTCAGGGTTTATTTTCGATTGATACTGATTTTGATTATAGTTTGGGTGGGAAGTCATTTGTTGTGAGGCATGCGGATGCTATATCATCTTTTTTGAGGGATATAGCGGAGCGGTTTAACCAGAATCTGCGTATGTTTAAGTCGATGTACAGGACGAAGGGGACGGTGATGGTTCAGGTTCCATTCGGTTGGGGATTTGGGCGATTTTTATCTGTTGTACCGACCGGTTGGTTTGCACGGTTTGGTTTGGGTGTTACACGATTGTATTAGGTTGATGGGATGATGGTGATGAGGGTTATAGCGGGTTTGAGAAAGGTGATGTGGGATATTTATGGTGATAAGACGGTTATAGATAGGTTGGTTAGGGAGTGGTTAGGGAAAAAGGGTGTTATAGGTATTGGGTTTAAGGAGGTTGAGGGAGAGGCGCACATAGTTTTTTATGTTTTACCACCTTTCAGGAGGGATGATTATCCTTATGAGGTATGCGGATATAGAGTGATTGTAGAACCTTCCGGGCCGATTTTTGTTTTGTGAGTGGTTATGTGGTGGAAGGCGCCATATCAGAAGTTATTTGCGTCTCGGGTAATTCCAATAGCGGTTTACAACAACTATAGGTTATTGGAAATAGCAGGTGAGCCTGTGCATGTGCTTGTGAGGGTTCGTCCGGAGTATTGTGCGAAGCGGTTGGTGAAGGTGATTGATAGTAGGCAGTTGGAGCTGTATGAGGATCAGCGTGTGGCGGTTTGGTGGGTGTGGCGTTCTGGTGTTGATTATGATGAGGAATTTCCTGATATAAGGGATATTGTTGTGTGGGTTGATGGTGTTGAGGGGATAAATGTATATGCGGTTGAGTTTATGGAGCAGGTGCACCATTTTTATGTTAGGGATGTCAGGGATGATTTAGGGCATAGGGTTGGTATATTTTTCAGGAGGGATATTTTGGGTAGCGAGCATAGAATTGAGTGTGCCTATTTTCCTATTCATCCTGATTTTGATATTCATACTGGGCAGGTTTATATAGGTGAGTCTGCGTTATCAAAGTATGGGTGGAGGCAACTCCGCTGGAGGACGTATTATAGGGGGAGGGTTTTGCATGATGTTATAATAGTGGCATTTCCTGATTTGAGGAGGGATTTGGTATTGGATAGGCATGGGTGGGTGCCTGAGTCAAGGTATGATGTGTGGACGAGTGCGCCGCCTTTTGCACCAATTTTATATGAGCATGATGTGTTGGTGCGGTTGAATGGGTTGCGATATGAGATCAGGAATATGGTGCCGAATCTGGTGGAGGGTGTTTTGGTGCAGCAGGACTTTGAGGTTAGTGAAATATCACCCTCAAGTCCTGTTTATGATATTGCGGTTGATTCGTTGAAGGGGACGTTGAAGGGCTTTCCTGAAAGGAAGGTGTACAGTGGTTGATTATACACCTGTAATCAAAGCATTTGGTGATGCTATTAGGAAGAGGATAAAACAATTATTTGAGAGTGTTGTGGATGATTTGTTTTTGGAAATGTTGCGTGAATCTGATTTGGATGTTGTGAGGCGTGCTATGAAGAGTGAGGTAGGGCGAGGGCGGTATGTGTTTAGGGTAGGTGGTTTTTTGTTTCATAGAGAGGGTTTTGGTCGCACTGGTATTTTGAAGAAGATGGCTGAAGCATCGGAGGAGAGGTAGATGTTTGTTTCGTTGAGGAATTATTTGATACAGGAGTTTACGATTTTTTTGAAGGCGGTTTTGAGTGCTGTTAGGGATGGTCGTGTTAAGGTGCGGAATTGGGATAATAAGGTTTTGAGTCTGGATGGTGCTGATGTGTGGGTATCAACCCCGGATTTTTGGGCTCCGCAGCGGACGCCTGCTGTGACGGTTGAGATTTCTTCGGTTACAGCTGACTTTACGAGTATTGCGAAGGGTTTTTCAAGATTAGAGGAGAATAAGAAGCAGTTTTTGTATCTTGCGAATAGCACTGTTGATTTAACCTGTTTTGGGCGTTCGGTTCAGGAGCGTGATACGCTTGTTGATTTGGTAAGTTTCTTTTTGATGAGGAGGGATGCGTTTGATTATTTCGGTTCACGTGGGATACGATTTGCTGAGGCGGTTCGTGTATCTGGTATGGGTGAAGAAACTCCTCCTGGGCAGGATTTCAAGATATATTTTGGGAGTTTGTCTGTGGTTGTGAATACGGAGACGCACATAGTTGAGGAGGCGCCATATACTTTGAAGGAGGTGGTGGTCGAATATGTTGGTAGGATTGCGCTTGAGCTCCGTGAGGGTTAAGGCAGTACTTGATAATTGGACTGAAAACGGTTAAGATAAGGATAATGGTCATATTGGATTTAAATTTCATTTTTTGATAAAATTTTGAGGAGAGGTTGATATGGCTACGAGGCTGCCTGGTGTTGTAGTAAGAATAGTTCCGGATATAGGTAGGCCGACTTTACCTGCTTTTCCGCGTTATGTTTGTGTAATAGGGCAGGGGGAGCACAGGTTGCTCGTTCGTAATGAGGCGGTGGTGCGTGGTTCAGGTGATGTCGATCTGCTTATGAGTGTTCCGGTGGAGGAAATACTGATGGTTGGTGATTCGCCAGATCGGTCTGATTATTTGCTTAATACAGATTATGAGGTTTATGTGCGTGATGGTGTAAGGGTCGGAATAAAGTGGAAGGAGTTAATACCTGCAGTTGTAGGACCTGGTGTAAGTGAACCCTTTGATTTTACTGTGAAGAGTTGGATTGTTTTGGATGTGGATGGGAGAGGGGCGATAAGAATAAGGATGCCTCAGCGTTCGGATGTTACGGCGAGTGAGGTTGTGGCAGCGATTAATAGTGCGCTGGTGCATGATGCGAGGTATGGTGATGCTTATGGTAGTGTTGCTAGTGTTGTGGATGGGAGGGTGAGGTTGACTTCGGTGGTTTTAGGTGTGTCCGGTTCGATTACTATTTATCCTGATGAGTTGGGTTGTGAGGAGATAATTTTTGGTGACCTGGATGGTGATGGTGATACAGGTGGTTTGGAGAGTGAGTATCAGGTGAGGGGTCAAGGGAGGGCAAGGCCACAGGAAGGGTATGTTTATTATGTAACATACAGGTATACAGCGCCTGATGCGACTTATGAACCGCAGTTGTATTTTGATTTGGGGCCGCTTATGAGGGATCATGGTGAATTGTTTTTGGGTGACCCGACGAGGAAGTTGAATCCGATTGTTGCGATGGCGAAGCTGGCGTTTCAGGATCATCCTGAGCGTATACCTGGGTTGGTTGTGATACAACTTGATTTGCGGAATGCTGTGGATCCTTATAATCCCACTATAGATGAGTTGAGGGCGGCGTATAATGCGGTGATTGATAAGCTCGAGCGGATAACGTACGGCAAGTTGTATCTTGTTGCTGATACTACGGATAGTGTGATTATCAATGCACTTTTGAATCATGTTAAGAGGATGAGTAATCCTGAGATTAAGGCGGAGCGTATGTTGATAATTTCTCTGCCTGCGGGTAGTACTGTTCAGGATTATGTGGAGAAGGCGCAAACTTATTTTTCGGAGAGGGTGATGTTGTTTTATCCACCCGAGATTAATGCTACGATAGATGTGAGTTATAAGTTTAGGTTGCCTGGGTATTATGGAGGGTTGGTGTATGCAGCGCGTAAGACGGCGCTGCCTGTTGGTAGGCCGATAAATATGGAGCCGCTTGCGAATTTAGATCTGGTTGGTAAGCCCTTGACTTATAATGAGAAGAGGGCGTTGCTGGGTGCTGGTGTGGCGGTGATAGACTATTATGGTGGTAGGGTTGTGATACTGCATGGTATAACTACGCGTACTGATTTTGTGATATTGGAGGAGGAGAATGTTGTGGATATTGCGGATTATGTTAAGGCGGTGTGGCGTCAGCGGTTGGAGCAGATATTTTTGAATAGGCCGATTGATGAGGGTTTGTTGAGGGATATGGTGGTTTTTTCTGGCACGCTTCTGGATTCGATGATCAGGGATAGGATTTTGTCAGATTATAAGGATGTTTCGGCTGTTCAGGATGAGTCGGATCCGCGGATGGTTAGGGTTCGTGGAAGGGTTAAGCCTATGTTTCACACGCTTTATATCGATGTTGAATTTGTGTTTGCAACTGTGTTATAATGATTGAGGAGGTTTTGAGATGACGTTGCCGCATACAGATACGAGGGTTTTTTATAGCTATGAGATTAAGATAAGGGGTGAGACGGTTGGTACATTGCAGGAGTTTTCGCCTTCTGCGAGGAAGACGGTTGAGCGTGTCAGGGAGATAAGTTTTGCGCAGGGGACAAGGGTTAAGGAAATTGTTCCTGGTGTGGTAGACTTCACGGTGACTGTATCGAAACTGATGCTTTATAAGAAAAAGTTAACGGAGGTTTTAGGAGGTAAGGAAATTCATAGTATTGAGGATATAGTTGAGCCTTTCGAGATATATGAGTATTGTCATAAGCCTGGTGGTGAAACTGAGGTTGTGGTTTATCATGGTTGTCAAATAGAGTCGTATGATTATACGGTGAGTGTGAGGGAGACGTTGATTACGGAGAGGGCGACCATACAGGTTGCTTATGTGACGAAGGGTGTATAATAGGATTAGATTTATTTTGGTGATTTAGGAATTCTGGCTTAGGCCGGCGATAAAATCCGACATAGTGGAGGAGTGAATGGTTGAGCAGGTTTCAGGATTGCAGTCGCTTGTGGATTTTTTGAAAAATTTAGATTTTAAGTCTAAGTTTGTGAATTTGGATTTGAGGTCGTTGTTGATGCGGGGTTATGTTCGTTCGGGGGAGATTGTTTTGTCGAAGGAGTTGAGGGTTGAGGTGCGTACGTTGCTTGTGAATGAGTGGATAAAGTGTAAGGAGGTTTTAGGGCAGTATAGGGATCCGGAGGCGGGTAATTTTGCGTTTATGGTTGAATATCTTGTATATGCGTTGATAACTGTGAATGGTGTTCAGCCTGTGATGGATATGCATGAGATACAGGAGTTTAGGGAGAAGCATGGTAGGGAGCCTACGATGGAGGAGCAGATACGGTATGTGTTGATGAATGTGTATCCTCCTTTTGTGGTTGAGCTTTTGTGGATGGTGGCGTGGAAATTTAAGCAGGATTTTGAGGAAGTTTTTATGCAACGGATTGTTAATGAGTTTAGTGCTATTTCGGGGGAGATGAAGCGTGGAGTTGCTGGTGCTTGAGGACAAGATACCTTATTGGATGGTGGAGAGTGTGTGTGCGGATTATAATAAAACACCTGTGGAGCTTATGCAGATGTCTGTGTATCAGATAATGTTGTTGTTTTTGGCGAAGCGTCGTGCGGATGTGCGTATGCGGTATTTGGTAGAGGAAATAAAGGCGTGGTTGAATCCTGATGCTTATATGCGGATGATAGAGGTTGAGCGGAATAAGCGTGTGAATGTGCTTTATATGGAGGAGGTGGGGCGGAAGTAGGAGGTGAGTGGCGATGGCTGAGATTGAGCAGAAAGATGTGATTGCTAACGTTAGAACGAACCTTGATAAGGTTTTTAAAGACATGGAGGAGGAACTGAAGAAGATTGGAAGGTGGTCTGAGGAAGATTTGAGGAAGTTGGATCGTCGGGAGAGGTTTACTAAGGAGAGGTGGAGGTATTTGAGGTTGGAAGCGCGTACTTTGCAGGAAATTCTTGGTGTTTTGCATAAGCATGATAGGATTTTGTTCACACAGGTGGATTGGTTGCGGATTATGCATGAGATTAGAGAGCGGTTACTAACTGTGAGTGGTAAGGATTATGCGATATTGGAGCGCACGATGCCTATTTTTGAGGAGATTACGAAGCAGTTAGGTGTTGCCTCGTATGAAGCAGAGCGATTCACAAGGCAACTTATTTATTCAACTGGTCCCGTGAGGGAGGGTCTTCCGTGGTATATGCGTATAGGCAGGACTATAAGTAGTATGGCTGAGGGCACGCACAGGTTAACTGCTGCTTCGCGGGTATATGTTACGCAGACTGGAGAGGTGGTGGCTAAGCAGACGCTGAGTGCGTCGTTGTTGCAGTCGCTTGCGAGTGGTCTTCAGAATATGATCAGGTCGTTGACGAGGGGTTTGGCGTTGTGGGCGGCGATTGGTGTTGCGTTGTATGAGATTGTGCAGCGGTCGATCAAGTTTAATGGGGAGTTGAGGACTATCCAAGCGGGGATGGGGCTGATTGATGAACGGTTCAGGCTCGGGAATACATATTTAGTGCAGTGGGTTAGGGTAGCGGAGACTATAACACGGTGGACAGGGAGGACGTTAGGTGAAGTGATGGAGTGGGTGGAGAATATTAAGTATTCGGGTATATTGTTGGGCACGTTGGGTAAGAATCTGGATTATGTGTATCATACAGCGACTGCCTTGGAGGCGGTGCAGCGGGCGTTTAATGTGAATTTGAGTGATGCGGCTTCGATAATACAGCGTTTGCAGTTGAGTTATGGTATGATAGGTGAGGCTGCAGTGAGTTTAGGGAAGAGGGAGGAAATGATTGTTTCACAGGCTACTAAGTTTTATTTGGGGCTTGTGAATGCGGCGGCACCGCTTGCGAAGTTGGGTATTCAGACCTCGAAGGTTGTTTCTGATATGGGAGAGTTGGTGGGATTGGCCGATGAGTATGATTTGAGTGTGCGTGATGTAACTACTTATTACTTGTCATTACTTGCGTTGAAGAAGGAGGATGTTGAGCGTAGTGGTGCTTTGAGGGATGTGTCACTCGAGACATTGCGGAATTTTACGCAGATGGCGGCGAAGGCTACGAGTATGTCGTTGTCGTGGAAGGTTATGGTTGCTACACTTGCGGGTGAGCGTTTCATGAATATAGTGGATCTTGAGAGGCGTTTTATGAATGTGGGTGAGGCTGCGAGTTTGATACAGCGGGCGGCGATGTTTCCCTTTAGGGTAGGTGTTTTTATGCAGATGGATCCGCGGTGGCAGCGGGCATTTGGTGAACAGCTTCGTAGGGGTGATGAGCATGCTATGGCTATTTTGCGTGCCCTGTATTCATTGTATGGTTCCTCCCTGGAAAGCATAGGTATCAATTTTGAGATGTTTAGGGCACTTGCTATTTCGAATTTGACTGGAAGGGAACTTACTGAGGCGCAGAAAGAGCAATTGAAGAAGATTGAGGAACAGATGAAGTATGCGGAGCGTCCTGTGGAGCTTGGAATGGATATTTTGACGGAGACGAAGGGTATAAACGCGTATTTGAATAAGCTGCTTGGCTGGGTAATCAGGGGAGTTGTGTATTTGGCTAAGCTTGCTGGTGTAGGTGATGTAGCAGGTAAAATTGAAGAAGGCGTGGGGGATGTTGTTAAACAAATTGGAGAGACGCCTAAAATAACTAATAAGTTTATGGCAGTATTTGCCGAGGATGTGATAGGGAAGATTGAACGTCTGGAAGGATATATGTCTGATATGGAAGTGATATGGGAGAGTTGGAGTGAACAGCAGAGGGAGGAGTGGATGCGCAGGAGGAGAGAGGAACTTGGGAGAATGGTGAGGGAGGCGGAACGAATTACGGGTGCAAAAATTGAGATGAAGATGGAGACGATAGTGGATCCTCAATCGTTGAAAAATATGTTAGAGGAGATTCGGAGGGAGATTGAACGAAAAATGGCCGCTGTTCTGACAAGTGCGACTGCTACGGCGGAAAGAACCTTTTAGGGGGAGTACGGCGATGGCTGCTGGAGATTTAATGTTGATTAAGGTTTTGGACAAGCATGCGTTGGAAGAGGGTGGAACAATTGTTAAGCGGTTTGTGTTTTTGCCCGTTAATCCTTATGCGGTGTCTTTTTCAATACCCAAGGTTTATAGTGAGGTTAGGGTTTCTACACCTTTGCGTATAGTGATTCAGGATTGGGGGACGGCTTTGATTGAGATAACTGTTAATGCGGTGACGGGGCGGATTTTGCCTTTTGCGAAGGCGTTTGAAAAGATTAAGAAGGAGTATCAGGACATAACTTATGAGGATTTGATTTCATTCGCTACTTCGGATGAGGTTGAACTTTTGATGGGTGAGGATGCTTTGTCGAGAGTTAAAACACTCGAAACGTATTTGTTGGTAGTGCCCGCTACGGATGATGAATTCAGGAAGAAGGTTGCGGGTGGAGATTTTTTGCGTTTTTCCCGTTTCAGATATCTTATGATGAAGCTTTTGGAGGACATATACATGCGATTTGATGCCAATGAGGATGTGATGGCCTTGGAGTGGATGAGGGGTATTTATTATGGGATTATGACCAATTTTGAATACAGAATTGCGGTTGAATCGCTGTGGAATATAAGGTATAGCTTTTCGTTTAAGGCGTTTCCTTCGTTTTTTGAATCTATCGATGTGAAGGAGGGTGTGGTCCTGTGAGTGATAGACTTTTTGTGAAGGTTTTTGATAGATGGTCCTTTAATAAAGGTATTGTGAAGGAGAAGGTGTTTTTGCCCATCAATCCTTATTCGGTTACATTCAGGACGGGAAGAGTTGTTAATGAGATGCAAACTACAAGGATGGGTAGGTTTGTGTTACTGGATTGGGGAGTTGAAATGACGGATATGACGATAGAGTCACAAACGGGGCGGATTTTACCATTTAACGAGGTCTTCAAGGATATAGGTAGGTTTGAGGATTTGACATACATAGACCTTGTGTCCCATCCAATAATGAGATCTGAAAAGAGTTTGCCGTTGGATTTACCTCTTGAGAGGAGAGTTGAGGAATTGCTTAGCAGGCTTAGGGATGTTTCGGATGATTCGTCTGATATTGAGGAATTTTCAAAATATAGATATTTGTTGGTTAAAGCGTTGGAGCATGTTTATAGGAGTTTTAATGCGAATAATGAGATTATGTGTATGGAGTGGATGAAGAGAAGGTATTTTGGGGTGATTGCGGAGTTTTCGTATGAAATATCGGTTCTGTCGCTGTGGAACATTAAGTTCTCCTTTAGATTTAAGTGTTTTCCTCGTATTTCATTGCTGGATAAGTTTTTTAATACATATAACGAAGAGGTTGTGAGGAGGCAGTGATGCGGATTAGAGTAGGGGACCTGGAGCTTGAATATAAGGCACCATTGCCACATTTTAGACCTGATTTTTTAATTGTGCTGCCATCTTCGGTTGATATTTTTAGGGGAAGAGACGAGTGGGGTGATTATTTTGGGGTGTTGGAAGGTGAAATGAAGAAGTGTATCAGGTTACTTTCGCCGGATGTTATTTCATCGGATGTTGAGGATTTGTTGAAGGAGAAGGGCGTCGATGTGTTTTTGGTTTTGCTTAACTCCTTTGTTTCGTCCGTGACTGTTACGAGGTCGAGAGAAGAGGGTACAGCGCATATAAATTTGGAGTTTCCCAATTATGCGGAGCCGCTATTTGATAGTGTAAAGCGGATCCTTGACCAGCCTCTCTCTTCGATGGTTCCATTGCGGATTTATATGAGGGGGAGGTTCGTGAACAGGATGTATCCTGTTTTTACGGGTTATATCACGCACACATCGTATTCTAATAAGGGTGGATATTGGAGTATAACGGTGGATTGCACGGATACATTAAAATTGCTTTCTATAAACCCGATTAATGTTAATCCCGGGATAGTGGAACGAAGAATTTTTGGGAGGGTTTTTGAGATTGAGGAAGAGAGAAAGGAGGTAGGTTTTAAGTTTTCTGCGTGGGCATTTCCCTTTACGAATTTGACACTTGAGGAGACGATAAAATATCTTATTGAGGGGACCGCTGGGAAGGGGATAGAGAAGGAGGTGGGTAGGATAGCTATTGATGGGATTGGAACGCTTGAGATGTGGTGGAACCCTATTTTGGAAACGGATGAGGAGAAGTCGAGTAAGAAGGTTCCTAAACCCCTCAAATATGAGATAAGTCCTTATTCGTTTTTCAAACCTAAGGTTAAGATATGCACGCAATATCATATAACTCCTTATAAGTATATGGATTTGGCTACTCGCCAGATGTTTTCTTCTGAGATGGTATCGAGATTGGATGTGATAAGGGAGATAACTGAGCGGACATTCCATGAATTTTTTGCTGATGAAGTTGGAGATTTTGTTTTGATACCTATGCGATTGAATTATCAGTTTTTGAAGGGTGATTTTGTTGATAAGAGGGGTTTGGCGCGTTTTCCTTCAAGGGCGGATGTGGATGATGGGACTTATATTTTGATGGATGATGAGTTGTTAAATTTGAATGTATCGTTCTCAGATAAGGAAGTTTACACTGCGGTTGATGTTTATGGTGAGTATCCATTTGCTACTGGTTCGAATGAGTATGTGGAGTGGGCGATGCGTGGGTTTGCGCATGATCCTTTTCTTTTGCGGCGTTTGGGTTTGCGCTGGTTGAGACAGAAGATACCATTGATTAATAATTTGGACCTTCTTTTGCAGAATGATAAAAAAATGTTGGAGAATTTGCAGAAGCAGCGGGATGACCTCGTAGAAATGCTGCAGAAGGAGGGTGATCCGAGGAAGAGGGAGGAGATCGAAAATAAGTTGAGGTTAATTGAGGAATTGGTTAATAGCAGTTTGAATGTGAGGAAGAAAAGTGGGGGTGATATACAGGCTCTGTTAAATAGTTTTGCGGATGCGTGGATGAGATTTATTAATAGCAAGGCTTATTCGGGGTCTGCTTCTTTGATTTTGCGTCCTGAGATGGTGCCTGCTAAACCTGTTTATATACCTGATAGGAAGGAAATTTTTTATATTGATTCAGTGACGCATACGATAAGTGTAGGTGGGAGTGCCACCACGGAGTTATCCTTAATATTCGGGAGAAAGGAAGATGAAACAGTAGATTTTATGGATGATCTTATGAAGCTTCATAGTCCTGAAAAAATACCAGAGCCAATATGGAAGAATATTGCTACGGTGGCTATGAGATATGAAAAGAGGAAGGAAGAGGAAGCGAAGAAGAGGGTTAAATGAGGTTGGATATTTTGAAAATAAGGCGTGTAGACGTTGAAAAGCTCGTGATGGAGGGTGAATCTTTGAGCACGGGGACATATTACAGGAATATTTTTATAACGTCGCCTTCGGGTACGCTTTTTGTTCCGAAGCCTTTTGACCCTGAGGGTATGCAGAAGCTCGGTGAGGGTCAACTGGCTGTGGTATTGTTTGACGATAATGAGCGACCATTCTGTGTGGGGTATATGGAGATTAATTTTCCGCAGAAGCTCGCTGAGTATTTGGAGCGTAGGGTTCAGCCTGGAGAGCAACTGATTAAGAATCCAGCTGGACAGGAGCTATATTTTGACAGGCTTGGTAGTATCAAATTGATACGGAATAGGGATGGTTTTGAGTATGATGCTGGTGAGCGTAAGTTAAGTTTTATGGGGCAGTTGTGTAGTTTTGTTATTCAGGGATTTGAGATGGTGTTTGGATTGGTGCGGCGTGGTATGATAGGTTTGATAGAGTTAGGTGATCTTGCGCATGAATTTGTTTTGCGTATTACGCGGAAGTTGACGGGTTTGAAGGTGGTTGAACTTTCGCTTGGTGATTTGTTTGATGAGTTAGGTATTCCGATTTTAGGTTTGAGGTCTCGTGCGAGGGCATTGTTGAAAGTTTTTAATGATGCTGGTATATCGGTTTCGGAAATATCTATTGATTCGCTTGGAAATATAAAGTTTAAGTTTAGTGAGGTCGGTGGAGAATTTATGAATGTGGAGTTGCAGGGTTTAAAGGCGGAATTGAAGGTGATGGAGTTTGGCATAGGGCAAACGCCTAAAAAGGAGAAGGTTCTTTTAGGTGAAACTTTTTATAACCTTTTTGTGAACCATGTTCATTCTACGCCCATGGGGCCGTCGTCTCCGCCGACTGTGGTGTTGCCGAATGAGGTGGTATTGTCAAAGACAACTAAAACCGATTAAGGAGGAGAAGATGTTGAGTAAGGATGGTTTAAAAACGGTTTTGCTTGAGAAGCTTGAGTCGATGGGTTTTCCACGAACGTATGAGGTGCAGGGTAAGGTTCAGGATACTGGTTTGGAGAAGTTGTGTGATGCTATTGCTTCTGCGGTTGTGGAGTATATAACGGCGAATGCGGAAGTTCATATTCCTACCGGGACGGTTGTGGTTTCGGTGTCTGGAACTGGTGTTGTTTATACTGTGAATCCTGCTGATATTGTTTTGAAGGTGATATAAAATGCCTGAGATTTGGATGCCAGGGAAGCCTGTATTGCCGACGAAGGAGTTTAGGGTTAAGTTACCTGATGGTAAGGAGGCTGTATTTGCTGGTGCGGAGTGTCTGGCTGATTGGATTGCTTATGTTCTTTGTAGGGCGTTTGGTAAGGATGTTGTTCCTATAACTTATCGGTCGCTTGATGTTTTGGAGAAGGTGATGATGGCTTATTATGCGTCGGGAAATATAGCTGCTATAGTGACTGCGCTTGGTGCAATACCTGGGCTGGAGATGTTGGAGAAGTATTATAATTTAGCGTTGGAATATGAGCGTATGGCATTGAATATTTATGGGTCTTATGTGAAGTTATTGCAGAGTGCAGTTGAA
>Ga0272445_1001836_pt1 | contig 15509 bp, 10 predicted proteins | sample YNPCB0031_FD_194404 | JGI IMG/M metagenome (GOLD analysis project Ga0272445, IMG submission 194404) | Hot spring sediment microbial communities from Yellowstone National Park, WY, United States - YNP-CB-003-1 | ecosystem: Environmental > Aquatic > Thermal springs > Hot (42-90C) > Sediment... | reverse complement strand
ACAGAACCGTCCCTCTCATTCTTAACATATCCTGATAGTCCGAGTTCTTGTGCAGTATCCAAAATGAATCTTCTATAGCCAACCCTCTGAACCCTACCATAAACCCTAGCCAAGATAGCCTTCAATATCAAGCATAGAAAGAGCCAACTACACTTATAAAGTTTTCCTAATAATCCCTGAGAGGGACTTGTGATATCTACATGCATTGAATAAGCTTGAGCTAGAATATATTCATAAGAGATTTGATAAGAGGAATATTGTTATTATTGATGGATTCCTGCTTTGAAGTCTGCAAGAAGGAAGTATAGAAATTACTAATTACTAAGCAGGAAAGACTGATCTTCCCAGAATTTGAAGAAATAAAGAAAAATGGAAAATGGAGAAGAAAGGTAGTTATCATGGATACTTATATATGTTCCATGTCTATGAAAATTTAAGAGATTTTTACTCTAGTTAGTGGGAAAGAATTTTTGTGTTGTTTGCTCCGGCCGGGATTTGAACCCGGGTCTCGGGCTCGAGAGGCCCGCATACTTGGCCTGGCTATACTACCGGAGCATTTGGGCTCTTTTGAGGCGTCTCATTTCCTGGGGCGTTATTAAGTTGGCTGGAGCGTTATTTAAGTTTACGTGGTGTTTGGAGTTTTGTATTCTAATATCTAGCCTTAGAAGTATGTTGGATGAGCCTGGAGAGACTGACTCCTTTTATAATCATGGAGAGAGAGAACTGTAAGTAATGTCGTGTAGATTTTGCTGGAGCCTTCATCCAGCCCAGCCCTCATTGAGCTCCATTAACTTCCATAGGTCTATAGTCTTCTTTAACAGCTTGTTGTTTTTAGCTTATCTTAATATTCTAATCATTGTCTGTTTTCTTCTTTCTATTTCATAGATGTATTTTCTTGTTTTGCAGACTGCGTCAGGGTTTACGCTTACTGAGTCTATGCCTATGCCGATTAGGAATTCCAGGAAGTCTTCGTATACTGAGGGGGCTTGACCGCATATTGAGACTGTTACGCCATGTTTATGGGCGTTCTCTATGAGGTGTTTTATTGCTCTTTTAACGGCTTCATCTCTTTCATCAAAGTATCCCATGTTCGCGAAGATTGCAGAGTCACGGTCGATGCCAAGTATTAGCTGTGTAAGGTCGTTGCTCCCAATTGAGAAGCCATCACATATTTTTGAAAACTGGTCTGCGAGGAAGATTACGCTTGGAACCTCGGCCATCAACCATATTTTAAAGTCTTCTAATCCCTTTTTCAAGCCTTCTTCCTCCATTATCTTTAAGCATTCTTCAACTTCCCAAGCTCTTCTAACGAATGGAATCATAACCCAGACATTGTTTAATCCCATTTCTTCTCTTACTTTTCTGATAGCCCTGCATTCTAAGCGGAATGCTTTCTCAAACTCTCTACTAATATACCTACTAGCCCCTCTCCAGCCAAGCATAGGGTTGGCTTCCTCAGGCTCGTATCTTTCTCCACCTATTAGTTGACGATACTCATTTGTTTTAAAGTCACTGAATCTAACAACCACGAATCTAGGATAAATTGCTCTGGCTACGACTGCTATTCCTTCAGCAAGCCTATCTATGTATTTCTGTTCTTCGCCTTTCTCAATTAGATAGTTTGGATGCTCTCGTATCCATTCAGCAATTATGAACTCTATTCTCATCAACCCTATCCCATCAAATGGTAGATGTCTGTATTTTTCAATCTCTGTCGGCATGCCTAGATTCATTAAGACTTTCGTCTTCGTCTCAAACTTAGCTGCTTCTTCAGGGGTCACTTCTAATGCTTTCTCTCTTGCTAACAATTCTCTAACTTCTCCATCGTAAACAAGCCCTCTCCTAGCATCAACTGTAACCAACTGGTCATCTCTCAAAAGTGTTAACGCATTCTTCGCACCAACTATACATGGAATTCCTAGTTCACGGGAAACTATGGCTGCGTGACTTGTAACTCCTCCCTCGCTTGTAATTATCCCAGACGCGATCTTCATGAAGGGTACGAAGTCGGGTGAAGTCATCTTCGTTACTAAGATATCCCCCTCCCGCATCTTCTTGTGGGCTTCTTCTAATACTTCCACTATCCTGACTTTACCTATGGCTACTCCAGGTGAGGCTGGAAGCCCCTTTATGATCGGAGTCTTCTTGATCCTTATCTCTTCTTCCTTCTTTTCATAAAATACTGTTACTGGTCTAGATTGTAGTAAGTAGATCTTTCCATCTTCAAAGATCCATTCAAAATCTTGTGGAGACCCATAATATTCTTCAAGCTTCAGGGAAAGCTGCCAAAGCGTCTTTAATTCATCTTGGTTTAAGCATCTTATTACCCGTAGATTCTCTGGAGTCTCAACTTCCCTAAGCCCTCCTCTATAATCAGTAAGTATAATCTTCTCTTTACTTCCTATATATTCCTCGATTAAAGCTCCTGACTTCTTATCAATTACATATGTATCTGGTGAAACAATCCCAGCAACTACACTCTCACCTAAACCCCATGAAGCTTCTATTAAGATCTTATTTTTCTCTCCAGTAGCAGGGTGAATTGTAAAGCCAACGCCCGCTTTTACCTTACCATTCAGGTAGTCCTTCTCTGTTAAAGTACCTACTTGCTTCTGAACTATGACAGCCATCAACGTTCTCTCAAGCTTAAATCCTTTCTGTAACCTGTAGAAGATCGCTCTAGGAGTAAATAAGCTTGCCCAGCAAGTCTTGACCGACTCTAGTAGACTATCCACATCTTTCACATTCAGTATAGTTGAATATAGACCAGCAAAACTTGCACTAGGAGCATCTTCTACAGTAGCTGAGCTTCTTACAGCAACATACTCTGAATCTTTCCCAAATTCTTGAGAAAGATATCTATAGGCTTCAATTATTTCTACAGCCAAGTCTTCAGGTATCTTAGAATTCTCAACTAGTTTCCTGACCACTGCTGATTTTTCTTGTAGACTCGTTGGATTATTTAGATCAGCATCTTCCATTATTCTTAGAATTTTCTCATACATTCCAGTATCTTCTAGAAACTTCTTAAAAGCGTTACTAGTAATTATGAAAGCATTAGGTACTGGTAAGCCAGCATTCTTCATTTCACCTAAGTTTGCTGCTTTACCCCCAACTAGGTGTAGGTCTTTTCTTGAAATATTCTTAATAAAAGTGATATACTTCAAGTCCATATTATTTACTGATTCTATCATTTGATCAATATTGAAGACCATCTTTATGTACTTAGTAAAAATTTTAAAAACAAATTTACTAGGATTAGCTTGACCTGTTATATTTTTGATTTATGTAGAAATATTATGTACATCTTATATTTATATAATCATGCCAAGACCTGTTTCAAATTTACCGAGTCCCTACTTTTATCTTCTTCCGTAGAATATTGTTATGGTTCTTGATTCTTTTACAGGCTCATTCATTGGCTTCTCAATCTCTCCGTATCCTAGAATAATCTAAGATGATACCTATTAATCTCATAGATATACGTATTACTAAATTATGGTACCAACATTATTCTCCTGATAAGTAGTAGTTTAGAGTAGTGTATTAATATGCTATCTGTCTTCTAGAAGCATGGATATGGAGTTTCCTAGCTATTCTTAGCTAGTTTATCGCTTGTATCGCTCGGTTGGAGATTATTTCAGTGAGTTCCTTTACTAGTTTTTCTTCGTCTGGTTCTATCTCGATTAATGTTTTTGGCTTGAAGAGTTCGGGGTTTGGGTCTTTTAGTAGATGCCCTGTACATATGCATACAACTGTTTCATCTGAGTCGACTCCTCCTTCTTCAACTGCCTTCTTTGCTCCAGCGATTGATGCTGCAGATGCCGGTTCTACGCCTAATCCTTCAAGCCTAGCTATAGCTGTCTGTGCTTCAAGTATCTCTTTATCAGATACTATTACAGCATCTCCTCTTGATTCTCTTACTGCTCTAAGAGCCTTCTTCCAGTTTACTGGTCTACCTATCCTTATAGCTGAAGCAATCGTCTCGGGATTATCAATTGGTTGGAGACTTTCTCTATTTTCCTTGACCATCTTAGCGAATGGTGATGCTCCTTCTGCTTGGACGCCTATCATTCTTGGAGCATCTTTTATTAAGTCTAGATTTTTCAGTTCAGTTAATCCTTTCCATACTGCTGCTATATTTCCACAGTTACCTACAGGTATGAAGATACTATATTCATTTTTTATTTCTTCAGCTATCTCGTATCCTAGAGTCTTCTGACCTTCAAGTCTCCAAGCATTAACTGAATTGAGAATATAGTATCCGAGTTCTTCAGCTTTAGAGAAGACGAATCTTAAAGCTTGGTCGAAGCTCCCTCTAATTCTGACAATTATTGCGCCGTGAGCGATAGCTTGGAAGACTTTACCTAGAGCTGCTTGTTCAGGTATAACTGTTATACATGGTAGGCCTGCTCTAGCAGAGTATGCGGCTAATGATGCAGCAGTATTTCCAGTAGATGCACATATAACTCCTTTAACATTGAGATCTAATGCTTTCGTTATAGCAACCGTCATACCTCTATCCTTAAAGCTTCCAGTAGGATTGGCTCCTTCAAATTTTATGTAGAGCTTCTTTAAGCCAACCCATCTATTAAGTCTATTACATTCTATCAGAGGTGTACCGCCTTCATTGAGTGTTACTCTCTTGGAATAATCAACTGGTATGAGTTCACGGTACCTCCATACTCCTCTAGCTCTATCATTGAAAACTCTCCAATCACGTACTTCTACTTTATCTAAGTCTAATACTACATCGAGAAGGTCTCCACACTTTACACATATGTACCCACTATAATTCAGAGGATATATTGTGTGGCAGTTAATACATTGGAGCCAAGCTTTATCATCTTGCTTCAAGTCTAATCACAAGATTGAAGCCCTTATATTTAAATCCGATATCTAGATTATATCCATCCTTACATCTTGTTTATCTGTCTACAGAATAGAACAGAGTGTAGCATACATTGGAAATAATAATGTCTTGAAATAATTACTTAGTGATGAAATTGAGAACTATAGTATCAGGGGTTTCGATAGCAGCTCTAATTGTAGCTCTCGCTCTGATGAGCAATGTATTGATAACTTCAAGCAATCAGCCAATAATACAGTCAAGTATAAAAGAAGAAAGTAATCTATCGTATACCAAGACTACTTTAACTGTTGTAGGATACGGTTTAGTGAGATATAATCCTGATTCATTGAGTGTAAGTTTTACGATGGTAGGTCAGGGTACATCTGCAGAAGAAGCATTAACAAGATGTAGTGAGAAGACAGTTGCAGTGATAAATCTATTGAAGTCACTCGGCATAAGTGAAGAAGATATGAAGACAAGTTACATAAACGTCTATCCAGTTTATGATTGGGAAGCTAAGCCCCCAAGAATAATCGGCTATCAAGCAGAATACTCTCTAAGTGTAGTAGTTAGAGATATTCAGATGGCCAGTAAAGTCATTGATAATGCTGTGAAAGCTGGCGCTGATAGGATTAATGGGGTAACTTTTACTCTGTCTTCTGGGAAAAAGGATGAATTGAAAATGGAGGCTATAAAAGCAGCTGTTGAAGATGCTAGAGCTAAAGCTAACATTATTGCTAAGACACTTGGATTAAAAATATTGAGTATAGAGTCTATCAGTCTATCTTCTACTGAAGTTCCAACGCCTATACCATTATATAGAGAACAAGTGGCTACAGCTACTATACCGATCCTTCCAAGCCAAGGAGAAATAACAGCCACTGTGACATTAGTCTATATTCTAGGAGCTGAAACCTAAACCCTACCCCTTATATTTTTTAATAGTTGAAATCTCAAAAAAGGCAGAGATAATGGATTTATTAGCTTCGAATACATGTAAACTGTATAGAATGGTTGGCTTCGATGAATTAAAGAAGACCCATGATCTTTCAGGAGGAGTAAACAAGGCAGCTGTAGTAGTATTGTACATTATTGGTCAGGGTGCCCCGGAGATACTGTTCGTTGTAAGGAAGGTATCAGAGAATGATAAATGGTCTGGGCAGGTTGCATTCCCTGGAGGCAAGTGGGAGCCGATAGATAGAGACTTAATCGATACTGCGAGGAGGGAGTTGTTAGAAGAGACAGGTATTAATTTGGATATTGATGTAGAAGTTGTAGCACTTCTAAGAGAGACTTCACCCTCAAATATGCCTGAACTTAAGGTTATACCATTTTTGGTTAGAGCATCTTCTAAGCCGTCTATAAAACTCTCTGAAGAGCTCTCTGCATATTTCTGGGCATCTGTAAAAGAGTTAGAAAGAGTTCAAGCACTTATCGTTCTTCCTGATAGTTCTAGAAAGAGTGTTCTAGCATTTAGAAAAGATGAATGGATTATTTGGGGTATGACCGCTAGAATACTTGAAGATGCATTACCCAAGATAACGAGCTATGGTAATTCTTCTAAGTTCTTCTAAAATCTACTTTGAGAATTTGAGAGAATTCTAGAAAGAGAAATGATAAATCTCCGACTATAGACGTAGAATATGGTGGATTTGGAGTGACCTTCATGGCTCAAAATTCGATTAAACTTATTCTCTTAGTAACTGTAGAGACGATAATGGTTCTAGTCTTAGTCTTTATAGGTTTCTTCATGTAGAAAAGTATGGAGGCTAGTATAATTATTATGGTTATTGCTAATATTATCTGTCCAAGAGCTATATAAGTTGTAGGTGTTAAAGATATTACTGGCAGGGTAACATCTAAATCATTTGATGGAGCAATAATTCTTACGCTAGTTAATTCATAAGAAACGGTCAATATAGCCTTTACATTAAGAGGGATATAGACTCTTGGCTCACCACCATTAGCTCTAAAGACTTCAATACCATCTACTATAACTGATACATCTAAGTTCTGTATAGGCTTCCCCAATAAGTCGAATCCCCTGATTTTTATCTCTTTTAAAATAGTAGGTATATCTATTGTCTCGCTATCTACAATGATGCTTTTCTCTGCAGATATATCCAGCCCATTCCATATAATCTCTCTTATACTCCATATCCCTTCTTCTATCCAGACTGGTTCACCAATCCATTCAACGTATTCTCCACTCCTATATAATGTGAGTCTAGACGGCTGAGTAGTTAATGGTTTTTTATCAATAGTAGTGAAGTATGGTTGAACCCTGTATTCTCTCACCCAATTGATAGATGCTTTAATAGGTGATGAAACTACAACTGTAATATTCTGTTTTTCAGATTTTATGTCTCCCATCCATCCATTGAATCTAAGCCTTAAATTATCTGAAGCATACTTATAAAACTCACTACTTAAGTGGAGTTTTTCTCCCTCTTCTACCCAATAAGATTTTTCATCAATGCCTTCTAAGTATATTATCTCAACTAGGTAATTCTTCTTCCATAATGCTTTGATAGATAGTGGTTTATCTACCTGCAGTGTTATCTTTTCATTACTACTATCTACTCCACTCCATCCATAGAATACAAGCTTAGTCTTATTGCCGAGGTCGATTTCTCTCAAAGCTTCTACAGTAATATAATCTCCTTCATTCACCCATTTCTCTTCAGATTCATTAAATATTGTCGAGACTATTACCTTGTATTGTTTAATCCAGGTAGCTTTAATAGTCTTTGGAGAATCTACGGTCAAGAATATTTTCGATTGATTAGATTCTATGTCGCCTCTCCATCCTGAGAATACTAGCCTAGTATTATTCCCGAACTCGATAATCTTGTCTGTCAACAATTCTATAGATGCTTTTTCTCCACTCTTGTACCATCCTCCTCCAACAACTTTTCCGTAATCTGTGGAAACGTTAACACGGTAAAATTTTGAATAATTTAATATGTAATATTGGTCTCTATCAAGGATTATGAACCTAGTAGATTTATTTAATCCATCACTCCAACTTTCAAAAACATATCTTACATTATCCTGTGCTAATTCTTCTTGAACATTTACAAAGTAGACTCCTTCATCCAATTCTACCTTGATAGACCCGTTTCCATCACCAATGTATTCTGTACCATTAATCCAAACCCTACCAGAAGGAATAGTTGTAATAGTCAGGACATGCTTGGGCAAACCATAGATAATTGTTATAGCATATCCATCAGCTTTTTCTTCATCCACTGTAATTGTTAATTGTAGAGATTTATCTTGAAATCTGCTTCCAGTATTGTATGTTGCTTGATACAGACTTCTACCAGTCGGAGGAGTAATTTTTACTATTCCCTCACCTGAACCCTTATTCTCATCTACATGAAGTATTAAAACTCCTCTACTTGGAAGATACCGGTCAAAACCAATCTTATCTCTTGCTTCTATCAAGTAGTACTCTCTAGGCTTGTCTAGAACTATCTTTATCACCCTTACCCCACCTCTTTCATGTAGAGGCTTAAGGAGTACTTGTTTTCTAGACCCTTTCTCAACTATGAATATACTTTCATCTTCAATCCATCCAAGCTTTATCCTACTCCAGCTTGTTAATCCAGCTGGAACACTTCCAGGAGATCCTAAGGGTCCATTCCATGATCCCTCAGCCATCAAATCCCATGGTCCAACAAACGCATCATGTTCTTCTCTCGAGGATATATCATACAGGTCGGGAAGACCGAGTAAGTGACCGAATTCATGGGCCCATATTCCTAAAGGATCAGCATAAGATACTACTGATATGTATTCTATGATTGTTTTTTCATCTGTAGGTATGAATCCACAGAAAGCTGATTTAGAATGTATATCTTTCTTATCATGAGTATATGCTTGGTCTCTTCCTGAATGCATTATGATGATGTAATCATATCTTCTAAAGTCTACGAGTGGGTCAGCGGCTTTAACTGCGTCTACTATCAATCTACATGAATTTGGCTCGTCACTACCTACATCTTCACCATAGAAAATGTAGGGTTTATCAAGCCTAAGCCATCTAGAAATCGTGTAAAGCTTAACAACCAGCTTACCATAGCTTACTTCCCTCCAATAATCATTCATTGAGGAATTAAGCTTACTAACATAACCTTCCGGTAAGCCTTCTCCAGCCTGATCCGGGAAATCTACTGGGATAACAATAACTCTAGCTTCATCTATTGAGGCTTCGATAGATGTAATTAACACGATTGAGGATAAGAGTATAGTGAAAAACATGATAGTGTATAGCTGCCTAGACTCCACAGAGAATTAGTATAAATGTATGAGTTTAAAAATTTTCCCACATAACCTATAATACTAAAAGATGATGCTTCCAGGGAGACTGAGCAGGCTTGACCATCATGGGTAGTAGGATGTTCAGAGTTTAGTACAGATTGTTCGAAAGAGTATGGATATTCAGAAGCTCCCTTATTATTTAATGATGTTAAGTGGGATGGATAAACGGAAGATTATAGTTATAATGATTATAGCAGTCTTAGTTTCTTCAATGATTTCCGGATATCTATTTGATACTTTGACTCATAATATTGGCATTACGTTAAGATTACCTGGTCTAGAACATAGTCCAAGCATGGAGTATGAAGTTAAACAAACAATAGCTACTATGACAACTACTACGGTCTTCGGAGGAGAGACCCAAACATCTAGAGTAGAAAGAAAGATTACCGAGAGTTTACAGGAATACCTAACAGCTTATAGTGAACAGGGTAGATTAATATCTTACACAGCAAGCGTAAGCATCCTTGTTCCAAGAAATGAAGTTAAGAGTAGTGTAGATAAAGTATTGTTCATCATAAACATCTATAATGGATATATTTCTTCTATGAATATTGGAGAAGAAAAAGCATATCTTGTTGCAAAAATCCCCCAAGATAATCTATTTAATTTCCTTGAAGATGCTTCAAAGATCGGGGAAGTTGTAAGTAAGTCTATCTCAGGAGTAGATTTAACTGATAAGATTATAGATCTAAGAGCTAGGATAAGAAATGCTGAAGCTACTGAAGCACATCTGCTAGGATTACTGAATAAGACTGGAAATGTAAGTGAGATACTTGAAGTAATGAGAGAACTATCAGTAGTTAGAGAAGAGATAGAAGTAATGAAAGCTCAGCTAAGAAATCTTGAGATAAGCATATCATATTCAACAGTAACAATAGAGATTTCTGAGAAAGAATTAAAGAAAGAGTATGTAGAATTATTGTTTAAAGTTGTAGACTCTGGAGGCTTGCTTGTTCCAAATACATACATATATGTCAAAGACGGTGAAGCAAGGATGTTTGTTACAGACGAGTTCGGTGAAGTGAAAGTACCCTTCGAGAAGAATACTAACGTAACTTTGATAGCAGTATTCTATAGGTCTGACGGTGAGGTGCTTAAGACATCGCAGACTGACGTCGCAGACTCCAATAAGACTATAACCATAAGGTTCAGTAAACCCTCCGAGCCTCCATACATTAACTTAGAAAAATCATCTATGATAGCATCATTCTTTATAAACTTCTTAATTACAGGATTGATAATAACAACGGTGCTAGTTATGCCGATGTTATTCATCTTTACAGCTTTAATTGCATTAGCCCGCAGAGCATATTCAAGGATGAAGCTAATAAAAACAGTAAAGTAGAGTAATGCCAGCTGAATAATTAAGCTTGTAGAATGGAATACTATCAATAGATTAGCTATTTAACTTCTGATGAACTAGGAGGTTACAAGCTCAGATAAGGTAGAACTTAGTTTTCTTCTTAGCTTCATCTATGATTCTGGGTCTTCAGTTTGAATAGAAAGTCTGATTATGCTGTACTGGTTCTTCTTGTAATGTTAATATTTTTATTTTTGAAGCTATCTAGATTTGATGGAGTGGATTTTAGGTTTGGATAGAATATCATATGGTAGAGAGGCTTTTGAGAAAGTCCTCAATCTCCTTGAGGAGCATCATAGATGGTTTAGAGAATCTATACCTTTGATTGCTAGTGAGAATGTTCCTAGCCCAGCTGTTAGAGAAGCTTTAGCAAGTGATTTTGGTAATAGGTATGCTGAAGGATGGCCTGGAGAACGTCTATACGCTGGATGCAGATACATCGACCAAGTAGAACTCCTAGCTATTGAACTAGGTAAGAAAGTATATGATGCAGAATTCGTTGATGTCCGACCAATATCTGGTGTAATGGCGAATCTAGCAGCTTATACAGCTTTTGCTCAGCCTGGAGACGTTATGATGGCTTTAGCTATACCACATGGAGGACACATAAGTCATGGTAGACTTAAATGGGGTGGAACAGCAGGAGTAGTAAGACATCTAGAAGTTGAGAGATACGAGTTTGATGAAGAAAACTTCCAAATCGACATTGATGGAACTAGGAAGAAGCTAAAGCAACTTGAACAAGAAGGTAAGAAGCCCAAGTTATTCATGCTTGGTGCAAGTGTTTTTCTCTTCCCCCACCCAGTGAAAGAGATATCTCAGTTAGCTGCAGAAAATGATGCAAAAGTAGTTTATGATGCTGCACATGTTGCAGGGTTAATCGCTGGTAAGATCTTCCAGGACCCATTGAGGGAGGGGGCAGATGCTGTAACCCTTAGTACTCATAAGACTCTTGCTGGACCACAGCATGGTATGGTTCTCTCATGGGATAAGTATTCTGAAGATTTTAAGCGTGTAATCTTTCCAGGGCTCCAGTCTAACCATCATCTCCATGCAGTTGCGGGTGTAGCAATAGCATTAGCTGAAGCATTGGCTTTCTACGAAGAATATGCTCGCCAGATTGTTAAGAATGCTAAAGCTCTTGCTAGAGCATTGCATGAAAAAGGTATAGAAGTACTATATGGGCATAAAGGATATACTGAATCGCATACATTGATAGCCGATATCAGTAGGTATATGGATGGGATGAAAGCTGAGAAGAAACTTGAAGAAGCTAACATCATCTTAAATAGAAATCTTATACCGAAAGACTATCGATTGAAGACTGATTATAGAACTCCAAGTGGGATAAGGATAGGTACACAAGAAGTTACACGTTTAGGAATGAAAGAAGGAGAAATGGAAGAGATAGCTGAATTCATAAAACAAGTAATTATTGATGGTAGAGAACCGAGGGAAATAGCAGTAAAGGTTAAAGAATTCAGAAGAGAATTCCAGCATGTCCACTATGCTTTTAGTTCCCAGACGGAAGCATATGAATACATTAAGATTAGATAGACTTTCCAGGATTTATGATTGATTAAGCTCTCTACATTCTATACACTCTTCTAGATGCTTTAATGCATGGAGAAATCCTAGAGGACTATACATAGAATTGATTGATTCACTGTTTTCTCCAATCCTATATACCCATCCACCAACCCTACTATCCAAGTCTTGTTCAACAGCTATACCATAACATGGGATGTATAAGACCCTCCTCATGCTCCCATAGTAACTATGCATATGCATAAAATAAACATGCATAATGCATTAAACATCAGAAAAACCTATAAGGAGGATGGAAATCCCCAGAAAACTCTCAGTAAACCAGTATTGTGATTTGCAACCTTATATTTAATACCAATACAATGTAATACAAATATATGCAATATGTAACCGTATCAGCTAAGATTCCCCTGTAGATTATAGGAATTACTTGATAAATATAGAATTAAACCTGGACCTATTATTAGAAGAGCATTAGAAAATGAGGTTAAGAAAAAGATGCTTGAGCAGGTTGAAAGTGAGGTTAAGAGATTAAGTAAGAAGGTCTCGCATATACATGATGAAGAGATTGTTCGATTAATCCGAGAAGATAGAGAGAAGACGATAGATGTACTTGTTTGATTCAAATTCAATTACTAGCTTAGGAGATGATAGCCAGTGAGTTATGAGGAGAATAGAAAGTAATTTATTTTTAGTATAGATGTCAAGTCTCAGGCTAATATCATTTATTAGAAGTTTAATCGAGAATCCTTATACATGGCTGATACGATATATCTTTTAGAGCCTCCTTCGAATCTTTCTAATCTATATTCTAGTTATTTATATGGATAATGCTTTTATGTAGTTTAATAGATAACTTTGTGGAGCTGATCGTATTGGCCACGGTTAAGGTTGGTTTAATAGGTAAGACGAATACTGGGAAGACTACATTCTTCAATGCTGCAACCCTTGGAGTAGCTGAAGTCTCAACCTATCCATTTACAACTAAGCAGCCAAACTATGGGACTGCTAATGTTATCTCTCTATGTGTATGCCGTGAATTTGGAGTAAAAGATAACCCAAGGAACTCGAAATGCGTAGAAGGTTGGAGATACATCCCTATAGAACTGATAGATCTTCCAGGGCTTATTAAAGGTGCATGGGCTGGTAAAGGCTTAGGAAACCAATTCCTCTCAGTTGCTTCACAATCAGATGTACTACTCCATGTGGTTGATGCTAGTGGAAGCGTTGATGAAGAAGGTCGATTAACTGAGCCTGGGTCAGGCGACCCTCTCGCAGACTACTATGATATTGAAGAAGAACTTGTAATGTGGTTGATGAAATTGATTGAGAAGAATGATGATAAGATAATTAAAGGTGTAAAATCTGGTAAGAGCTTAGCAGAATCTATGGCTGAGATACTAAAAGGTGTAAAGATAAGCGAAGAACACATAGTTCAAGCTCTAAACTTGAGTAATCTTAAGAATAAAGATTTCGAGAATTGGACACCGCTTGATGATAAGAAGTTTTCACAAACTCTTAGAGAGATTGCTAAACCAACAATAGTCGTAGCAAATAAGATGGACTTAGATACTGCACCTGAATACTTTAAGAAGCTTAGAGACAACCTTCCAGACAAGATAGTTGTACCATGCAGTGCTGAGGCAGAATTATCTCTTAGAAGAGCTGAGCAGAAAGGATTAATAAAGTATATTCCAGGACAGGAGACTTTCGAGATAATAAAAATGGATGGATTAACAGAAAGGCAGAAATGGGCTTTAGACTACATTGCTAAAAAGATACTTGGAGAATACATGAGAACAGGCGTACAGTTTGCATTAAACGTTGCAGTATTCAAGCTTCTAAAGATGAATACAGTCTACCCAGTATATGATCCACAGAAGCTCTCAGATAAACATGGAAACATTCTACCAGATGTACTATTAATGCCAGATAACTCAACAGTCGAAGACCTAGCTAAAGAAATACACACAGAATTAACAAGAGGTTTACTATATGCAATAGATGCTAGAACAGGTCTAAGACTCCCAGTAAACTATAAGCTAAAAGACAGAGATGTACTCTCAATATACTCAACAACTAGGAGAGGATAAAGTTCAGAGATTGTTTAACTATTATAATCAATATCTCCTGTTTTATGAATATCTTTTAGCCCTTTTCACTTGAAATCTGTAATCTAAGCTTCCACAGTACCTATAGCTGAACATTATAAGAGTTAAATTTTGCAACATCTATTCTTGGATTGATGTCTAAGGTTTTCAAGAAGGCTTATGAGTATGTAAAGAGTGAATTATCATCTAATCCTTTGAAGAAATCTCTGCTCATATTAGAGTTTCCTGAATTCCATGAAGGAGAACATATCATTAACCTATACATAGATTCTAATCCACCTCTCCTAGGTAGAAGATTCGAGAAGAAAATCCTAGAACTCTCTCCACAAAATGTTAGACATATTACTAGGATTGGCTCACTACATGGATACACAGTACACCGTGTTGGAGAAGAATTCTACTATCTTAGAGATGGAGTAACAATAGCAGTAATAGGTAGAGATTACTATGCAGCATCAGAGCCGCAGCTCTTCGAAGAAATAAGTAGAGAAATATATGGAATAGGCTCTAAAAGAATAATAGAAGTAGATAAACCAGTAGGATGGCTTAAAGCGCTCAAGATAATCTTCTCCCGCTAAGAACCATGTAGAGATTATCAGAGAAGCCAAGCTCAAGTATATGATGACATGAAAAAAATAATATTAGAGATAAGAAAACATGCTGAACCCTAAATCAATTTTAAGGTGTAGATAAAAATTCTACTCACCCTCCATAAACATTGAGCCCATATACTAGAACTAGCTTCAAAAGCTCATATCAGAGATTTAACAAGCTAGTGAAGGTGAATACAAGTAAACACACATCAACATAATCAACAATAATTCTAATTTGAGCTCAATAAAAAGAAATTGAGAAGTGGGGGCAGCACGCCGCCTTCGCGAGGGCTCCCGCACCTCACTAACGGCGACGCGGGAGCGGGCTTAACTTCCGCGTTCGGATGAGAGCGGGTGTTTCCCCGCTCCCTATGACCGCCCCCATTTACTGGATTATATGTGTTGTATATTAACTTGATTCCTTATCTAGTTATTCTACTTTTCTTTTTCCTAGCCTAGTGGTTTCTATTCTTTAAAGTGGTTGATGAAAGATGGGAGTATTGTTAAAGGCTTTTAAGGGTGTAACTTATTCTTACATATAGAATATGAAAAGAAGCTACGTAGGTCTCGTTAGAGATCATAAGACGCGTATTGGTAGGATAAAAGCGGTGAAAGATATTGGTAGTAAGAGTGAAGATAAAGATTCTATGTAGGGATAAACCGGTAGAAACTATAGGTCTCCTAAATAGTGGATACGAGTCTGAGACGCCTCAAGT
>Ga0272445_1001835_pt1 | contig 15518 bp, 15 predicted proteins | sample YNPCB0031_FD_194404 | JGI IMG/M metagenome (GOLD analysis project Ga0272445, IMG submission 194404) | Hot spring sediment microbial communities from Yellowstone National Park, WY, United States - YNP-CB-003-1 | ecosystem: Environmental > Aquatic > Thermal springs > Hot (42-90C) > Sediment... | reverse complement strand
GATGAATAAAAGATTGAAGCCTAGAAAGAGAAGGTTTAGGAACTTAACCAAGAACTTTCCTTTAAGCAAAATATACGCGATGATATGAGCAATTAATGGATGCTTGACGAACGAAGCCACAATGGATAAATCATTAGCATTGGAGGAAGAAGCTAGAGTTTAAAAACGAGTTCATTAGGCTTAGTAAATATTGAAAATTGAAAGAAAAATCCAATTTGCTACATGTCCTGAAAGTGGTCGAAGGTTAGCAACTTCAAAAACTTCTTTTTAATTTTTTCACCATATTTTTCAATTTCATCTATAAATTTTGTTCCTTTATAGAATTTATCAATAGAAGTATAGCGATTTCCTAAATCTGATGATATTGAACTTACTAATGGACTCATTATATTTCAGAGGGAATAAGATTTAAAACGATTTTTTCCACGCCAATCCTCATGTTCTTTTATTAAACCTAAAATTTCTTCTAGCATTTTATCTCAACTTTCTTAGAGTTTAAATACTAAAAAATATTAAAAAAACTTTTAGTTTAAAAATGATTAAAAAAATTAATATTAAAAAATGGATAATATTATGGATTATAATATTCATTCTAGTTTTTATTTTCTCATATTTTCTTCTTTCAAAAATATTTTGTGGCAGCTAAATTTTTTAGAATATTTTTTGCTATTCGAAAATCTTCTTCTGCTTCTTTAATAGAGCCAACTCCTACCATGCATGAATCTACTTTCACTTTTTTGTATACATAATCTAATGCTTCTTTTGGTTCTATTCTACCTCCAGCAAAAGGTTTAATAGCAATAATAATTTTACCACTTTCTCTAATTTTTATTACACTATTTTCAACTTCTCTTTTATTTGGAAACATCATACATCCAAGTTTATTAATTGGAGTAACATATCCATCAAATTTTCTTATTTTCTCTTCCTCTATTATTGAAGAAGAAACCCCTAAATGATGCGATCCTAATAAAACTCTATAACCAATATCAAGAGTTCTATCTATTAATTCTTCTAATAAGTCAATTCTAGAAATAATAATAAAATCTGATTCTGAACCAGGTTCAATCCAAGCTATTCTATAATCAGAAAATCTAAAAATACTATCTTCCCATTTTTTCCAATCAATTTTTAATTCTTTTTCAATTTCCTTTAAATTATAAGGTTTAGCTATTTTAAGATTTACTTTCCATTCATTACGGCAATTTAATATAGGATCATTAAAATATTTTTCTATAATTTCTTTTCCAAATTTTTCCTTTTCATAATTTAAATGAGTAGCCCATCTTCTATAATCATTAACTTTTTCTTTTCCAATTTCTAATGGAATTCCTATACATGGAATAAGAAAAATTTCTATTCCTTCATCCTCTTCCAATTCTTTTATTGCATTAAGATAAATTGGAGAAAGCTCATTAAAATCATGAGAAGAAGAAGCAAAATATTTTATTTCATATTTAAGAGCAACCTTCATGACTTTCTTTATTTCGTCTTTATTCGAAAATCTCTTTTTATATTCTTCATCTTTTTGTTTACCTTGATAGCTTATACCAATTAAAGGAAGATTTCCAAGAATAATTTTTTGTAAGTCTAACCTCTCCATAAAAATATGAAATAAAGAATTAAAATTTAATCTTTTACTATATTTAATAAATTATTATGGAATAAAATGAATAAAAAATGTCGTTTAATTGAAGAAGGTTTTGAACCAGGAAGTTGTTTAACATTTTATAATGGAAAGAAAGATTTAGCTTGCAGAATTACACTTAAATGGGAAAATAATATTCCCTATAGATTAATTCATTCTTATGCTCATAAAGCACCTGAATGCTATTTATCAATTTATCAATCAGGTTGTAATTGGAATTGTTTAAAGTGTCATTCCTGGCGTTTTACGAAATATGCCTCAGGAGAATGGATGTCGCCAAAAGATATAGCAAAAATTGCTTTAAATTATGTTGAAATAAATAAAGATAATATGTATAAAGAGCCTAGAGATCATGCAACAAGTTGGCATGCCTCTGAACTTTGTCGTGCATGCGGCTCTTGTATTTTAATAGGAAAAAGGTCAAAATATTGTCCAAAGAAGTTAGAAATTGAAAAAATAACTTTACTTGATGATTTAACATGGGGTCCAGCTAGAAATATAATATCTTTCACTGGTGGAGATTTAGCCTGTCAACCAGAATGGTATATAGAATCTACAAAAGAAATTAAAAGCTTGAATAAAGATTTATGGGTTTTATTTGAAACAAATGGTTATGGTCTTACACCAAAAAATTTAGATTTATTTAAAGATGCTGGAATCGATGCTTTTTGGCTTGATATAAAAGCTTATGATGATGAAGTTCATAGAAAATTAACAGGCGCTTCAAATAAATGGATTTTAAAATTACCAGAAGAAATTAAAGATAGGGATTTTGTTTTAGAAATCGCATCTTTATATATTCCCGGATGGGTTGAAACTGATCAAATTAGAAAAATTGCAGAATTAATTGCTCAAGTAGATTCAAGTATCCCCTTCACTATTTTAGCATTCTTTCCAGAATATAAATTAGCCAATATCCAATCGCCAAATTTCCAACAAATGATTGAAGCTTATTATGCTGCAAAGGATTCTGGATTAAAGAATGTTAAGCTAGGTAATATTGGAATATTTGCAAAAACAGAAAGAGATTATGAAGTTTTAAATAAAATTAAATGTTTTTAATTAAAGATAATGTATAATAATAAAAAATATTAATTTTATGTTTTTCCTAAAATTATAAAAATGGGAGGCTAAGAACAGGGCTTAGCTCCCTGCTCTGCCTCTTTAGGTTTCTCTTCCTTTTTTGCTCCCTTCTTCTTTCTAGGCATATCACATCGTTATAATATTCTTATAAGAAGTTAATAAATATTTCGTTATACTTTCTCTAAGCTTTTACTTATTTTTAATATGCTTTTAGGTAGGATAATAGAGCATATCTTCATTTTAATTTTAATGACTCTTTAGATTAATTAAATAAAAAATAGATTAATATTTTTAAAAAAAAAGGAGAAAATTGAAAAAATTAATAAAAATAGATAATAAGAAGGTATTGATAGATAAATTAATAGTAAGGTTGATAGTATTGAAAAAAAGCGCTTCCCAATATGAAAGAGAATTTTGTGAATATGCTGAAAGTAAAGGATTCCATGCAGAAAGAGTTGCAGGTAGCGGTCTTAGAGAAAAATCTGTTTGCGATGTTGTTTTAATTAAAGATGGACAAGGCTATCTTGTAGAAATTAAATCTACAAAAGATAATGTATATTATGTTTCTGATAAACCTGGAATAAAAGAAAGACTTATAGAATTAATTAATATTGCTGAAAAATGTGGCGCAATCCCTTTATTAGCTGTAAGATTTAAGGGTAAAAGAAAAATATGGATTATTAAAAAACTTTCATTAGATTTATGGAAAGTTTCCATAGATGATGAATCATTATTTTAATTTTAAAAATGAGTTTAGTAAAGTAAAAATAGTTTAAATTGAGTTTTTTAATAAAAATGTCCCTATAGTAATAATTTAAATGCTAATATTATAAAGGCTATTCCTGAGAAAAATGATAAAAATCTAAGCCCTTTTTCTCCAAATGGTTTACGACTATAAGCAGCTAAAAATATTAATATTAAGGAAACTATTGACGAACCTGCAATTATGGAAAAAATAAATATTAAATGTGCAATATTACCTAAGATTTCTATTCCTTTATTAAGAAGTGAAAAACCAACTGTAATAAACCATATTATAAATGGAGGATTAAAAAGCGTTAAAAATAATCCACGTAAATATGAGCTTTGATATGAGCTTTGAGCAATACTTATTTTAATACCTTTTATACTTGAATATATAGCTGAAAAACCAAGCCATATTAATATTATAGTACCGGCTATATTGACAAAAAATATATATTTATTAAGTAAATATATTGCTCCAATTTCAAGTAAAATTATTAGAAAAAATTGAGCAGAAATGACGCCTAAAAGCATTAATAATCCATTTTTAATACTTTTCATTCCTTCATTTAAAGATAAAAAGAAAATTTGACCAGGAACAATGAATATTAAAAGACAAATGCTTAAGCTATATAAAGTATATTCTAACCAATCTAACATTTTTTAACCCTAATTTTAAAAATTCCAAAATATATCATTATTTTAATTTTTATTAAAATTGGATTTTATTTAAGAATTTAATATTTTGTCTTTTAGTATAAATAATAATGCTTAAAATACGTATACTATGTTCTAATTCATTTAAAATGTTTAGTAAGTATAAATATTCAGAAGTTTTCTTAATAAAAACTAATGATAGAAATTTTGGAGTAAAGAAAATTTTTTGAAAAATTTGACTTAAAAGCAAACTTTAATAGTGCTGATCCATTTCCAGCTTCAACTTATATTGATACTCTTGAAAATATCATGAAAATACTAAAAGAAGCTAAAGTAAAAAATATAGTATTAACTGAAAGAAGTGGGATAAGGAAAACTAGGGATGTTTTAGAAGAAATGAAAATATTTGATCTCTCAAAAAAATAAGTTTTAAAGTGATAGTGTTAGATGAAGAAAGTAAAGATAAATGGGTAAAAAATTAAGAGAAATGGTACCCATTGGTTAAATGGTTTTTACATTTCAAAAATATTTCTTAATGCTGATAAAGTTATTCAAACATGCTGCCTTAAAAACTCATAGATTTGGAGGACATTTCACAATGTCTTTAAAAAATTCGATAGGAATAATAGCAAAGCGAGTTCCTAAGGGCTTATGATAGCTGAAGTAAATAAATTCTATAAAGTTGACTTAGTAATCATGGATGCTATAAAGGGCTTTTTAAAGTGGAGGGTTTGATCATAGAGAATTAATTAAACTCAACCTTATTTTAGCAAGTAAAGATAGAGTTGCAATAGATGCTGTAGGAATAGCGATTTTTAATAATTATGGTTCAACAAAAGAAGTTATGAAAGGAAAGATTTTTGAACTTGAGCAAATTAAAAGAGCAGAAAAAATTAGCATAGGCGTTAAATTGCTTCAGATATAAAACTAATTCCTTTAAATAATGAAAGTATAAAAATTGTAAACGAATTAGAGAAATACTTAAAGAGTAGGGACAAAAAAATTTAAAAGCAAGTTTTTTATTTTAGGAGAAGGGTTTTCTGGAGTTAAAAAATTGCCCTAAAGGAAAAGAAATTAATGAAATTAGAAAAGCAATTCTCGTTTTAGAAGATGGTTCGATTTTTCTAGGCAAAGGCTTTGGTGCTATAAAGAAAGTTTCAGGCGAAGTTGTTTTTTCAACATCAATGGTTGGCTATCCTGAATCTTTAACCGATCCATCCTATTATGGACAAATCTTAACGCTTACATATCCATTAATAGGGAATTATGGTGTTCCACCATATCGTACTAAATTTGGTATTCCATTATACTTTGAATCCATTGGTATAAAAGTAAGAGGTCTCGTTATACAAGATTTATGCATAAAACCATATCATTATCTTTCAAATAAAACACTTGATGAATGGCTTAAAGATGAGGGTATTCCTGGCATATATGGAATAGATACTAGAAAATTAACTAAAAAAATTAGAGAAAAAGGAACAATGCTTGGCATTTTAGAAGTTTATAAAGAAAATAATGATCCGAATATTGAAAATCTCTTAAAAGAAGTAAAGAATGTTTCAGATCCTAATAAGGAAGACCTAGTCAGTAAAGTAACTATAAAGGAACCGATATACTATAATTTTAATGGGAAAAAGAAAATAATATTGATAGATTGTGGTGTAAAATGTGGAATATTAAGAAGTTTATTTAAATATAAAATAGACATTATACGTGTGCCGTACAATTTTTCAGCAAAAGAAATAATGGAATATAATCCAAATGGTGTACTTATAAGCAATGGTCCAGGAGATCCAAAAAAATGCAGAGAAACTATTGAGACAATAAAGGAAATAGCTAATGAAAATATTCCAATAATGGGAATATGTCTTGGAAATCAAATACTAGCTTTAGCATTAGGTGGAAATACTTATAAATTGAAATATGGACATCGTTCTCAAAATCAACCGGTATATGAAATTGATGCTAATAGATGCTATATAACAACTCAAAATCATGGATATGCTGTTGATCCAAGATCTTTAGAGAAAACAGATTTAGATGTATGGTTTATAAATGCAAATGATAAAACAATTGAGGGGTTAAAACATAAGAATAAAGAAATATTTGCTGTACAATGGCATCCAGAAGCTTCTCCTGGTCCTTATGATACTGAATTTCTTTTTGAAATATTCTTAGAAATGTTAAGGTGAAAATATGCCAAAGTTTGAATGGATAAAAAAAGTTTTAATCCTTGGTAGCGGACCTATAAAAATTGGTGAAGCAGCTGAATTTGATTATTCTGGAAGTCAATGTCTTAAAGCTTTAAAAGAAGAGAATATCGAAACAATTCTAATTAATCCAAATATAGCAACAATTCAAACAGACCCTCGATTAGCTGGAAAAGTTTATCTTTTGCCTGTAACGCCTGAGTATGTCGAGGAAGTAATAAAAAGAGAAAAGCCTGATGGAATACTCCTTGGTTTTGGTGGCCAAACAGCATTAAATTGTGGCATACAATTAGCTAAATCTGGCATACTTGAGAAATATGATGTAAAAGTCTTAGGAACACCAATAAAAGCAATAGAGGAAACAGAAGATAGAGAATTATTTAGACAAGCAATGATTAAAGCTGGAATCCCAATCCCTAAAAGTAAATCTGCGAGTAGTATTAAAGAAGCTATTGAAATTGCAAAATCTATAGGTTATCCAGTTATTGTTAGAGTAGCATACACTTTAGGTGGAAAAGGTTCAGGTATAGCTTATAATAGAAAAGAATTAGAGAAAATAGTTAATAGAGCTTTAGCGCAAAGTATGATTTCTCAAGTTTTAATTGAAGAATATCTTGAACATTGGAAAGAAATTGAATATGAAGTAATGCGAGATTATGAAAATAATTGTATAACTGTATGCAATATGGAAAATTTTGATCCTATGGGTATTCATACTGGTGATTCTATAGTTGTAGCTCCATCTCAAACTTTAACAAATAGAGAATATCATTTACTTCGCTCAGCTTCAATAAAAGTTATTCAAAGCCTTGGAATAGTTGGTGAGTGTAATATTCAATGGGCTCTCCATCCAAGATCTGAAGAATATCGTGCTATAGAAGTTAATGCCAGAATGTCAAGAAGTTCAGCTCTTGCAAGTAAAGCAACAGGATATCCTTTAGCATACATTGCAGCTAAATTAGCAATTGGTTATTTATTACCAGAATTGATAAATAAAGTTACTGGAATTACAACTGCATGCTTTGAGCCAGCTTTAGATTATATTGTTGTTAAAATTCCTAGATGGGATTTAAGGAAGTTTAAAAATGTTGACCCGCACTTAGGTCCTCAAATGAAGTCTATTGGAGAAGTTATGGCAATTGGAAGAAGTTTTGAAGAAGCTCTTCAAAAAGCTATAAGAATGTTAGATATAGGAAAAGATGGATTAGTATCAAAAAATGATAATGATGAAAATGAATCTATTAAAGAGATTAAAAATGCTTTAAAAAATCCGACGGATAAAAGAATTTTTGAAATAGTTAAAGCAATAAAAAAAGGTATTTCCATTAAAGAAATTTATCGATTAAGTGGTATTGATCCTTGGTTTTTATATAAAATTAAGAATATTATTGAAATGGAGAAAAAATTAAAGAAAATAAAAATTGAAAATAAAGATGCAATAGAAATTATTAAAGAAGCAAAGCGCTTAGGTTTTTCAGATAAGCAAATTGCAGATTATATCGGTAAAAAAGAAGAAGAAATAAGATTATTTAGAAAAAAGAATAATATAATTCCTTGTGTTAAACAAATAGATACTCTTGCTGCTGAATGGCCAGCTGTTACAAATTATCTTTATTTAACTTATCATGGAGAAGAAGACGACATACCTTTTGATTCAAAAAAGAAGAAAATTATTGTTTTAGGTGCAGGAGTATTTAGGATAGGTTCAAGTGTAGAATTTGATTGGAGTTGTGTAAATACTATATGGTCACTTAAAAAATATGGAATTGATGAAGTTATAGTAATTAATTATAATCCTGAAACAGTTTCAACAGATTATGATATTTCGGATAAATTATACTTTGAAGAATTAACATTAGAAAGGATTCTTGATATATATGAAAAAGAAAAACCTGAAGGTGTGATTATAAGCGTAGGAGGACAAATTCCGAATAATTTAGCTTTAAAATTAGCAAATTTTAATGTAAAAATACTTGGTACATCAAGTGAAAGTATAGATATAGCTGAAGATAGATCAAAATTTAGTATGCTTCTTGATAAATTAAAAATTCCACAACCAAAATGGAGTAAACTTACAAGTATAAAAGATGCTGAAAAATTTGCTGAAAAAATTGGATATCCAGTACTCGTACGTCCAAGTTATGTTTTATCTGGTTATGCAATGAGAGTAGCTTATAATAAAAAAGAGCTAAAAGAATATTTAAAAATAGCAACAGAAGTTTCACCTGAACATCCAGTTGTAATATCAAAATTTATTAATGGTGCAAAAGAAGTTGAAGTTGATGGAGTTTCGGATGGTGAAGATACTTTAATAGGCGCTATAATAGAACATATTGAAAAAGCTGGAATTCATAGTGGTGATGCTGTAATGTGCATACCTCCTCAAACACTTAGCAGCAAAGTTATGAAAAAAATTGAAGAATATTCGAATCTTATTGCTAAAGCTCTTAAAATTAAAGGGCTATTCAATATTCAATATCTCGTAAAAAATGATGCCGTATTGGTTATCGAATGTAATCTTAGAGCTTCTCGATCAATGCCTTATGTAAGTAAAACTACAGGAATCAATTTAATAGATTTATCTACAGCAATAATATTAGGTAAGAAAATTAAAGAAATTGGAATAACCCAACCTCCTCCTTTAAAGCATGTTGGTGTTAAAGTTCCAAGTTTTAGCTTTATGAGGCTTAGTGGTGCTGATCCAATTCTTGGAGTGGAAATGTTAAGCACTGGTGAAGCAGCTTGTCTAGGTGAAAATTTTGCTGATGCATTTTTAAAAGCACTACAATCTGTTGATTTTACTATTCCAAAACCAGGAGATGCTGTTCTTATTACTGTTGGAGGAAAAGAAATGAAGAAGAAAATAATTCCTTTAGCTAAAAAATTAAGAGATATGGGATTCAAAATTTATGCAACTCAACATACAGCTAGAAAATTAAGAAAAGTTGGATTAAATCCTATAATAATTTTACATAAAGTTAAAGAAAAGAAAAGACCAAATATTCTTGATTATCTTCTTAAGAGAAAGATTAATTTAGTAATTAACATACCTTTAATAAATTTTGAAAATAATTATAGTGATATTTTAGAAGATGAATATATCATAAGAAGACTAGCAGTTGAATTTAATATTCCAATATTAACAACAATTGAGTTAGCAAATGCTCTTATAAAAGTATTAAAATATAATGAAAATGGTAAAATTACTATAAGATCATTGAATGAATATATTGATAGTCTTCAATTTAAGCATTGGTAATATAATATTTGATGATATTTTTCTATATTTAATTTAATATAGAAGTTTTTCTAGATTTTTAAAAACATCAATATTGCCAAAAGTTTTAAAAATATTAAACGAAAAAATTGGCTTTTAAACTTTAATAAATTGTTAATAAAAAAATTGTGAATTAAAAATTAATAAGATAAGTAGAAAATAAATATTTATGGAATTGTGTATTGCATTGCCTTTCATAATAATGCTATTAATTCTAAATCCTATATTAGTTATTACTTCGCATAATATGATTAAAAAAGAAGCAAATATGCCTTTAGGATGTGATATTAGCATTACTTTTCATGAATTAATTGAAAAATGTAAATTAAATATTATTAATTCTTTTATACAATATAAAATTTCTCAAGTAGATAATATTTCTGAAAAAATAAAAATAATCGAAAAATACCATAATGCATTTAATAAATCTGCTCAATACATTAAAGAAATTATAGCACATATTATACAAGATTATGAGAATGGTATTATTTCTCCTAAAGTTTTTTTAATAGAAATGAAGCTTTTGAATGGTAATGTTAATTCTTATTTATTAATAATGGATAAAATTAATTCATTTCTTGAAGAAATGATTAATGAAACTAAAGAAGAAAGAATTGTATTAAATATAAAAAACATGATTGAAAATAATAGAAAAATTGAAAATGAATTTAAAGATATTTATAGAAAAATATTTGAAAAAATTGAAAAATATGAATGAAATTTTAAATTTCATAATTAGATAAAGTTTATTTATCTTTCCATAATATTCTAAAAAAGGTGAAAAATGATTGGTTAGAGAGTTTATTGAAATTAAAGATATAGAAACTTTTAGAAAAGTAGCAGAACAAAGTCCATTGATTATTCGTAAAGATCCTTTTCTATTTGCTCAATATTTTTCAGTAATGTTTTTTATAAGATTAACTAATTTAGAGCAAGGAGAAGTAAAGAAATTATTTGAAATGTTAAAAGGGAAAATGATCGTTATAGAAAATCTTGTTAAAGCATCTTCTATAGCTGATTTTATTGAAAAAGAAGGGAGATAAAAAATGTTTTTAAAATTGGCTGATGAAGTAAAAAAAGAATTTCCAAATTTAAAAGCTCTTATCATAAAAATTGAAGATATTAAAATTAAAAAAGAAGATATAGAACTTGAAAAATTTAAAGAAAAAATTATTGAGGAAGTATTAAAAAAATATGATTTAAAATCTTTAAAAGATGAAATAACTTTTAGAGCATATAGAGACTTTTTTTGGAGAATTGGAATCGATCCTACAAAGATTAGACCTGCAGCTGAAGCATTAGTAAGAAGAATTTTACAAGGAAATCCTATTCCATGTATAAATACTCTTGTTGATGCATATAATCTTGCTTCTATAAAAACTGGAATAGCTATAGCAGCATTTGATTTAGATAAATTAAAAGGAGATATTATTATGAGATTTGCTAAAGAAAATGAAGAATTTTTAGGTATTGGAATGGAAAAACCTATAAAGCTTACTGGAAAAGAAATAATTATTTCTGATAATGAAAAAATAATTGCTATATATCCTTATAGAGATGCTGAAAATACAAAAATAACATTGGAAACAAGTAAAGTTTTATTCTTAATTTGTGGTGTTCCAGGTATCACAGAAGAAAATCTTATAAATGCTGCAAAAATAACGATTGATTATGTAACTATGTTTTGTAATGGAAAAATAATTGTAGATTATTCTAAAAATTATTTAATATAAGTTGCATTATCCATATCAAAATCTTTTACTATTTCTATATCTCCGGATTTTTTAAAGCTTAAATAAGTTAATTCTGGATAAAGTTTAAAAAGGGGTTTAGTAGCCATTTTTGTTGCAATATGATCTTGACCAAAAGCAAATTCTGTTATTTCTTTTACAAGAAAACTTACTTCTTCTTCCCGAATATGACCTAAACTATGGAGATATTCATGAAGGAGTATATTAAAAATATAAGAATTAAATTCTACTTTAGATTTAGTTAATAAAGCCATAGCGTTTAAAATCGTTTTATTCATTACAATAGAATTAGAACCTATTTGATGAAAAGCCCCTATATAACTTGGTAATTCAAGCAATATTAAAGATAATCCTGACCTATGTTCTCCTAACTTAATTTGAACTATTTTCTTTACAATTCTAAATATATCGTTAAAATCATTTGCTTGATTTAATTGTTCTATAAAGTTTTCCATTTATTCATTTTTCTAAAATATACCTATATAAAAAGCTTTTCTAATCGTATTGAAAAATATTTATGAAGGTTTTATTTTCTAAAAAAATAGTTATAAAATATTCATGCTTATATACTAGAAATAGTAATTTATATTTAGAGCCATGAAGGAGAAAAGTAGTCCTTCTAAAGAGCGTAAATATGTTTATTTAGAAGATTTGCCAGGTGTTGGAGAAGCTACTGCTGAAAAACTTAGAGAAATTGGTTACCATACTATTGAATCCCTTGCAACTGCTACTGTTTCTGAACTTGCTGCAGCTGGTATAGGTGATAAAAAAGCAGCTGAAATTATTTCAGCTGCAAGAGAAGCTATTGAAATATCTTTCGTAACTGCTAAAGAATTATCATCTCTTAAATCTTCTATTGGTAGAATTACTACTGGTAGTAAAATGCTTGATAGTTTAATGGCTGGTGGAGTTGAAACACAAAGTATTACAGAATTTTATGGAGAATTTGGTTCTGGTAAAAGTCAATTATGTCATCAATTAGCTGTAAATGTTCAACTTCCACCTGAAAGAGGTGGATTAAATGGTGCTGCGCTTTATATAGATACAGAAAATACTTTTAGAACAGAAAGAATATACCAAATGGCTAAGCATTTAAATTTAGATCCAGACGAAGTTGCAAGTAGAATAATCTATGCAGAAGCTTACAATAGTCTTCCATTTAATGAACAAGTATTCATTATAAATGATGGAGAATTTCATAGAGTACCAATAGGTGAAGTCGTAGAAAATAGAAGCGGCCATAATATTATGACTTTTGCTTTTGATCCAAATAATGGAAAGATAAGTATTTATCCAGTTAGCAAATTATTAAAACATACGATATCTTCAGGTTCTTTTTATAGAATAGAGACAGAGTATGGAAGAGAAATAGTTGTAACAGGTTCTCATAGCTTATTTATAGGTGAATATGTTCCTTATTCATATTTACGAAAGAAAGGGAATATGAGACCATTTGCATTTAGAGCGTCTCTTCTTAAACCAGGCGATAGAATAGCTATTGCAAGAAAGATAGAAATACCATCAAAAGATATTAGAGAAATAGACTTAGGAGAAGTTTTTAAAGAAAATTCTGGAGTTTATATAGATAAAAAAGAAGTCTGGCTTAAGCATACAGGTAGGAGAAAAACTTCAAAGGTACTTAGGAAAATAACTATAGATAAAGATCTTCTTTGGCTTATAGGATTATTTATTGCTAAAGGAGATTATACTATAGATAAAGGAAATAGGCTTATGGGAATAAGGATAAATAGCGACAATAAATCATTAATAAAAGCTATGAAAATAATAAAAAGAAAATTTAATCAATTAAATGTTGGTTTATCTAAAGATAAAACACTTTATGTAAGAAGTAAACTATTAGCATTAATATTTGAAAGAGCCTTTAAAATTCCTAAAACTGGAGGAGAAGATGCATTAGAAAAAAGAATCCCAGAGTGGATACTTACACTCCCACTTAGGAAAGTAAAATATTTCTTAAAAGGACTTTGGGATGGAGATGATTGGCATACAAATCCAAAGAAAGGTAGAATAATATTTACTACTTCTAGTAAAGGATTGGCAGAGGATATTTCGCTCCTTTTACTTAGATTTGGAGTAGTTGCTTCAATACAAAAAATAAAGAATATTAAACTAAAATCAAATTGGAAAAAACTATATAGAATAGAAGCAGCTGGATTAAATATAGATAATCCTATAAAATTGGATAAGGTAAAGCAAAAACTTCATGCACCTACATTTGGGGATATAGTTTTTGCAAAAATCAAAAAGATTGAAGAAATACCAATTACAAGAACTACTACAGTTTATGATTTTTCAATCAAACCTGGAGGAAAAGAAATAGAGAACTTCTTAGGAGGGTATTGTGGAGTATGTTGCCATAATAGTGATCATCAAGTCCTTCTGCTTGAGAAATGTGATGAAATAATTAAGAAAAATAACATAAGATTAATAATTATAGATTCTTTAACAGCACACTTTAGAAGTGAATACATTGGAAGAGAAACATTAGCAATAAGACAACAAAAATTAAATAAGCATTTACATAAATTAGTAAGACTTGCAAGAGCGTTTAATGCAGCTGCAGTAATAACAAATCAAGTAATGGCTAAACCAGATGAATTCTTTTCACCATTTGCAGTATCACCAATAGGAGGGCATATCGTAGGACATACAAGTCATACGAGAATATTTTTAAGAAAATCTGTTGGAAAAAATATTAGAATAGCTAGATTAACTGTAAGTCCATATTTGCCAGAGGGGGAAGCAATATTTAAAATAACTGAAAATGGAATAGAAGATGTGGAGGAAGAAGAATTAAAGAAAAGTAAATAATTAATATCGACTTTTTAATAAATCTATAATTGAATCAATATTCTAAAAAAATATAATAAAAGGTAATTTTAAAATTTTTCTATTACTTTTTTTCTTATTACAGTTATTCCATATTTATCTTTCTTTAATTTGTATACATATCCATTTTTTGATAAATATCCTTTATCTTTAAGTTGTTGAATAAAGCTTGGTGGAAAATTATGTATATAAGCATATTCCCATCTTCCAAGTTTTTTCCATGGAATTTCTTCAATTTCTTCTTCTTTTTCCTTTAATTCAATTTTAGTTGATGCATATTCTTTACTTAATAATTCATCAATTAATAATAATGCTTGTGATAAATATTTTCTAATTTCTAAAAGTTTTTCTTTTGACATATTTTTCATCTTAAACTAAACTTTATTTTCTTTTTTCTAATACTTAAATCTTTATTATCCACTCCCTTTTCCTTACTAGCTTAAAAAAATAATGTAAAATACAATATTTAGCAAATTGTTTTAAATGGTTATTTTTTAATAATTTTAAAAAATTATCGCATTATTATAAAAATATTTATATATTTTGTAAAAATTTAAATAAAACCATGTATTTTTTTATTTTGGGATGTATAGAATATCTTTAAGAATTCTTTTAGGAATTGTAATTTTTTCTTTTATACTTCATGAAACTGGATTATGTTTTACTTTTTCAAAAGACAACAACTTAATAATTGATTTAATAATTATAACTCCTCAAGGTGAAAAAATCGAATTAAAATCTATTAATGGAACAATTTATTTAGAAAAAGTTGTTCCTGGAACATATGTAGTATATGCTTATTGGCAAAATGTTTTAGTTGGTGTTAAAAGTATTGCTGTTAATAGAAGAAATGTAGTTGAAAATATTGAATTAGCAATTTATGATCTTTTATTAAAAATAATGGATTCATATAATAAACGTCCTCTTTATAATGCAGAAGTCTTTATTAAACATCCAAATGGTTCTATAATAAAAATTAAAGCTACTAATGCTATACTCAGTTTATCAGCATTGCCTAGTGGATTGTATACGATAATGGTCGAATGGGAAAACTATGGTAAAAAAGTTAAGGTAGCTGAGGCAACTTCTGAATTAATAAGACTTAAAGAAACTGGACAAATAGTTGCAAATGTGTTTGATGTTGTTTTGACTCTTGTAGATGGTAAAGCTAGACCAATTTCAGGTGCAACAATCAAATTAGCTGGAGTTCCTGCAACAACTGATATTCACGGAAAAACAATATTTGCACTTGTTCCATGTGAATCAAATGGAACATCGTATGATGTTTCTGCTGA
>Ga0272445_1001833_pt1 | contig 15526 bp, 20 predicted proteins | sample YNPCB0031_FD_194404 | JGI IMG/M metagenome (GOLD analysis project Ga0272445, IMG submission 194404) | Hot spring sediment microbial communities from Yellowstone National Park, WY, United States - YNP-CB-003-1 | ecosystem: Environmental > Aquatic > Thermal springs > Hot (42-90C) > Sediment... | reverse complement strand
AGGTTCTCCAAGTCCAGGGCTTGGGACCTTTGCCGCGCCTCGGTTTCTGCCCAGAGCCGGAAGAGGGTGTTGATCTCGTCTTCCCTCAGCCCGTAGGCGGAGAGGATGCTGAAGGTCCGTTGGGCGTTCATCTTGCGCAGGTTTCGCCTCCCGGTCTCCACGAAGGAGATGTAGGCGGGATGTATCTTGGCCCTTTCGGCCATCTCCCTCTGGGAGAGGCCCGACCTTTCCCTCAGGGAGCGGAGGAACCTCCCGAACTCCTCGGGGGTCATCTGGGCCACGAGTTCCCAGTCTATAGCGGACTCCGTGTGGCGGGTGCTTTCGGGACTCATGAGATTCCTCCTCTGAAGGCGATTGTAGGTCAAGCAAGACCGCTTATCCCCTCATCCACCTAACGGGATTTTACTTCCTGTTACAAAACGCGTCATCAGCGGCTTTTACACCCTGTTGTGTGGCGTAGGGGTTGACAAAGTTTAGCGTATTGTGCTACGCTAACCCGTGTATGGGCGTGTTGGGGGAGTTGCGGCGAATGGTGGGCATGAGCGTTGCCGAGTTGGCATCGTTGGCGGGTGTTAGCCGCCAGCACGTGTGGCGGATAGAAAACGGGGGGGCCGGGATGACCGTGGAGACCGCGAAACGCCTTGCCACGGCTTTGGCCTCACGTCTAGGGATTCCCGATTCCATGGTGCTGCAGGCGCTGATCACCGGTAAGGCCGATGGAATGTTTCTGCTAAGGCGAGAGGTTCCATCCCGCTACCTGGATATTCGGGAAGCGTCCAGGTATCTGGGTGTTCCGCAATCGACGTTACGCGTGGCGATTCGCTCTGGGCGTTTACGTCCGCGGGCCGTTCCGGGACCGCGCGGGAAAATTCTCATTTCCGTGGAGGAGCTTGACCGTTACGCCCGGGAGTGGCTGGAGGTGGAACGCGATGAAAGCGCCCTTGAGGTCAGATAATAGCCTGGAACAAGCGGTAGATTTAGTGGACTTGTTTCACTGCATCGGGATTCCCGCATACGCTCGCGTGGAACCCGATCGGGTGTGGGTTGCGGTTGGGGATGTGATTTTTAACGAGGAGGACCTACCGGGAGCCATAAGGGCTCTTGCGACCATTCTGGAAAACCAGCGTGTTCGTTGATATAGGGGCTCCCCTGGCCCAGAAGCCCCTTTTTGACCCGAGGAGGTCTAGATGCAGCGTAGCATACCTGGAATCCTTTTTCAAGCCCTGGCGTACACGGAGTTGGGATATCGGGTGATCCCGGTTGTTCCCGGGGGCAAGCGACCCCATTCCCCTTTGGTCCCAAACGGGATCAACGAGGCCACGTGCGACCGCGCGGTGGTTGAGCTTTGGTGGCGTGTTTGTCCCGGCTGTGGGGTGGCCCTGGTGCCGCCTAGGGAGGCTCTGGTTTTAGACGTGGACGTTCCCGACGCTTGGGCGGAGCTTTCTGGTCTAGCCGGTGTGGAGGAAGCACCCCGGGCGCGTACTCCGTCTGGGGGGTGGCACCTATGGTTTCGGGTTGGGCCGGATGGGGATCGGTTGAAGGCCACGGTACGGGCTTTGCCGGGAGTGGATTTGCGGGGACTGGGGAGGACCGCTCTGGTGGTGCCGCCCACGCCCGGGTATGTCTGGGAGGTTCCCCTTCTTCCCGCGCACTCCCTTCCCCCTTTACCGGAGGCGCTTCGGCAAAAACTCCTTCCGAAGGACTCTAAGCCTAAACGGGCTGTTCCGTTTGGGGGTTCGGCCTTGCCGGGTCAACTGGAAGGGCTTTTGCGCTGGGCGTTTCGGCGTGTGGCGGAGGCTCCTGTGGGCACCCGCCACCACACGCTTTTGAGGACCGCGCGGCTTCTCGGTGGGTACGCCCACATGGGGCTTTCCGAGGATGTAGTGGTAAGCGCCTTAACGGAGGCGGCTATTCAGGCCGGGTTACCCCGTTCAGAGGCTTTGGCCACGGCCAAGAACGGGTTCAGGTATGGGCTGAACGCCCCCATTAGGAAGTTGGACCTGGAAGCGGTGTGGCGGGAGGCTCGAAACAGAAGGTTCAAAGCTCTGGGAGGGCGGTCATGATCATTCCCAAGGAAGTTCTTTCTCTGGTCGAGCAGGTTTCGCCGGAAAGTTGGGGGGAGACGTATCCCAAGCTTTTCGCCGCGCTTGTGGAGCACGGGCTGACTCGGGTGGAGACCGAACTGGTTCTCCGGGTCGCGGCGAAGCGCTTGGGAGTTAGCTACGTGCAGGTGTGGGCCGATTGGCAGACCTATTTGGGGCACGATCCCAAGGAGGCGAAGCCGCGAGCTTCCGACCATCTCCGGGAACTCTTGGAGATGGAAGAGTACGAGGTGTGGCGTGCCCACGGAACTGAGGTTTGGGTGAGCGTGCGGTTGAACGGCCATGTGGAGCATTGGCCCGTTCGCAACGCCCGCACCGAGGCCTGGTTGCGCCGGCTGTACGGCCAGGTCTACAAACGTCTTGTACCCAAAGTGGCGGTTGAAGACGTGATGGCCGATCTACGGGCAACAGGTTTGCTCTTTGGCGAAGTTCACCCCGTTTTCACCCGCCTGGGCGGGTGGGAAGAAAAAGAGATGGGCGAACGCCGGGTTTATCTGGACCTCGGAAGACCGGATTGGGCCGTGGTGGAAGTTACCGCCGAGGAGTGGCGGGTTATCCGGGCTTCGGAAGCGCCTGTGCGCTTCTACCGCAACGAATACCAGCGCCCTCTCCCCGTCCCCGAAAGGGGAGGAAGCTTAGAACCTCTCTGGGAACTTTTGCCCCTACACGGTGAACGGGAACGCCTGTTGGTCCTGGGGTGGCTTATCGGAAGCCTAAACCCTTGGGGGCCGTATCCTGTTTTGATCCTCAGCGGCGAGAAGGGGGCCGGTAAGAGCACGGCGGGGGAGGTTCTTAAGCGCCTGTTGGACCCCACGAAAGCTCCGAGACGTTCGGAGCCGGAAAACGAGGGCGACATCGTGATCGCCGCTCAGAACAACCTTGTCCTCCTGTACGACAATCTTTCGCAGATTTCTCCGAAAATTTCGGACGCGTTTTGCCGCCTGAGCACCGGTGGGGGCCTCAGCAAGCGGAAGCTTTACACGGACGACTCGGAGGTGGTTCTCGAGGCGCAGAGGCCCGTGATCCTCACCGGGATTGGGTTTGGCGCTATACGGGACGACCTGGCCGACCGGGCCATACGGGTGGAACTCACCCGCATCGCCGATGAGGACCGGGTTACCGACAGCCAACTGTGGGCTCGCTTTCACCGGGAGCATCCCCGTATCCTGGGGGCCTTGTTGGACGCGGTTTCCGTGGCCCTCCGGCGTTTTGACGAAGTCGAAGAGGAGTTAGGTTTTCTTCCCCGTCTGGCCGATTGGATCGTGTGGGCGGAGGCCGGTGTCGGCCACTTCGGCGTTCCGTTGGGTGAACTGAGAGAGGCTTTTTACGACGTTCAGGGCGAGTTTGACAGCGAGTTTTTGGAGTCAAATCCGTTGGGCGGGGCGATTCTGCTTCTTACCCGGGACTGGCAGCCTGGGGAAAGCCGGCGGTACACCTCAAAACAGCTTCTGGAGGAACTAGAAAAGGTGGTGTTCGGGGGGCAGGTCAATACCAAGAACTTGATGGATTGGCCGAAGTCGCCGGAGGCGCTGGTGAGGCGCTTGCCCAGGCTTCAGAGTGCGCTTAGGAGTGCGGGGATTGTTGTGAGCAAGGAGCGGAATCTTCACCTGAAGCAGACCGTATGGGTCTTACAGAAGAAGGGTGAGGTTTCGGATTCGGAGGTGAGGGAAGTGGAGGAGGACGTTCCGGAGTACGAACTCTAGGGGGTGCGCGGTGAGGCCCTTTGAGTTTTTGAATAGCTTGATGAACTACGCCGATTCCGACTTGGTGTTTTGCCGCAAAGAGGGCCGGTTGGTGTATAGGACCAGGAAGGCGGAGGGTGTACGCGCATCTTTTTCGGGGGTGAAGGACGTTCTGGCCTTTTCCCTCCGTGAGGGGGAGTGCCGGAAGGTCCGGGAAATACTGGGAGACCCCCGTAGGTTGGCAGTCCTTCTTTGGTTCTCTGGTAGAGAAGTTGAGCGGGCAATCGTGACTTGGGCGTTGAACGGGGTTTACAAGCGGACGGCGGTAACTCACGAAGATTGGCCTGACGCGGTGTGGCGGATACCGGAAGGGGTAGCTCGGGTCCACCTGGCGGATATACGGGGCGAGCGTGTGGTGGATGTGGACTTCACCAATCTGAAGGTCCTGGAAGGGGTGTATTTCCGCGCCGGGCGAACGGAATACGCGGTCCTCGCGGACCGCGATCGGGTTCGCACTCTTCTGGAAAGCCTAAGGGCAGTCAGTTTTCCCAGAAGCTTGGAAACCTGGGAGAGTAGAGGTGCGGTGGAAACGACAGGGGAGATCAGGGGAGGTTGAGGGATGGCGTTGCTTCGCGCTTTTGTCCTTACCGGGTTCGCTTTGGCCGTGGGGGTTTTGGTCTATCTTCTGCTTCCCAGGGGTACTCCGCTTGAGTTGCGCCCTTCCTTTTTCCGGGAAGCCTGGCCTTTTCGTGAACCTCCCTACGTTCTTCTCTTTACCGATCCCCGCTGTCCTTTTTGCCGGGCTTTGGAGAAGGAGCTTGCGAAGGATTCGGAAATAAAGGAGCGGGTGCGCTACGTTCCCGTGATGCGGCACGAGGGGTCTTACGAGGACTGGCTACTTCGGTTGATTTCTTGGGGGTGGGAGGAGGAGGTGGCGCGGGCTTATCTAGAGTGGATGCGGGACGAAGTAGACCGAGCCGGGCTTCGGATAACTCCCGTGGCCGTCGTGGTGAACAAGAGGGGGGAGGTGGTTCGTGTGGTCGGGGGATTCGGCGAGTACAGACGGTGGCGGGAGGAGGTCTTGGATGCCCTCCGTGCTGACCGTTGATCCGGGGATCCACACGGGCTACGCCTTCTTGGGCAAGGAGGTTCACCTGGGAACCTTGGTGCTTCCTCCGGATCACCGTTTGGCGGTGGAAGAAACCTTGAGGACGCTCTACCCCCTTCTCCTTCGCGCCGACGAGGTTTACGTTGAGGACTGGACCTATCAGGGCAGGAACATCGGGCAGGGCCAGGTGGTGCCGCTGATTTTGGTGGGGGGCTTTTTGGCGTTGGGAGCGAAGCCCGTGGACCCCTGTGGAAGAGGAGTTTGGTGAAGGGGCTTCACCTGAAGACGGCGGAGCGCCTTGGGGTTCGTTTCCCCTCGGGGTTGGACGAGAAAGACCGCGCCCTTTGGTTGAGGCTTCACCTGGAAGGGTGGGGGCCTTTACTCGGGCAAATAAGCGTTTTGCCGAAGAAGCACCGCCCTCACGCCCTAGACGCTCTAGGGCTTGCCTTCTATACTCGAGCCTTAGCTAAAATGAAAAAGGAGGCTGGTTAGTATGAGTCTGGAAGGCTACCTCGGTTTGGTCTTACCTTTTTTTGCGGGGTTGGTGCTAGGTTCCGCGCTGAGGCGGCCCTTAGAGGGAGTTTTGGTGGTGGTCTTGGTGGGCGTGGGAGTTTGGGGGTATTTGCACCCGGAGGCGTTTAGGGCCTGGGTGGATGAACTGGCCCGCGAGGGAGCTTCCTGGTTGCGCTACGGGGTGGGGCAAGGGGTTTTCTGGTTAGGGGAGGCTTCGCGGGCGAATCCGGTGGCGTTGATGCAGAACCTGGAGACGTGGGTGCGGGGATTGGGAGCGGAGAAGCTTTTCCTGCTGGGGTTCATAGGGGGTTTACGGGCGTGAGGGCGAAGGAGCGGTTAGCGCTGGAGATTTTCAGGGCGATGGTTCGCGGGGATCGGTTTAGCGTGGTGGCCTTGCTCCAGGGGATGATGGCCCTAAGGGGAGAGCAGAAGGCCATCGTCGCCCTATTGGAGGAACGGTACCACGAGGGGGTGGCGCTTTCGGCCCAGGTGGCCGCCTCCCCGTGGTTTTACAAAGAGGTGGGCCGGGTAGACCGGAAGACCTACCTGGCCCCGGTGTACGAGCTGGCGCGGGGAGTGAAGATGCGGGGGGAGGAGGCCGAGAAGGTGGCTAAGGTGCTGCAAGAGGCCACTTGGCCCGAGTTGCGTTTTCTGAAGCAGCTTGCCAAGAGGATAGGGATGGAGGTTAAGCCGGAAGACTTGGTGTGGAGCATGCGTTGGCTTTCGGAGCACCGGGAGTTTTTGAACCGTATGGGCGTGGGGCGTTACGCGGGGAAGTCCATTTGGGAGGTGAAGGATGCTGAAGCTGAGGCGGCGACCTGAGGTAGTGCGGGCTATAGGCGGGGTGTACCTGAAGGAGCCCTTTCTCGGTAAGGCTTTGGCGCTAGGGTACAAGGTGTTGACGGAGAAAGGGTATCCTCGGTTTGAGAGGTTGGTGCTTTCCGGGCAGTTTGGGGAGGCGGGGGCTTACGCCCTGGCCGTGGCGAAGTCGCCGGCGACTTTGAAGTTCGGCAACTGGGATGCCCCGAGAGGCGGTTTCAAGGAGATGGTGAAGGTGCTGGAGGTCCTGATGCCTCACGGGGACCTGGGAGCGGTGGAGGGAGCCCTTCGGTTGAAGAGCGAGGGGGACGAAGCGGAGGTCCTTCTCCTTTTGGAGTTGGTGGAGGCCGGCGAATCCCCGGAGACCATCGCGAGAGTGGTCCGGGCCATGCTGGCCCACCTTCCCCTGGACCGGAAGCTCCAGGGGAGCAAGGTGGTTCCTCCCGTGGTGGAAAAGAAGCGGGAAAACGCGGAGGCGAAGGAGGTAACCTGAAGATGGTGGAAGTTCTGATCGTCTTGCTTCTGATGCACGTGGCCATAGTGCTCCATGAGCTGGGGCACTACGTGGTTTACCGCAAGTACCGGGTTCCGGTCCTGGGGGTTTACCTTGGTGGTCCTCCCTGGGTCTTGCGGTGGAAGAGAACGGGCACCGAGTACCGTCTGGGACTTATCCCCCTATTCGGGGCGGTCTTGGTTCAGGAGGACGACGCTAAGCACCTGACTCCCCTGGATTGGGTAAGGGTGTACTTGGCGGGTCCTTTAGCTTCTCTGCTGGCGGCGTTAGCGGGCTTTGTCCTTTGGGGGGTCCTGAAGGGAAGCCTGGTCTATACCCTGAAAGCCTTCGCCGCCGTCCTGATATTTCCGGTCTTGTTGGTCGGGGACCTCTTCCGGGCGCTCTTCGGCGACCTGAGCACCGCGGGAGCTATCCCCATGTTCCAGGTTACGGGGAGCGTCATTCGGCAAGGAGGACTCGAGGGTTTGGCTCTGGTTTGGGGAGCCTTGAACGCGGTGTTGTTCTGGTTCAACCTTCTCCCCATACCCCCTCTGGATGGGGGGCAGGCGGTGTACCGCCTGTTCGCGGGGAGGAAGTGGGTGGAGAAGGTGTACCCCTACGCGATGGGGTTTGGTTTGGCCATCTTGTTTGCCCTCACGGAGATCGCCATTCTGAAGGACGTGGCGCGGTTGTTGGGGAGGTGATGGGATGAGCAGGGCGTACTTGGTCTTGGTCTTGGGTTTGGTCCTCGCCGCTTGCGCTCCCACCGTGACGGGGGACCCTTTGGGAGAGGCGGACCTTTCCCGGGTTCTTCCCGGTTCCGGCACCTACACCCCGCCCAGAGGAGTTTACGAAGCCCTTCCCACGGTTTCCGAGGAGAGGCTTACCCACCCCGATCCCCGGGTTCGGGAGGAGGCTTTTGCCCTCTTGAGGCGGCAGAGGATGGCGGGGGATAGTGTCGGTCCCGAGTTCCATTACCTCTACGGGCGCTACTACGAGGCTTCCGGGGACTACAAGAGCGCCGCGAGCTACTACAACCTCGGGCTCAAGGCGCTCTACCCCTTCGCCTTTGACCGCCAGGGGAGGGACGTTTGGGAGTACGGCTACCGCAGGGCGGAGGCCTACCTCCGCTTCGCTCCCGACAAGGCGGCGAGGGATGCCCGGATACTGGCGGAGAAGGGAGCCCCTGCCCGTCCCGGTGAACTCCCTCAGGCGGCCAGGGCTTACGCCCTTTTGGTGAGGGCGGAGGAGGCTTTGGGGAATCCCGAGGGCGTTTTAGAGGCGGCGGAGGCCTTCTACCGTTCTCTTCAGGGAGTGAACTGGGGAAGCCGGGTGGCCGACCTCTTTTGGCGGACCACTCTCGCCAAGGCGCGGGCTTTGGAGCGTTTAGGGCGCTTGGCGGAAGCCCGTGAGGACTACGCCCGGATCGCGAGCGCGGAGGACCTCTTCCTTCCCGATGAGGTGCGGAGGGAGGCCCGGGAGGCCCTGGTGAGGCTGGGCGCTCCCAAGACCCAAGAGGCTCCGGCTTCCCCTTCGCCTCAGGTTTCCCCTTCGCCGCCTCCACCGCCGGTTTCTCCGGTTCCCCCGGCCGCTTCTTCGCCGGAGAAGGACGCGGTGGAAACGGTCAAGGGCTTCTTCGAGGCCGTTCGGGCTTTGGACTTCGCGGGCATCGACCGGTATCTCTCCCAACCCTTCTACGATGTCCTCCAGGAGCGGGAGCTTCCCGGGAAGGTTACGTCGGAGATGCGGGAGAAGGCTAGGGCCATCCGGTACGAGGTGGCCCGGGTAACGCCTCCTTCGCCCACAAGTCCCCTGTTCAAGGCGGAGGTCATCTACGACTTGGGCGGAGAGCGGAAGCTCCTTACCCTGTACCTGATTCCCCTCCAGGACCGGGGGTTGGTCCTCCTTTCCGGTCCCCTTCCCTTGACCGTGTCCGTCCTCTTGGGTTCTGTGGACACCGAGGCCGTGGGCCGCTTCCTCAAGGAAGTCCACGCCTTCTTGGGACTCCCCCTCTAAACCAGAAAACCCCCGGTGATTTCACCGGGGGTTCTAACTAACCGGGGGCCGCTATCACTCTGGCATTACCGGAGGGTAGCGGAACCCCTCATCCTGAACAGTCCCTATATAGTCGTAATCCCCGTCGGGGTAGAACGCCCACTTGTCGTAGAAGTGGGTGTCCCCCCACCACCGGGTCCAAACAAGGCGGTCCCGATTGGGGCTCAGGACTAGCTCGTCCCCGCAGTTCTCATTGCCGCAAGAGCAGGGAGCATCGTAAACGATTGCCCCGTCCTCCCGCCGGGACAAAGTCCCGGCCCCCACATGCTGCATGATCCTCCACATAAGCTTCTCCAAGCTCATGGCTCACCTCCCTTTTCGGGACACCTGGATTATACCACGGGGGTTGGTAGAACAAGAAGAAGCCCCTGGTGAGTTCACCAGGGGTGGGAAGCTGACCGCCTTTCTTCCCTATCGGAGTAGGGTAGCTAGAAAACCTACAACCCCGATGAGGAAGAGAAGGCCACCTACTACGGCTAGGCCCATTGCCATCACTTGCTTCCACCGGGGAGCGGAAGGAGCCGGCAACTCCTTCCACTCCACCTCCATCACGTCCGGGTCAGGGAGCTCCGGACGGGTGGTCCGGGGAAGCGACCGCCGCTGGGAGTTATCCTCCCACTCCACGTCCACTATTTCCGCTTCAACCTCTTCAACCTCGATGTTTTCCTTCCTCTTCCGAGGGCTTTCAATAACCTTCGGAAGGGCGAGGAAGATCCTCCTCAGAATCGGCCAAGTGATCCACAAAAGGAGGATCACCTGAGCCTCCTTTTGGCCGAGAATGGCCGCCACCACTAAGCTCATCCCGATTATTCCGTACATACGTACACCTCCCCTTTCGGGACAAGCGAAGTATACCATGGTTTATCTAGGTGAGACTAGGCAGTATCTCATCTTCCATGCTATAATCCATACCGGATGCGCTGGTCTGTTTGGGTAGCGGTGGTAGTCCTGGCCCTTTTGGGGGTTGGGTGGGGGAAGGTGTACCGGATAGACCTGGTGCCCTATGGGACAACGGTGTTGCGTTTTGGTGAGGGGGTGCGGTATGTCGGCACGGGATGGCCCTACGTGCAGGTGCAGGTGTTGGAGGGGGCGATGGTGCTTTTACGGCCCTTGGTGAGAGAGGGAGAAGGGGAGCTTTGGGTGATGCTTCAGGACGGCAGGCAGTACCGTTTTCTTCTCAAGGTGAACAAGGAAGAGAAGACGGCGCGTAGCTACTACTTTTGGAGGTAAGAGGTGCGGCGAGTTTGGGCTTTCTGGAGTCTGGCGTTAGGTCTTTTGGCGTGGGCGCAGCTTGGTCCCTATGTGGAGCGGGTGTACGACGTTCGGGACCTCATGACCCGTCCCGGGATTGTGGTGCTCACTCCCGGCTTTTTGACGATTGTGGATGTAGACGAGCAGGTGGAGCAGGCCGTTTCCGCGAGGTCGGACCTCTTCGAGATGCGGGTTTTCGGCAACAGCATCTACCTTAGGCCCACCAAGCGGGCGGGGACCACGGACCTGGTGGTTACGGCGGGTGGGCGGGTCTTCATGCTTCGCCTTGTGGTGGATGACAAGAACTTTACCACTTACCGATACAGGGTTCGTTATCCCCGTCAAGAGGGGATAGAAGTCCCCTCCTCGGACCTGACACCGGTGAAGCGGGGTTCTTCTTCTTCGAAGGAGGAGGCCGGTGAATCGAAGGAGAAACCCGTTGAGTCTTCTTTGCCCTTGCAGGTGGAGTTCACGCTGACGAGGGCGGGAGAGGGGGTGCTTTTGGAGTACCGGGCCTTGAACTCGGGTAAAAACCCGGTGGTTTTGGACCCCGCGCGGTTGCAGGTCAAGGGGGGAGGTGGTGAGGTTTCGTTTCGCCTTTTGTGGCGTGAGGGAGCGGCGGTTCCCGGGCGGTTGCTTCCGGGGGAGAGCGAACGGGGGGCGTTTTTGGTTGACCGGGTAACTCTGCCCCTGGAAGTGGTCTGGGCGGCCACGGAGGTTGGCACGGGGCGTACCTTTACTCTGGGCGGCAAGTGGGCCGAGGTGAAGTGATGCGGGCGGTTTTGGTTTTGACCTTGGTTTTGGGGGCTTTTTCCTTGGCGCAGTCGTGGAGCCAAGAGGCGGCAGACGCTTTGGTTAAGGAAGGGATAGTCTACGGGTATCCCGATGGGCAGATCAGGCCGGAAGCTTACCTAAAGCGGGGGGAGGCCTTTACGCTTCTCTGGAGGGTCATTCTCACTTATCGCCTGAAGGACTTGAAGGACCTCACCGGGGAGGACATTCAGAACCTCAAGGCGCTTTTAAAGAAGGCCGATGAGCTTGCCCAGGCGCTTCAGGACCAGGGTCAGGTTTTGCAAGCTTACGCGGATGCCATCAAGGAGTTGCGGGAGCGTTTGGAGAAGGCGCAAGCGGAGTCGTCCACCTTGGCGGGTACCGCCCGGGAGAAGGCGGAAGAGGCCTTAGCGCAGACCGCTTCTTTCGCGGACCGTTTGGGCAACCTAGAGGCCACCACGTATAAGGGATTGCGGGACTTCAGGGAGGAGGTGAACGGGTTAGGGGCGGCTTTGCGGGACCTGGACGCTAAGGTAAAGGCTTTGGAGGAGGCGTTAAACGGGAAGACGCAGGAGGTGCAGAGTCAGTACTCGGAGCTTCAGGGGCTTCTTTCCCAGGTTTCGGGGAAGGTGTCTGCTCTTGAGGTGGCGTTGAGCAGGGTGAAGGACGCGGAAGAGCGTCTAAAGGCCCTGGAGGACCGTGTAAGTGTTCTGGAAGCCCAAGTGAAGGCCCTGAGGGAAGAGCTGGTTCGTTTGAGGGGCGAGATACCCAAAGTGGAAAGGCCTTCTCCTTTGGGCGTGGGGGTTGTGCTCACCGGCGTTTCTCCCTTGGGGGGCTCCTTGAGGGTAGGGTATGCGCTTCCGCAGGGATTCGGGGGCTATGCCCGCCTTACCTATGATTCCTTGGGGTTTTACGCGGCCTTGGGGGTGGCGCACGTGACGGTAGCGTCTCCCTTTTCCATCCAGACCTTTTTGGGTATAGCCCAAGGTTTCTACGGCCCCGGATTCACTTACGGTGAGGTGGGCACGGGTTTTGGGGTCAAACTCTTTGGGGACCTCGGGTTGGGGCTTGAGGGCGTTCTGTCTTTCCCGGTGGGTACTGGTCCCAATGTGGCCCGGTTTGGCCTGGGGGTGGTGTACGGATGGTGAGGGTTTTGGGCGGGTTTTCCTTGCTGCTTTTGCTTCTCGCCGGGTGCACGAGTGTCCAGGGTAGCTTGAACGGTAAGCTCGCCTTGACGGTTTCCGGGCTACCCGGTGGGGTTCAGGGCAACGTGGTAGTTCGGGGGGACGGGGTAGAGAAGGTCCTGAAGGCCTCCGCCCTTTTGGAGCTTCCTGAAGGCGAATATACCGTGGAGGCGGCGGAGGTTTCGGGTCCTCAGGGGGAGGTGTACGCCCCCACGGTTCAGGGTTCTCCCGTGAAGGTGGAGTACGGAAAGACGGCGGAGGTCAGGGTAGATTACGCGGTTCGCCAGGACACCTTGCCCGCGACTCTGACCGTGGTGATTCAGGGTTTGCCTTCCGGCGCGGAGGGGCGGGTTACGGTTTACGGCCCTGGGGGGGTTAGTTGGAATCTCACGTCTACCACGACTTTGCAGGGGGTAAAGGCGGGGACTTATAGCGTTTTCGCGGACTCCGTGGTGGCCGGGGGGAGGACTTACACGCCGAAGGTGGACCCTTCTTCGCTGACGCTTTCCGGTGGGGGTACGGCCACGGTGGTGGTGCAGTATCTTCCGCCAGACACCGGGTATCTAGCGGTGGAGATCACCGGGCTTCCTTCTGGGGCGGAAGGAAATGTGGAGGTGAGGAGCGGCGATTCCCTTGTCGCCACCTTGAAGACCTCGCAGGTTCTTGAGGTGGTAGTGGGAAGCTATTTGGTGGTCGCCAAAGACGTGGTGTTCCAGGACATGACTTACCGGGGTGTGGTTTCTCCTTCTTCCGCTGAGGTGAAGAAGGGGGCCACGGCTTTGGTGAGGGTGAGCTACGCCCCGGTGTACACCACGGGGACGCTGGTGGTTACGGTCGGCGGTTTGCCTTCGGACGTGAGCGCCGATGTGGTTGTGGAAGGCCCTAACGGGTTCCAGCGTGCCCTCACGAAGACGACGACGCTTGACGGTCTTTCTCCTGGCACTTACACGGTAACAGCCCGAGATGTGGCCACTCCTGGAGGTGTTTACCGGGCTACCGTGCAGGGTTCTCCGGTTCAGGTGGAGGCCGGGGCTACGAGCGGGGTGGGGGTGAGCTACCAGCTTGACCCCGCCACCGCTCCCGGGGACCTTTTGGTAGACGTGAATGGATTGCCCTCCGGCGCTTTGGGAAGTGTTCGGGTTCAAGGCCCCGGGGGGTTTGACCGGTCCATTACGCAGACGACTCTCTTTTCTTCTTTGCCGGCGGGGTATTACACGGTGAGCGCCGGGGATGTGGTCTATTCCGGGAGGACTTACCGGGCCACGGTTTCCGGTTCCCCGGTGAGGGTGGGCGGGGGCACCACGGCCACCGTTCAGGTGAGCTACAGCCTGTACAGCGCCTTCCTCACGGTGCAGATTTCCGGCCTGCCGGGTCCTGTGGCGAATGTCGTGGTTACCGGGGTGAACGGATATAGTCGCACTCTCAACAGCACCGCCGTGCTCACCGTGGAGCCCGGTGTGTACGCCGTGAGCGCTTACCCCGTGGTGGTGGACGGCCAGACTTACACCCCGACGGTCCAGGGTTCTCCGGTGTCTCTTGACCCCGGGGGAAGCGCTGCCATACAGGTCGTTTACCAGGTAGGCCAGTAAAGGGCATTCCTGCCAAGACTCCCGTGGTCAAATCCGCGGGAGTTTGTTACGCTATATACTGAGGTGGGCTTCGTATGGATCGGGGAGTTTGGCTTGGCTTGGCAGTCGTGGTTTTCGCGGGGTGGGGGATGGCCCAGACCTGCACCGTGAAGTACACGGCTCCTGACTACCCGGAGCTTCCGGCGTATCAGCCCCAGGTCTACCTTTCCGTTACCCCTAACCCCCTTGTTAACCCGGGAGCGTTGACGGTTCAGGCTTGGACCTCTTCTCCCACCACTACCGCTTGGGTGCGGGTGAGTTGGAGCGGGGGACAGCTGGCCACGAGAGATGTCCCGGCTTCGGGATACGTTCCCCTTTTGAATCCCAACCCCAAGCAGGACTGTCCTACGGTTGTGGCGACTACCCGGCAGTTAGACTACCGCGACAACGGCTTCCACACCTTCGTTGCCGAAGCGTATGTTTACTGGAAACAGTACTACACGGACTGGTCTTGTCAGTATAAGGACTCGGACGGCAACGTTCAGAACACCGTGGTTACGACCACCGGTTACGTTCCGGGGTACCCTTACTACAACTGCCAACAGCTAAGGGCGTACTGGCAGGTACAGAGCGGGATAGTGAGCGCTTCGCAACGAGTTCCGACATACATTACTTGGGAGCAGTCCCTTTCCTACGACCAAGCGCTTCAGGAGTTTGCCAACCGGCTTGTTGAGGACCACAAGCGGGCCGGGGGGTCCATGCAGGCTTACGCTTACGCCAAGGAGATCAACGACCCCGTGCGGGGCGCTCTGCAGAAGATCGCCCAGGGGTACTTTTACGACTGCAACTGGTTGGGTATTTGTCAGCGGGCCGACCCGGCGGGGGAGATAAAGATTCTCACGGACGTTCCCAGCATCCTCTACGGCCTCCTCTACACGGGTAGGCTTTGCGGTGGCTTTATCACTTTCTGCTTTGGTCAGCAGAACTCCCGGGGAGCGGACATCGGCCCCAAGGTGGAGATCAAGACTTTCCTCATGGTCAAGGGGTGGAGACACGACTACATACTCCTAGACCGTCTCATTTCCAGGAAGTACTACGATCCTTCGGTACCGGAGTACATGGGAGTACCGGAAGACGAGCGCCAGCAGGTCCTCCAGGGGTGCCAGGTCTACAAGGACACGGAGGAGGGTAGGCGGTGCTTGGCCTTGGTGGAAACCCCCACGGGCATTACGCCTACCTTGAAGACCCTTCTCATGATTGACCCCATGTTCCAGAGAGGGAGGCAGTACCCATGATTTGGACGCGGTGGGTCATCGGGGTTTCGGCGGGGGTGGTGTTAGCCATGACATACGGGTTCCTTTGGTTCTTCGTGGGTCCCGCGTGGGCGGCCCTCTTAACCTCGATGGATTTAGGGCGCTCGGAGGTGCGGCGTGCGTAGAGCGTTTCTCCTTCCCTTCCTTTCCCTGGCCCTGGCCCAGGTGGGCCTTTTGGACGGCCCCCGGCCTCCCACCGAGGTGCGGGGCACCCTGCAGGGAAACCCCCGAGACGGGTACAAGGTGGCGGTGGAGTTCCTGGTGGACCAGGGGGTAAACCCCCTGCAGGGGACCGTTTACCAAGCTCTTTCCTGGAACGGCACCCTGTACCTTTGTCCCGGGGGGGTGTGCGACACCTTCCGCCTGGCGGGGTATGTTCAGGGTACTCCCTACAACCAGGTGGTCTTTGACCTTTACGACAGCCAGAATCGCTTCCGGGGGCGGGCGGGGGTGAACACGGTGCGTGATGCCCAAAACCAGCCCAGTTACTACCAGGTGGAGTACGCCGTGTCCCCGCTTGAGGGGACGAAGGTGTGGATGCCTTCCCCGGACAATCCGGTGTTTATGGAGGCGGGCGGGTGGCTTTCGGTTACGCCTCCCGGCGGAAGCGTGAGGGAGCGGTACCGCTACCCGGGGATGGAGTCCTACCAGCCCCCCTCGGTCCAGT
>Ga0272445_1001827_pt1 | contig 15567 bp, 14 predicted proteins | sample YNPCB0031_FD_194404 | JGI IMG/M metagenome (GOLD analysis project Ga0272445, IMG submission 194404) | Hot spring sediment microbial communities from Yellowstone National Park, WY, United States - YNP-CB-003-1 | ecosystem: Environmental > Aquatic > Thermal springs > Hot (42-90C) > Sediment... | reverse complement strand
ATGCTTTTAGTGATAGTTGGCAGGCAATAAGGGGCAGTTATGTAGTTTCTTGTTCAACGATGCTTACCACTGATATGAACAATGCCAATGATTTTAAGGATTCTTCTTTATTTGTTATTGCCCATGATGTTGGTGTTGAGTATTTGGTAAGTCCGGTGGATACGGTTTTGGCGGGCACATTAGTTACTCCTCAGGCATTAGTGAAGAATTATGGTAATGTTAATGAGAGTTTTGATGTTATTTTTAGGATTGGTGATGTTTATGAGGATACTGTTTCGGTAAATAATCTTTTACCGGATTCAGTTTTAACAGTTACTTTTAATTCTTGGACTGCGGTAGCTGGTTCTTATACTGTTTCTTGCACAACTTTACTTACAAGTGATTTATATCCTAATAATGATAAAAAGGATAGTAGTTTATTTGTTGTTTATCATGATGTTGGTGTTGAGTATTTGATAAGTCCGGTGGATACGGTTTTGGAGGGTGATTGGGTGAGGCCGCGGGTGCGGGTTTATAATCTTGGTAATATTTTGGAGAGATTTCCGGTTAGTTTTAAGATTGGTGGGGTATTTAATATTATTGATACGATAAGTTTAGGGACAGGTGAGACGCTTGATTATGCTTTTAGTGATAGTTGGCAGGCAATAAGGGGCAGTTATGTAGTTTCTTGTTCAACGATGCTTACCACTGATATGAACAATGCCAATGATTTTAAGGATTCTTCTTTATTTGTTATTGCCCATGACTTAATGACCTTAGAGATTTTGGAACCAGTGGGAAGAATCTTGCCCGGCACCGTAGTAAATCCAAGGGCAAAAATTAGAAATAATGGAACGGAGATGGAAAGGAATTTCCCAGTAATGTTTAGAATTGGTACGGTTTATCTTTCTTCTTTAACCATTGATTCCTTACTACCGGGCACCGATACAATTATCCAATTTTCTCCGCCGTGGACGGCAACAGTCGGAACTTATGTGGTTTCTTGTTCAACGATGTTAAGTATTGATGTGAATCGTTTAAATGATAAAGTAGATTCAATAATTACTGTTCTGGCTCACGATGTTGGTGTTATTGCCATTTTAACACCGATTGATTCTTTACCCGAATCAACCAATGTCTTTCCGCAAGCCCGGGTTAAAAATTATGGCAATTCAATTGAAACCTTTAATGTTCGCTTTAAGATTGGTAATCTTTATAATGCGGTTGCCCCGGTTATCTCCTTAGAGCCTGATTCGGAAAGGACAATTACTTTCAGTCCGGCTTGGACAGCCTTAAGGGGTAATTATTTAGTTGCTTGTTCAACCGAATTGGTGAATGATGATAATACTAGCAACGACCGCCAGACTGCTACTTTACAAGTTTATGCTTATGATGTTGGTGTTAGTGAAATATTAGAACCAAAGGGATATCTAAATGAAGGTAATCTCATTTTACCCAAGGCAAAAATAAAGAATTTTGGCAATCGGGTTGTTTCGTGTACTGTCTATTTGGCTATTGGTGACACAATAAGAAGAAAGGCCTATCTCTCTTCCCTTTTACCCGATAGTGAAAGGGTGGTAGTTTTCACCCCTGCCTGGCAGGCAACCAGGGGATTTTATTTAGTAAAATGTTCGACCGCTTTGGTTAACGACATGTACCATCATAATGATACCTTGATTGATTCGGTTAAGGTCTTACCAGCAACAAGAATGGCAATCTATTTCCAAGATTTCAATAGTAGTTGGAGTACTGTTTTACCACCACCAGGCTGGCGGATCTATTTCACCGGTGATACTTCCGAAAACGATTGGCACCGAAAATCAGCCAATCAGGCACCGTGGACCCAAAATCCCACTCCTTACCCCGCCATCTTCTATCGTTATAGTAGTGATGCTCCTGATTCCCTAATCTCACCAATAATTAACTGTCACTATTTCCGAAATGTCCTTTTGAAAGTGAATGTCAATTTTAAAAAACGGGGTAATAATTATCGGGCAAAAATAATTGGTAAAGATGGCTATTCCGATGCGGTATATCTTATTAAAGAATATACCGATAATTTTGGACCCGCCATTGATTCCTTTAATTTACCTTGGGCCGATGGTAAAGATTCGGTTGAAATCTCTTTTGTCTTTGAAGGTGATTTAGGAGATATCTATTATTGGTGTATTGATGATTTTGGACTTTACGGTGATACCGTTTACAATTATGATGTTGCCTTTCTTGAAGCCTTATCACCAAAAAGTTTTGAACTACCGCAACCAACACCGGTGGCTGGTAAGATTGCCAATGTTGGCCTGGAAAATATTCCTTCCTGCACAGTTAAGGTGGTGATAAAAGATACTTTTGGTAATATTGCCTATCAGGACTCGCAAATTGTTTCGATAAATAGTGGTGAAACTTTAACGGTTAATTTTGCCAATTGGAATGCCGATACTGGTCATTATCAAGTAAAATTCTTTACCAAAATTAGCAATGATGAAAATCCCTTCAATGATACCTTAACTTATGCCGGTTATGTCAATTGGGAAAAACTTTATTATTATGATGACGGTGTTGTCTATCGGGATACCGCCTTTTATCTCTTTGACCAAGGAATGGGTGTTCGTTATTTACCCGAAAGGTATCCAGCAAAAATTAAAGAGGTCCAGGTATATTTAAACATTGATACCATCACCTATGCCAATCGGTTTAAAATCAGGATTACCAAAGATGATGGTCCGGATTCTTCGCCCGGAACATTACTTTACGAAAGTCCGGAACTGGCGGGCTTTAACGGTTGGAATAATTTCACTTTACCAATAACATTGACAATAGATTCGGGTGGTTTTTATCTCTTCTATCTCCAAACCGATGATTATGATAACACACCAAAATTAGGAAGAGACCGAGCAAGAAATATCAATGCCCTTCACCGTTATTATTTTATGGATGATTATGATTCGTTGGGTATACCCAAATTGGTTTATAAGAAAGATACTACTAATGGTGATTGGCTGATAAGGGTAGTTATCAATTACGAGCCAGTTTTACCACCACCTTTCCCCGATGCTCGGGCTAATTTTGTCTATCGTCCCCGAGGCGAACTTTCTTTAAGACCAAAAGGCATCACTTATTTACCGCAAGCAGTTATCCAAAATATCTCTAATTGGAAACTTTACAATCCACCAGTAAGTTGCACAATTTACGATTCCTTAATGAATGTGGTCTATTATTCTTCTTCCCTAATTGATTCCATAAGACCTAATGAGGCAAAGCTTATAAATTTCCATTTATGGGAACCAAATCTTGGTGGTAAATATTATGTGAAAGTTAGAACCCATTTCCCTGGTGATTTAAATCCCGATAATGATACCGCCACAAAAATTATCTATCTTGCTCCCCCATTATTTACTGGTGGACCTGACCATGGTATTTATCGCCATTTCTGGATTGATTCCGATACCATTAGTGGTCCCCGCTTTAATTGGATTGATACCACTAATAGTTTCCGCTTGATTACCGAAGGTGATAATGCCATTGTTGGTATTAATCTACCTTTCCGATTCCAATTCTATGATACCAGTTATGATTATCTCTGGATTGCGGTAGATGGTTTTGTTGCCTTTGGTGAAAGACCGCAAGGAACTGGTCAAAACACTTCCATTCCTTATTATGCCAGTCCTAATAATGCGATTTTTGCCTATTGGGATGATTTAATCTGCGGAAGGGATTTTGGTGGTGGTAGTATTGCTTACAAAATTATTGGTGAGAAACCCGAAAGAAAGGTAGTGATTATCTATCAAAATATGAGAAGAAAGGGAACGGATTATCGAAATCCCAATGCTGGTCTCACTTTTGAAATCATCTTACAAGAGAACGGCAACATTATTATTCAATATTTGGATGTCAATTGTGGTGACCGACGCTACAATAATGGTCGCAGTGCTTCTTGTGGTATTGAAGATGCTACTGGTAATATCGGTTTAGAATATCTCTATGGCGAAGGAAAACTACCTCATAATTATCCAAATAATAAACTTACTGATAGCCTGGCAATTTCTTTCTATCGCTATTTCAAAGATTGCGGAATTTTAAAAATTGTTTCGCCCAAGAAAGGTACTTTTATTGGTGAGCTAAGACCAAACTATTTAGTGAAAAATCTTGGCACCTTAAAGGCCGATACCTTAAAAGGTTATTGTAAAATCTTTGATATTAACAGCAACCTCATTTACTTTGATTCCCTCATCACCACCCTTAATGTTGGTGATTCAATGAACTTTATCTTTACGCCCATCAACCTTTCTTATGGTCAATACACCATCTTATGTTCTTTGTGGACAAGTGAAGATATCTATCCAGAAAATGATACCTTAAGATTGCGCTTTGAAGTAAACAAATGGATTGAACTGTCACCCATCCCCAGGGGTTATTATGGTCGAAGGGTAAAATGGGGTGCTTTAACCTATGTGCCTACTGAGAAAAGGGTGTATGCCTTAAAGGGTGCCAATACTAATGAATTCTGGTATTATGATGTGGAAAAAGATACCTGGGATACAATGCCTTCCTTACCCGATTCTTCCATCTATACCAACAAAAGAAAAAGGGTTAAATACGGTTGCGCCTTAACTTATTCACCAGTCGACCAGCAAATTTATGCCACTAAAGGTGGTGGTAGTCAAGAGTTTTATGCCTTTGACTTAGTAAGCCGAAGATGGACCGAATTGTGCACAATTCCTAAGCTGGGAGCAAGATATCGGGTATACGGATTTGATAAAGGAACCGCTTTGGTTTACGAACCAAATACCCAAATGGTTTATGCGACAAAAGGTGGCAATACCAATGAATTTTGGGCATACAATCCCTTAACCAATCGCTGGACAAAGAAAATGGATATTCCGTTAATTCCTTCTTTAAAGACCTGCGGTGTTGGTACGGCGATGTGTGCTGGTGATGGCAAAATCTATTTAGTAAAAGGTAGAAATACCTACGACTTCTATTATTATAATCCATTAAAAGATTCCTGGTATGAATTGCGGTCAGTAACTTACAAACCAAGTGGCAAACGGGTATCAAAAGGAGCTGCCCTTGCCTATTATAATAACAAGGTCTATTTGGTAAAAGGTGGTAATTCCCAAGATTTTGTTTCTTACGATGTGCTTGCCGATTCCTGGGTGGTAAAAGATACAATACCACGCGGAGCTTATAAAAGAAAGGTGAAAGGTGGTGCGGCAATGACCGCTACTGATGATGGCATCCTTTATCTCTTTAAAGGTGGTAATACCAATGAATTTTGGGCATATTCCACTATCTTTGACACCATCTTCATTTCGCAAGCAAAACCAATTGCCAAATCGATAATGGAAGAAGAAGTAAAAAGAATTGAAGAAGCCTTAGGTATAAAAATTTATCCCAATCCAGCAACCAAAAACCTTTACTTTTTAGTTAATGGCGATGAACTGAAAGAGATTAAAATCTACAATTCCTTAGGAAGGTTGGTGAAAGCGATAAAGATTAATAAAAAAGGAATCTATTCCTGGAATTTCAAGAAAGAAAAAGTTCCGAAAGGAATTTACCTTATAAAGATAAACGGCAAAGAAGAAAGAAAGATAAAAGTCATTTTACTGTAATCACTCGTTTTACCAAAGATGATTAAAAATCGAAGGTTGTGGGAGAAATTTGAAAGGAAATTGCGGGAAAAAGAAAGGGTTGACATTGAAAAAAATTTTCTTATTTTTGAAGAATTATTAAAATTTGCCTTAACTATGAATAAATTTTCCCAGAAGGACTGGCGGGAGGATATAAAAAAGGACATAAAGTATGCTCAGGTGATAAATGGGGTTAAAAAATCTAATCAAAAGAATTGCCAAAGAATTTGAAAAGGTGAAATTGAAATTTTTGTCGCCTAACCCTTATAATTCATAAAATAATAACTGGTCGGGAAAGAGCGATTAGCGGTTTAAAAGAAATCTTTATAAATTTAAAGATAAAAGCTTTTTGAAAAATACCCTCTTTTTTAATAATTAAAAGATAACAAAGATTAAGCGAAAGAGAAATGTTATTAGGGATATCTTTATCTTTAAAACTACTTAAAAGGGGCATTATGGGGGACTATCCAGTAGACTATTGGGGGAATAGGGGATTATTGGCTAACCAGCAATCTTTACCTTTTTTAAGACCATTGAACTATTTATCTTGCTATCCCTTTTTATCATCATAATATTATAACGATAAAAAAGAATTAATCTTACCCCAAATTTTACTATTGACTTTTTGTTAAATTTTTTTTATATTTGTCTATGCGTTTCAAATTATATTTTAAAGGTGAAACTTGTGATTATACGGATGAGATAAGGAGAAAATTTATCTCTTTTATTAAAAAGGTCTTCAAAAATCATTCGGAAGAGATCTACCATCTTATTTTTTCTTCTAAAAAAGTGCGACCTTATGTTTATTCCCCCTTTTTCGGCAAGGATTTTGAAGAGAAAAAGATTGGTCCGGAGATATCCTTCATCTTCTCTTCTGGTGATTACCAAATAACCTCATCTTTTTGGAATGGATTATTAACTTTAAAAGAAAAGAAGGCTCATTATCTAAAAATAAACGAAAAGAAATTTATTTTAAATAATATCCAACTTTTGCCCAAGATAAACATCAAATCTTTTAAGGTAATCTTTAAAACGGTTGGGGTGGCGGTTTTAACCGATCCTTCTGCTTCTTCTCGTGATTTTAAAAATTGGTATCTTATTCCCGAAAAAGAAAATATCGATAAATTTAATGAAGTTTTAAAAGAAAGGGTGAAACAGAAATACAAAATTATAAAAGCAATTGATATTGAACCCAATTTAAAATTTACTCTTTTAGAAGATTATCCGTTAAAAGAAACCATTATTCCTTTATTTAATGGCTTCATTCGCGGCTTTCGTGGTTATTTCTTATTAGAAGGTGATAGGGAAATTTTAAAATTTTTATATGACTACGGCTTTGGTGTAAGAACTGGTCAAGGATTTGGGCTTTTAACCATAGTTAAACAATTATGAGCGAAGAGAAAATAACCCTTTATCCTTCAAACTGGCTTTATAACGCTGGGGTTGTTGGGTTATTGAAAGTGCTGGAATATAATAAAATAGGTTTTGAAATTAACGAACAGGTTATAATAAATAAGTCGGCTATAAAAGCAAGTTACGAAGGAATTTTTCAATATCATAAAGAAGTTTTAAAAGAAAATTTTTCTATCTGGGGTAAGAATAAAAGGTATCCAAATTATATTCAATCTGGGCAGAAAAAATTTTTTAAAAATTATTACATAGAAGCACTACCAAGGGTAGAAAAAAATGGAAATAAAAAGTGTAGTTGGTGTGAAGGTTATTTTATTCCTTTGGAATTATTGGAAGAATTAGAAAGGAAATTTAGTGGAAGGGATTTTTCTGCTTTTATGGAGCAAAGGGAAAAATTTCAAGGGATACATTTTGCTGGTTTAGGTGCCCCAATAACCGAAGTTCCTAATTCTTTTTGGAATTTAAATTTTTCTATACCAATTTGCCATTTATGTTCGTATTTAATTATTTTTAACCATCTTGCTTTTATTAAAACTTCTGAAGGTGAAATTTTTATAAATGCTCCTGATTTTAAATTAATTTGGGATTTAAATAGATTTGCTGAAAATCTCTTACAAAAATCAAAGGAATATGGAATAAGAAAAATTCTTGGTTCTTCCCTTTTACAATGGGCGATAAAAAGAAGAGCATTGCTTGGCGCCTGGACAATGATGAATATTGAAGTGATAATTAAAAGCTGGCATAAAGAAGATAAAAAAGGGATTATTGACTATTTTGACCTTCCCCAAGATATCACAAAGATTTTACTTGATTATGAGATCGCCAGTTTAATTGAAGAAATAAAGGAAGAGAAAATATTTGACTTAATCTTGCAAGGAAAATTTTCCGAAATTGAAAAAGCAAACTACTTTGTTTTGAAAGCAATTTTAAAATTAAAAAATAAAGAAGAAATAGGAGGTGAAAAATGAAAAAATTTGCTATTTTAACAAACCTTAGGGATGAAAATGATATTCCTTTAGCATTTCCCGAGTGTAAGAAAAAGTTGCCATCTTTTAAGGTTTGGAGTACTTTTAATGTTTTTGGAAAGGTTGAGGGCGAGATCATTGCTTTAGGACTGACAGGGAAAGAAATGATGTTAAATCCAAAAGTGGCGGCAGAAAAAGTTCTTGAAGCAACTATTTTTGCCCAAGAAAGAGGTGCTGAATTAATTGGATTAACGTCTTTGACTTCTTCAGTCACAATGAAAGGAAAATGGCTTCAAAAGCGGCAAGGAGTAAAAATAGCGTTAACCCATGGAGACACATACGCAGCTGGTATTACTCTTGAAGGATTAGAAAAAATTGCTTTTATGATGGGACGAAATCTTAAAGAAATGACAGTGGCTGTCGTAGGTGCCTACGGGTTAATCGGTAAAGCAATCTCGACAAAACTAACAACTATGTGCGCTGAACTAATTCTTATCGGTCCAAATCCAAATAAATTAGACCGTCTTTATCACAATTTACCAGTAGGGTTAGCGAAGGTGACAAAATCTACTGAAATTAATGAAGTTAATCGCGCGGATATAATCGTTACAGCTACAAGCAACCCTAATGCTTTAATAACTCCAGCTGTTTTTAAAAATGATCGAAAAATAGTAATCTATGAAGTATCCGTTCCTCCAAATTTACCTGAAGCTACTTACATCGAAATTAAAAAGCAATTCCCAAACATCATCAGAGTTGATGGCGCAATGGTCCTTATTCCCGGAGTCGATCTCGGCGGTGAAATTACTGGCGTGGCTAAGGGCACAACATATGCTTGCTGGGCTGAAACAATAATGCAGGCCCTGGAAAATGATTCAGCAGATCATGTTGGAGAAATTGATTTTTCTCATTTAGAAAAAACTCTTTTATGGGGAAGGAAATATGGGTTTCTCCACGCCCCATTTTCTTGTTTCGGTACTATCATTCCTAACGAAGAATTTAAAATGATAAAATATAAAAAGATAATAATCTAAAATTTTTTAGGAACATTTATGATGTTTTTAAATAGAGATAACGATCCTTTAGCAGTTTTTTTGGATCGTTTTATTTATATTGGTGTAGTCTTTGTCCCTGCTATTTTTTATCATTTTAGTTTAGTTTTTAAAGGAGATATAAAATGTTTAAAAAAATAAGAATAAGAAAAGCAAACATAGAAGACATCCCCCAAATTCTTGCGGTTGAAGAAGAAGCATGGCCAGCAGGGTTGAGAGCGACTGAAGAAATGTATAGAGCAAGAATAGAAACATTTCCGAAAGGAACTCTGGTAGCAGAAATAGAAGGAAAAATCCAAGGGGTAGTGGTTACTCAAATTGTGAATTTTGGTTCTATTATTAATAATAAAACACTAACTTGGGCACAGGCAACTGACAATGGATTTATTAAGAAAACCCACGATCCTACCGGAGATACACTTTACGGAGTAAATCTTAGTGTTTCTCGGTACGCATTGTTCGGAGTTTCTTCACGTCTCATAGAAGCGACAGGAAAGTTAGTCGTATCTTTAAATCTCAAAAGAGGAGTATTAGGAGCTAGAATTCCTAAATATTATCGATATGCAGATAAGATGACAGCGGAGGATTACGTAAAAACAGCCTTTTCGGGAAAACCACTTGACCCAGAGCTTGCTTTCTATTTAAGAAATGGTTTAGAGATCGTAAGACTTATTCCTAATTATATGCCTAATGATTACGAAAGTTTAGGTTACGGCGTGTTATTAAAATGGGAAAATCCCTTCTGGAAGATAACTCGACATTCGGCAGTTTTCGCACAAATAATAGGAAAGGTTTTTCCATACCTGCTTAGGTTTGACTTGGGCATTAGAAAAAAGGCCTGATACTCCAACCGAAGATGTCAGGCCTATTGTTTTTCTAATTCTTTTTGCCATTCTTTTTCGCATTGGCAATGAGTATCAGTAAAAATGCTAATATCACCCGTTTCTCTATATTTCTGAATGAGGGAAGAAACCATAGAAGAACATTTTTTACAATTACGAGGAATGTCTATCGGCGACGGTTCGTCAGTGAAACTACCAATATACACTGGTCCGAGATGATGAGTTTCTCTTACTATTTTGATAATACTCCACAGCCAAGGGGGGCGATATTTACCTCGACGATATAACTTTTCCATCAGCGTTCCCTCTTGAATAAAAGCTGCTTCCAAAGCTACTTCGTCGGAACCATTTCGGAATGCATATTCAATAGTCCTCACCGCTTCTTCTATGGCTTCTCGTTCGGAAAGAAAGATAGGTTTTAGAAAAACGTAAGTCAAAACCCGGACGCCGTTCTTCTTCAGGATTTCGACAGCTTTCTCATAATCTTTCCCTTGAAAACCTTTGTGAATACACCTCTCGCGAATATCATCAGAAGCACATTCTAACCCTATACCAACTTTCAGTTTTTTCTTTCCAACAAGATGTTTCAGTTTTCTGATCTTTTCGTCGGTAATAAATTCTGGTCTGGATTCTACAAAAAGTTCTTCAATAGTAGGATGGCGTGCGATTTGTCGGCATATTTCTTCCTGAATCTTTAAAGGAATTTCACTATCATTCAAGAAACTACCTCCGTTATATATTACCAAACTTTGTGGTTTTATAAGTTTAGAATAAAGATTACTTATCCAAAATAATGCCAGTAGTAATCCAGATGAAGGTGTTTTCCATTTGGTTAGTTTTTTGAGTTTAAAGTTGAAGCCACACATGTAACAACCGCCAGATTTTTTAGCCCAAGCACACCCACCTCCTGGAAGAAATAATACCATTCTCTTTTTCCTAAACACTTTCTCAATGTAAAAAAACTTCAAATTTATTTTCATTTCCTTTTTTTCTTTTTATTTTACTTTTTTCTTTATTTTTATCAAGTTTTGACTACTTTATTTTTTATTTTTATGTTATAATTTTCTGATTATGTGGAGATGGGTAAGATTATAAGCGAATCATTTTTTAAAAAAGATATGAGATATTAAATATTGTTGATAAAAATCGCGATAGTGTTATAATTTATACTTTTCCTGATTCAATAAATTTTGAGAGGCGTATTTTAACAAATATTAAGGATGCTACTGATAACATATTATAACTTGACTTTTTGATAATTTATAATATAATTTTTGAAATTATGTTGATAAAAATAATAAAAAGGAATGAAAAAGGTTCTTTGACAATTGGGTTAAGAGGTAGATTGTGGCATAATTTATTTCCAGACTGGCGGTTTGACGCAAAAATTATTAAAAAAATTAAAAAAGTTATTGATTTTTCAAGACTTAAAATACGGTCGCAATCTACCAAAGAGGAATTTAAACTTTTTCACTTCTCGCAATTACTTCTTCCAAAACATGTCGCAATCTACCAAAGAGGAATTTAAACGTAAGTTTTCAATTCATTATTTAACTTATAAGACATGTCGCAATCTACCAAAGAGGAATTTAAACTGATTTTTAAGAGTTTCTCGCAGGTCATTTGTTATTTGTCGCAATCTACCAAAGAGGAATTTAAACCTACTTCTTTATCACATTTTTCACAGGCGTATATCAAGTCGCAATCTACCAAAGAGGAATTTAAACGGGGAAATTCTTGGTGGGGTCCGATGACATTGGTTCGTCGCAATCTACCAAAGAGGAATTTAAACTCATTTTTTCTTCATTACATTTCTCGCAAACTAACTTGTCGCAATCTACCAAAGAGGAATTTAAACCCGAGCCCGTTAAATACATCGTCCGGACTTCATCAAAGTCGCAATCTACCAAAGAGGAATTTAAACATTGCGAATTTATTACTCTTTTTTATTTTTCAATTTTAAATACGATGGCATTTATTTTTAAAAGATTTTGCGGATGAATGGGAATGACAAAAATAAAGGTACTACGATGAAAATGAAGCGAAATAGTCAAAGGAAATAAAGATGAGAAAAAAGAATAGTTTGTTTCTTCAAGGAATAAAAATAGAAAAAGATCGAAATCCGAGTGAAATGCCACCTTTCATCTGGAGAGTTTTCCATCCCCTGGTGGCTACTTTCCTTTCTTGGCTTCCACCAAGAATTGCTCAGGCTCTTTTTTTGGCTGGTGGTGACGAGAATTCTGATAGGCATGTCGTCGCGAGAAATCCGACCACCTACATTGCCCTGGAAACGATATATACTTTTCCTATTCGCTATACCGCCGGCAAGACTTCGTTTCCTGATAATTTATGGGAACGCTATCTTTACAATGCTATCGACGTACGGAATAGACTAAGACTGGTAGAGCAAGAACTTCAACATCTTATCCTGCTCATCGCTAAACAATCAATTCCTGTTAGGGTTATAAGTGTCGGGTGTGGTAGTGCTCGAGCAGTTATTGAAAGTGTTGCTTCCCTTAAAGACCGCGTCAGAATAGATCTCACGCTAATCGATATAAGTCGTGATGCGCTAAATTTCGCCAAAACCCTTGCCTCTCAGTTTGGCATAAACCCATTAACTTACCGGGATTTCGCCCAGAATATCGCCAAATACTCATTAAATGGACCTCCTCATATCGTTGAGATGGTTGGATTGCTTGATTATCTTGCGAACAAGTGGGCGGTATCTCTTGTCAACGAAATTCTTAAAACTTTAATTCCTGGAGGATATTTACTTACTTGTAATATTGTTCCCAATCTCGAACAAGGATTCGTTACTAAGGGTATCAGATGGAAAATGATTTATCGTCGACCAGAACAACTGGCCCAGCTTCTTATTGAAGCCGGTTTTTCTCCATCTAATATCCGCCTGATTCTTACCCCTCTCCGAATCCACTGCTTAGCCATCTGTCAAAAGCCTGAAGAAGTTGCTTAGTCCCAGGTCGCAATCTACCAAAGAGGAATTTAAACCTTGACATTTTGGCATTTTAGTGCTATATTTATATATGTATGGTCGCAATCTACCAAAGAGGAATTTAAACCGAAAACAACAAACTAAAAATTGAAAGGAGGTGATAAAAATGGGAACTGTAAAGTCAACAGATAGGTGCAAGGACTGTAAGCATTGCAAGATCTGGCATAATGTTGACCCTAACAAAGCAACCTGCACTCTGTATAACGAACAAGGCTTCCATCCTGACAGACTTGTTCCGAGCAAATGCGTCGGAAAGGTCGGCTCGAGGGTTCACGGCTGCTAAGTCAGAGAAAGAGATTAAAATCAAGCCATAAGGCTTGAAAGGAGGAAAAATGGCAAGGTTTTCTGCTAAAGAAGACTGGAAGTTCATTGATTGGCGAGCCACCCTACTGACGAACCTCTACCGAGCTGTTTCCGCTGGAGTAGTATGGTTGCTGCTTGGGCTCATCTTCGGCATGTTGCGTGAGAACCCAACTATAACGTTGACGATGCCAATTTTATTCCCATTAGTCTATTTTTGTGTTCTCCTGCCGCTGGGGTTATTCGCGACACTACTAAGTAGAGTTGGGATACCGTTTGCCGGTCTGTTCAGCCTCGTAGCGGGTTTCACCATTGTTGTTGGCGACCCACTTCTATGGATCTTCGACAGGCTAACGAAGAAAAGCATCGTTCCAGTAAAGGATTTACCATTCCTTAACCTGGCGTTAATCTACTTTGTCGTTAATGAAGAAAAAAAGGCGGCGGCACGGGCATAGATACCTACGACGGGCTGGGTAAAGTTAAGGACCCACCCAAAGTCGCAATCTACCAAAGAGGAATTTAAACCTTGACATTTTGGCATTTTAGTGCTATATTTATATATATATATGGTCGCAATCTACCAAAGAGGAATTTAAACTCTCTTGTTAATAACACATTACTTGGTGGTGTAGTAGGTCGCAATCTACCAAAGAGGAATTTAAACTCTCTTGTTAATAACACATTACTTGGTGGTGTAGTAGGTCGCAATCTACCAAAGAGGAATTTAAATGAAACTGTCGGCAGTGTTTGCAGGGTAGGAATTTGTGGTTTCAAATCGAAGCCACCGCCAAACAATTCCCGCAAGTTAAGAAAGTTAAATTTTTCCCCGAAACTTTTTTCCAACCTTAAGTTTTACACAGATTTTGTTCTTGATAATAGCTCTTGATAAGAATAAAATTTAATTAAGTAAAAATGGAACTTTTAACTCAAAATCAAATTTTAGTAAAAAATAAATTATATTGTATATATTTTGATGTTTGTTTGTTTTTTGGTTTCGGCTGTTTCTGGAATTTTGTTGTTTATTTTTCTCACAGGACCGAGGGCTAGTTGGTATGAGATTGGAGGTTTTAACAAAGGAGATTTGAAGCACGTTCATGAGTATTTTGGAATTCTAACGATCTTATTTGTGTTGATTTATTTTCTTTTACACCTAAAATGGATAGTAACGATGACAAAAAATTTATTTAAAAAAGAGTAATTTTTTATGCGTTTGTGGTCAATTCATCCTAAATATTTGGATTCCAAGGGTTTAGTTGCTTTATGGCGTGAAGGCTTATTAGCTAAAAAAGTTTTAGAAGGCAAAACAAAGGGATACAAAAATCATCCTCAATTAGAAAGGTTTAAAAATTTTAAAGATCCCATTTTAGCAATTAATTCTTATCTCTTTTACGTTTTAAAAGAGGCAAAAAAAAGAAACTACAAATTTGATCAGAAAAAATTAAAAATTGACGGAAAAATTCTTTATAAAAAAATTCCTGTAACTGAAGGCCAAATAAAATTTGAATTTCATCATTTACTTTCAAAATTAAAAAAAAGAAATAAAAGACACTATTGTTTTTTGTCAAAACTGAAAAAAGGTAGTAAAATTTTAACGAACCCCATTTTTTATCAAGTAAAGGGAAAAAAAGAAAAATGGGAAAAATGAAATTATGTTGAAAAAAAATATTTTTTGTTTTGGCCTTTAATAACTTTTTTGGCAGGTTTTATTGGTTCTTTCTTTACGACAAAAAGCATTGCCAGATTAAGCATTGTTTTTATTGCCTTTTTAGGACTGGGAGTTTTTTATTTTACCGTCTTTACTAAAAAAGATAATTTCCAAGGGAACCATTGACGATATCTCTATTGTTGAGAGGACAGTGAAAGAATTTGGAAGAAAGTTAAAATTGGTAAGTTTACAATCTCCACCAAAAGAAATTTTTTAAAAGAGAAATAAAAGAAAATTATGAAGAATTTTTGTCACCAGAACTTTTAACTGAGTGGATTAATACTCCATCAAAAGTATTGGAAATGAAATTTTCCAACCTTTTTGGCCAGAGAGAAATTAAAATTAAAAATGAATTTGAAAATTTTTTAAATAAAACTGTCGGCGGTGCTTACAGGGTGGGGTCGCAATTTACCAAAGAAGAATTTAAACTCAATAAAGTCTCCCCATTTTTATTTTTTTGGTTAAGTCGCAATCTACCAAAGAGGAATTTGACAAAATAATTTGGTTTTAAAGTTGAGGTATTTTATTATTGACTTTTCTTTTAAAAAGGATTTATGATAGCTAAAATTTTTAAATTTAAATTGTAAAGTAATAACCCAAAAGGTAGAATTAAGAATGCGGGTAATAAATGTTAATGGTGGTTGGCTTTATAAATTAAATTTATCTGGGAAATT
>Ga0272445_1001826_pt1 | contig 15574 bp, 16 predicted proteins | sample YNPCB0031_FD_194404 | JGI IMG/M metagenome (GOLD analysis project Ga0272445, IMG submission 194404) | Hot spring sediment microbial communities from Yellowstone National Park, WY, United States - YNP-CB-003-1 | ecosystem: Environmental > Aquatic > Thermal springs > Hot (42-90C) > Sediment... | reverse complement strand
GGCCCGAGTCTTTCTGACATGCCCCACTGGGTGACCATCTTCCTTGCAAGCTCTGTTGCCCTTTCGAGGTCATTGCCTGCACCTGTTGTCATGTGGCCAAGGGCTATCTCTTCTGCAGCCCTTCCACCAAGCAGAACTGAGATGGTCTTGAGGAGGTAATCCTTTGAATAAGTATATCTATCATCAAGGGGAAGTTGCTGGGTGACACCAAGGGCCCTTCCCCTCGGGATTATGCTGACCTTATGAATTGGATCTGTCCCTGGTGTAAGTTTTGCTACAAGGGCATGACCACCTTCGTGATAGGCTGTGTTTCTCTTTTCCTCTTCACTAATTATCATGCTCCTCCTCTCTACACCCATAAGGACCTTATCTTTTGCTGCCTCAAAGTCTTCCATATCCACAACGGTCTTTGATTTCCTTGCTGCAAGGAGGGCAGCTTCATTAACAAGATTTGCAAGGTCAGCACCTGAAAACCCTGGGGTTCCCCTTGCGATTACTTCAAGATTTACATTCTCTGCAAGGGGTATATTCCTTGTGTGCACCTTGAGTATCTCAAGCCTTCCTTTTACATCAGGCTGAGGTACTACTATCTGCCTGTCGAATCTTCCAGGTCTAAGAAGGGCAGGGTCAAGGACATCAGGTCTATTTGTTGCTGCAATAATAATTACACCTTCATTAGATTCAAAACCATCCATCTCTACAAGGAGCTGGTTCAGGGTCTGTTCCCTCTCATCATGACCACCTCCAAGGCCAGCTCCTCTATGCCTTCCAACAGCATCTATCTCATCTATAAATACAAGGCATGGCGCGTTCTTTTTTGCCTGGTCAAAGAGGTCCCTCACCCTTGAAGCACCAACTCCAACAAACATCTCAACAAAGTCTGAACCAGAAATAGAGAAGAAGGGCACGCCAGCCTCTCCAGCAATCGCCTTTGCAAGGAGGGTCTTTCCTGTTCCAGGGGGTCCTACGAGGAGTACACCTTTTGGTATCTTTCCGCCAAGCTTTGAGAATTTCTGAGGGTCTTTGAGAAAGTCTATAATCTCCTGAACCTCTGCCTTTGCCTCATCAATTCCCGCAACATCATTGAATGTAACCTTAACAGATTTGTCCGATATGAGTCTGGCCCTTGCCTTTCCGAAACTCATTGCCCTGTTTCCACCCATCTGCATCTGCCTCATGAAAAAGAGCCAGACCATTATAAGTAGAACAATAGGGCCAAAGGCATAGAAGGCATTGATATACCATGGGGTCTGGTCAGGTGGCTTTGCAATAATCCTTACAGAGTGGGCCTGAAGCTCTTTAACAAGGTCAGGGTAGTTTGGTGTATATGTTTTGAATTTTGAGCCATCCTTGAGTTTTCCAGTGATGCTGTTATCTTTTATAACAACCTCTTCAACCTGTGAGGCCTGAACCTTTGAGAGAAAGTCTGAGAAGGATATCTCACTCTCAAGCCTTTCAGGTGTGCTCACGATGTTAAAGAGAAGAAGCATCGTGAGGATAATAAGTAGCCAGACAAATAAACTTTTTACCATCGCCTTTTATTTTAACATTCCAGATATTGTTTTAGCTACTTTTAAAAACTATAGGTCTCCTTTTCAAGGAGCTCTTTCTGGAGGTTTATCAGTTTTGTTATGCCTGCTTCAGCAAGCCTGAGGAGGGAATCGAGGGTCTCTTTTTTAAAGGGTTTCCCCTCTGCTGTGCCCTGAACCTCCACGAATTCTCCACTTCCTGTCATAACTACATTCATGTCAACCTCAGCAATAGAGTCTTCTTCATAACAGAGGTCAAGCCTCGGGCTACCATTGACTATACCAACACTGACTGCTGCGAGATAATCCTTTATCGGATTTCTTTCTATAATGCCATTTTTAATCATATATCTGACAGCATCAACAAGGGCTATGTAGGCACCTGTAATTGAGGCTGTCCTTGTGCCACCATCTGCCTGTATTACATCGCAGTCAATCCAGAGGGTCCTTTCACCAATTGCCTCAAGGTCTATGATTGCCCTTAGGGACCTGCCGATTAATCTCTGGATCTCGTGGGTTCTTCCGCCAATCCTTCCCTGTGTGGATTCCCTGATGGTCCTTGTTGGCGTAGCCCTCGGAAGCATAGAGTATTCCGCTGTAAGCCACCCCTTTTTCTGGTCTTTTAAAAATGGTGGCACTTTCTCCTCTACAGAGGCAGTGCAAATTACCCTTGTATTGCCAAGCTCTATTAATACAGAGCCTTCTGCACTCTTTATAAATCCACGGGTGATTCTCACAGGCCTCAGTTCATTGTCCTTTCTTCCATCAGGTCTCATGGAGTAACCTCCTTTGGTGCTGAAAGTAACAGTTCAAGATTGATCTTTTTTATATTGTCTATCCTTTCTTCAAGGAATCTCTCACCAACACTGAGGAATCTTTCAGGTGAATCTGTTACATAGAAATTATAATAGGGCTTCTGAGATTGGTGGCTAAAGTAACAGTTGTTGATTCTAAGACCATTGTCTTCAATAACTTGCTTTACAGCCAGTGCAGTCTCGACTGCTGAATCTATAAGCTGGACATCCTCTCCCATTACCTCTGATATAACAGGCTTAAGAAGGGGGTAATGGGTACAGCCAAGTATCAGGGTATCTATGCCCTTTTCTTTTAATTCCTTTAAATAGGTTTCTGCAACAAGTCTTGTTACAGTTCCAGAAGTCCATCCCTCTTCTACAAGGGGAACAAAGAGCGGACAGGCCTTTGAAAAGACCTCAACAGAGCTGTCAATCTTTTTAATAGCTTCTGGATAAGCCCTGCTTTTTATTGTTGCCTCTGTGCCTATAATCCCGATCTTTTTATTTCTCGTAGCCCTTAAGGCAGCCCTTGCACCTGGTTCAATAACACCTATTACAGGAATAGATGTCCTTTTCTTTATCTCTTCCATGCTGAGGGACGAAGCAGTATTACAGGCTATAACAAGGAGCTTTATGCCTTTTGAGAGGAGAAATTCTGTATTCTCTATAGAATACCTCGTAACAGTCTCTTTTGACCTTATGCCATAAGGAACCCGTGCTGTATCTCCAAGGTAGATTATGCTTTCAGATGGAAGGACTTTCTTGACCTCTTTAAATACTGTAAGGCCTCCAACTCCTGAGTCAAATATTCCTATAGCCTTGTTATTCATTTATACTCCTCTATATAATCCCTAATCCCTACTCCCTAATCCCTAATCCCTTTTGGTGGAGGCGGCGGGAATCGAACCCGCGTCCAGAAGTCCTACACTCAGGCCTCTACATGCTTAGCCTGCATATTTAAGTTTCGGTCTCAGGGTTTGCCTGCAGGCAGGCACCTTGAGACCTACATCCCGTAGTTCTCGTCAGGCCTTACGGGATTCTCAAGCCTGACCAGCCTGCTAATTGTCACCACTCCTGAGACGCAGGCAATCTCAGGGTAGTGTGCTGCTTTTAATTAAGCAGCGAGGGCCAGTTCGTTGTTGGCGTTTGTTTTTTCCCCATCTTTTTAGGTGGTGATGGGGCCACCGCATGCCACCTGAGCCTCGAAACCCCTGTCGAATCCATTCGCCCCCTCAACTATTAAAATCAGCTAAAGGGCTTTGCGCGTTCTGAGGGCCTTAGCAATCTCCCTCTTCGCCTCTCTCTCCTTTATGGCCTCACGCTTTTCAAAGAGCCTTTTGCCTCTGGCAAGCCCTATCTCGAGCTTTGCCCTGTTATTTTTGAAATAAATCTTCAGAGGGACTATTGTATAACCCCTCTGCTGGCTCTTTCCCCTGAGTCTTTCTATCTCCCTTCTGTGAAGGAGGAGTTTCCTTGTCCTCAGGGGCTCGTGATTCAGGATGTTGCCATGACTGTATGGACCTATATGGCAGTTCAGGAGAAAGGCCTCGTTATTTTTTATTATAACATAACTATCCTTGAGATTTGCCTTTCCTTCTCGCAGGGCCTTTACCTCTGTGCCGAGAAGACTAATGCCTGCTTCAAAGGTCTCCTCTATAAAGTAGTCATGATAGGCCTTTCTGTTTTCGCAAACAACTTTCATGTTTAAGAATACCTTAAAAAGGGTTAAAGAATGAAGGGGTATATGCCTGATTGATAGATTTAATAAAAACTTTTGATTTGACAATGTCCTGTGAGGGTGATATTCTATAATTAGAAAGTGGATAAGGTCAGTCCTGTTTTTTAGGACTGAGATTACTAACCTTTAAAACCTCGAAAGGAGGTTTACAATGGTAACAAAAAGAGACATAGACTGGAGGAAATCCTGCGAGACGATTTACAGTGAGCTTGAGGGAATGAAGGATAGACTTATCAGGTTGATTGACGGCATTGAAAAACTGAGCCCTGACCTTAAAGAGACCCTGAGGCCTGTTGTAAGACATCTTGATGAGATTGTTAACACCATTGAATGGAAGATGGACATATTCACAAAGGTTTGCCCCTTTGACTTCAGTGGTTATCATAAAGAGGCTCAGGGAGGCTCATCAGTTCCAGTTTTTGAAACTACAGAAGAACTCTCGCCTGGATATGTTGGTGGATGAGGTATAAAATGCAGGATTTAATGCCCTGAGGAGGCTGTAAGAGACAGCCTCCTTTTTATTTCTATTCTCTACTCATATCTGTCCAAAATAAAGTTTTGAATAGGCATAAGGCTGAAGAACTACAGGCTGAAGGCTTAAGGATTAGGTTATAGCGTGTAGCGGATAGCGTATAGCGTGTAGGGAGTAAATCTCTATTCTGTTCGCTACCCGCTATACGCTATTCGCTTACTTCAGCCTGAAGCCTTAAGCCTATTGTGAGGTCTTATGCCTATTTTAAAAGCTTCTTTCAAAAAGTAGTTCAAGAGTTGTTCAATTTGATTTGTTTTTGACAGCATTGATTCCCTGTAAATTTATAATCCCTGGTCTTCCTTCTTCGCCCGAGATTTTATATTCAAGGCCTGTAAATTTATTAAGAACCCAGAGGTTTGTGAGAAGATGTCTTGTAATCTCTGATGTGGAAAACTCCGAGACTCCCTGAGCAAGGCTCAGATAGATAGTTATCTGGTCTGAAAGATGAGGGTCAAGGGCTCCATCTGTCCCATAATACCTCAAAAAGGCTGTTCCTGCCTCCTCTCCCACTGCCTCTGCTTTTTTACCCCTTTCTCCAAGGGCAGTAAATCCAGCGATGGAGTTCTCAAACTGGGCAGTAATGTGGATAAATGTACCAGTCCCCGGGGAACTTGCAGAGAGGACCTCAATCTCTATATCAAGTTGTGATGGGATGGCAGGGCTTATGGTCTTAATAAATTGCTCTCTCTGTCTTTCAGCTATAGATAAAGGAAGATTTGCTACACAGGATAGGCCTCTAATCTTCAAGAGTCTTCCCCTTTCAAGGAGCCTTATGTTGTTTATCCTTTTAGCAGGCTCTATCTCTGCCCTTATGAGTCCTCCTCCCTTTGGATAGAATCCAAATTGCTCAATGGTGAGAGTGCTCTTAATGCCTGTCCTTTTTAAAAACTCACAGAAGACTTCCCTGACATAATGAAAGGATGGGCTGAAGGGCACATGGGTACCACCTTTAAGGGTGACAACGCTTTTTTTATCAGAGAAGGCGAGGCATGGAAACATTGTCTCGAGGACAAGCATGGTCGATCCAGCAGTTTCTATGTCAAAGAAAAAGTTACCAGACTTAACCTCTCCTGGTTTAAAATAAAGTTCCATTGAGCCAATAGAGGCTCCCTGGACCTTTGCCCCTGAAAGGAGTTCCATGGCCTTAACACAGGCAAGATGCTGGGGCATAAGGCCTGGCTTTTTCCTTCCTTTTCTGATATTGAATATCCTGAATGGTCTATTAAGGAGACAGGAGAGACTGAGGGCAGTTCTTAATATCTGACCACCACCCTCACCAAAAGAACCATCTATCTCTATTATCTCAGACATAAATGGTTAATTAGTAATTTCAAGACATCTTGGATCAGGCCGGTCGAGTCTTCCATAGAGGATATAACTTATGGCAGGGCATCCACCATGGCATTTGGGATGAAATTCGCACTTTTTTTGAGGACAGATATTCTCCCCGTATCTTTTAAAGAATTCAAGTACAGGAGAATTTAACATTTCTTCAAGACCATCTTTAAATATATTTCCGAGCTTGAATTCTTTAAATCTGAAGAAGAGGTAACAGGGATAGACAGAGCCATCAGGCATTATGGATATCTTTGCTGTGCCTGCAGGGCATCGATAATATTTATCTGATATGAAGCCTTCACAATAAACAGGCATAACATTTTTAAAACTCCTTTTGAGCTCGTTGAACTTCTGAAGGTATTCATAAAAGGGCATCGAATCTCTTAATTCCTCTGCTGACAAGATGTCTCTGAAGATTAAATAATATGGAATGCCTTCTTTGATAAAAGGCAGTGCCATTTCAGGAACAAATCTCACCCTCCTTGCCACTGACTTGATGATAGGCCTTTTTGAAAAAATATATCTTATAGTCTTTTCATCTGTCCCTTCATTAAGGGAGATGCCCGTGTTTATCCGAGGAAATAGCTCGTTTATCCTCTTCAATTTATCAATAATAGAGCCATTTGTGCTCAGATATACAGAGGTGAAATCCTCCGATGCAATCCTGAGCAATTCTATTATATCTTCATGAAGTAGGGGCTCACCACCAAGGAGGTCGAGTTCATGGAAGCCATAATTTTTAAGTATCGATGAGAGGCGTCTGAAGCCATCACCTGATAAATCACCCTTATTATCGATTCCTCTGTTAAAACAGAAGTCGCATCCCTGATTACACCTGAGGGTTAGAAAGAGCTGAACATACCTTTTATTCATACCATCAAGTATCATGTTTAATTTTAACAGGAATTTGGGATATGATACTAAACTGTATGGATAAAAATAAGATTCTTAGCTGGTGCATATTTGATTTTGCTAATTCCAGTTATTCTGCTGTAATCGCCTCTGTCATATTTCCAGTTTATTATGCCACAAGGATAGTTGGCGATTCCTCAGGCCTTGGTGACCTCTGGTGGGGCAGGGCTGTATCACTGAGCATGCTTGTTGTTGCCTTATCCTCGCCATTGCTCGGAGGGATTGCTGATTATTCAGGTATTAGAAAAAAGATGCTCTTTGTTTTCGTCCTTGTCTGTGTGATAAGTGTTGCCTCTTTCTCAACCCTCAAAGAAGGTAATGTCCTTAAAGGATTCATACTCGTTGTAATTGCAAATACTGCCATGGAATGGAGTGTAATATTTTATAACTCCTTTCTACCTTTGATAGCTCCCAGGGAATATATCGGGAGGGTCTCTTCCTGGGGATTCGGTATTGGTTATCTCGGCTCTATATTTTCTCTTATAACAGGACTCTATCTTGTCCAGAAGGGTCATTATGACCTTACCTGGATTTCTGTTTCCTTCTTCTTTTTTATATTTTCATTGCCCCTGTTCTTTACCATGCCAAAGGATGAAAAGAGGGAGTCTTTTCTCCACTCTGCGCGAAAAGGGATAAGGTATATAATTGAGAGTTTCAGAGACCTATGGAGGCAGAGACATGTGAGGCAGTTTCTTGTTGCCTATTTTCTTTATATAGATGGCGTGAATACGGTTATTGCCTTTTCAGGAATATATGCCTCTGTTACACTCGGGTTTGAAACAAAGGAGCTGATTATTCTTTTTATTATTGTTCAGTTCACAGCCCTTCTCGGTTCTTTTGCCTTTGCAAGGCTTACTGATACATGGGGACCAGGGCGGATTATAGGGCTTTCCCTGAGCCTATGGTCTTGTGTGTCTCTTGGAGCATTTTTTGTGAATTCAAAGGAGGGTTTTTTGCTTCTTGCCTCACTGGCAGGCCTTGGGCTTGGAACAATTCAGGCCTCTTCAAGGGCATATTTTTCGATATTCATTCCTCATGGTAATGAATCAGAATATTTTGGGGTCTATTCCATGGTTGGTAAGAGTTCTGCCATATTAGGACCTACACTTTTTGGTGTAATCTCCAGCCTTACAGGAAGTCAGAGATATGCTATCCTGACAGTCCTTCTATTCTTTGTTGCTGGCCTTTTATTAATACTAAGACTCCACCAACTGTTACATCGCCACCAAAAGGTCTGACTGTTATTTTCACTATTTAAAATAGACCTCCTGTCCAGAATAAAGTTTTGAATTAGCAGGCAATTTCTGTTAATAAGTTTCGAAACAGGTCTTTGTAGGCTTTATTAAAAAATTAAATCCTTAAAAACTTGACAATTGTCCTGGATTATGATATTACTTTAAGTAACAGATTTCATAATACACTTAACTCTTCCAAGTTTAGAAAGGAGGTATTTATGGGTTCAAAAAAGGACGGGACAATAGGTGAACTGTTAACGGAAAGGGGAGTTTCGAGGAGGGACTTTATAAGGTTCTGCACTGCCATGGCTGCAGCCTTAGCCCTTCCATCAAGCTTTGTTCCGAAGATCGTTGAGGCCCTTGAGAAGAAGAAGAGACCAACAGTTGTGTGGCTCGAATTTCAGGACTGTGCTGGTGATACAGAATCCTTCCTCAGGGCTTCAAAACCAACTGTTGCTGAGATTGTCCTCGATATCTTGAGCGTTGATTATCATGAAACCATTATGGCTCCCTCTGGAAAGGGTGCTGAGAAATCCCTTATGGATGTGGTAAAGAATCAGAAGGGACAGTATATTGCAATTGTTGAGGGCGCAATTCCTACAAAGGATGACGGAGTCTATTGCTGTGTTGGAGGAAGGACAGCCCTGAGCATTGCAAGGGAGGTCTGTGGCAATGCCCTTGCAACAATAGCTGTTGGTTCCTGCGCATCCTGGGGTGGTATTCCATCGGCAAATCCCAATCCAACAGGTGCAGTAAGTGTAAAAAAGGCTGTTCCAGGGGCAAAGGTTGTTAATCTGCCCGGATGTCCCATGAATGTGGAAAACCTTACAGCCACTATTGTCCACTTCCTCACCTTTGGTACACTTCCAGCAACAGACAGTCACGGAAGACCCTATTTTGCCCATGGAAAGAGGATTCATGACAATTGTGAGAGGAGGGCCCATTTTGATGCAGGTCAGTTTGTAAGACAGTGGGGTGATGAAGGTCACAGGCTTGGATGGTGTCTCTATGAAATGGGATGCAAAGGACCTGAGGCATATTTTAATTGTCCATCCATAAGATGGAATGAAGGCACATCCTGGCCTGTGCAGGCAGGTCATGGCTGTATCGGATGTGCAGCAGACCATAACTGGGATAAGCTCTCGCCATTCTACCAGAGGCTTCCAAAGGTTCCTGGCTTTGGCATTGAGGCTACTGCTGACAAGATCGGAACAGGTATTGCCATTGCTACAGCTGCAGGTATTGCAGCCCATGCAATTGTTAAGGCAGTCAAAGGTGATAAAAAGGAGGAGTAAATCCTCCCATTGTAATTAAAGGAGGTAAAGACTATGGCAAAGATTGCAATTGATCCTATTACGAGAATCGAAGGCCACCTGAGGATCGAGGCAAAGGTTGAGGGAGGCAAGGTTGTTGATGCCTGGTCCTCAAGTACAATGTTCAGGGGTATTGAGATTATCCTTAAAGGAAGGGATCCACGGGAGGCCTGGCTATTTACACAGCGAATATGAGGCGTTTGAACCACGGTTCACGCAACCGCCTCGGTGAGAGCGGTCGAAAATGCCCTTGGAATTACAATACCTGATAACGCAAGGATTATAAGAAATCTTATATCAGGTATCCAGTATGTTCAGGACCATGTAATACACTTTTATCATCTCCACGCCCTTGACTGGGTTGATGTGGTTAGTGCCCTGAAGGCAGACCCCCAGAAGACCTCACAGCTTGCCCAGTCTATATCTGACTGGCCAAAGTCATCAGCTGATTACTTTAAAGGTGTTCAACAGAAACTCAAGGCCTTTGTTGAATCAGGCCAGCTCGGTATATTTGCAAATGCCTACTGGGGACATCCTGCCTATAAACTACCACCAGAGGCAAATCTTATGGCAGTTGCCCATTATCTTGAGGCCCTTGACTGGCAGAGGGATGTCATAAGGATGCAGGCCCTTCTTGGGGCAAAGAATCCCCATGCCCAGACCTATCTTGTTGGTGGGATGTCCATTCCTGTTGATCCAAACAGCCAGAATGCCCTGAATGCTGGTAGCATTGCCTTTATGCTTGAGCTCGCAAAAAAGGCCCATGAATTTGTAGAAAAGGTTTATATCCCTGACCTTCTTGCAGTCGCCTCTTTCTACAAAGAGTGGGCGAATTATGGTGCTGGAGTTGGAAATTACCTCTCTTATGGTCAGTTCCCTCTTGATAATGAGAGCAACACATCAAATACCTATTTCCCGAGAGGGATAATAAGGAACAAAGACCTTTCAAAGGTCTATCCTGTTGACCATACAAAGATAACAGAGTATGTGACCCACTCATGGTATGAATATCCTGATGGAGACGGTAAATCAAGGCATCCCTGGGATGGTGTTACAGAACCAAAGTATACAGGTCCGAAACCACCCTATGAGTTTCTAAACACCGATGGTAAATACAGCTGGCTCAAGGCTCCGAGATACGAGGACATGCCTATGGAAGTAGGTCCCCTTGCAAGGATGCTCGTTGCCTATGCCTCTGGTCACAAGAGGGTAAGGGAAGTTATCGATGGGGTTCTCAAACACCTCGGTGTAGGACCATCAGCATTATTTTCAACCCTCGGAAGGGTAGCTGCAAGGGGAGTTGAAACCCTCATTACAGCAGAGATGCTCCCTGTCTGGATAAACGAGCTTGCCGAGAATATGAAAAAAGGAGACCTCAGGATTCACAATGGAGAAAAGTGGGATCCAAAAACCTGGCCCAAGGAGGCTCAGGGATATGGGTTCTATGAGGCACCAAGGGGAGCCCTTGGCCACTGGGTGAAGATTAAGGATGGGAAGATTGTGAACTACCAGTGCGTTGTTCCGAGCACCTGGAATGGTTCACCAAGGGATGCAAAGGGTCAGAGGGGACCTTATGAGGCAAGCCTCATTGGTACACCTGTTCATGACCCTGAAAGGCCTGTTGAGATCCTGAGGACAGTCCATTCCTTTGATCCATGCATGGCCTGTGCTGTCCATGTTGTTGACCCAGATGGAAGAGAGATAACAAGAATCAGGATAGTTTAAAAAGGAGGGGCCTTTGCCCCTCCTGAAAAAAAGGAGGTCAAGATGCTTAAGAAGGTTTATGTATGGGAATTTCCTGTAAGATTAACCCACTGGATAAATTTTATATCAATAATAATGCTCACCATTACAGGTTACTATATAGGAAATCCCTTTATACATGCCTATAGCTCAACTCAGTATATAATGGGCTGGATGAGATTCCTCCACTTCAGCTTTGCCTATCTATTTACATGCAGTTTTATCCTAAGGATCTACTGGGCCTTTGCAGGGAACCCCTATGCGAGCTGGAGGGTCTTTAATCCCTTTTCTGCTGAGAAATTCAGAGAACTCATTGAGATATCAAAGTTCTATCTGCTTTTAAGAAAAGATGTGCCTCCAGCCCTTAAGAAGGCAGGGCATACAGCATGCGCAACCTATGTATATCTCGGTCTCTTTATCCTCTTCATAATCCAGATCCTTACTGGTTTTGCCCTGTATTCTCAGAGTCATATTGGTGGGCTCTGGAAGGTTCTCGGTGGGTGGATGCTTCTTATATTTGTTGATAACACCCTGAGGCTCTATCACCATCTGATTATGTGGTTGATTATTGCCTTCGTCCTTGCCCATGTTTATATAAGCTGGTTTGTTGAGCGAGCTGAGAGGAGCGGACTGATAAGCTCCATGTTCAGTGGATATAAGGTGATAGAGGATTGAGTCCTGAGATACTTCTACTCGGAATAGGCAATATCCTGCTAAGGGATGAAGGTATTGGTGTCCATACTGTAAATAAGATAAAAGAGAGATATACCTTTGAGCCAGAGATAGATATTATTGATGGTGGGACAAAGGGCCTTGACTTATTGCCTCTATTTGAAGGCAGGAAAAAGGTTCTCATAGTGGATGCTGTAGACTGGGGTAATAAGCCAGGGTCAATATCCATCCTCAGAAATGGGGAGATACCAGCGCGGCTTCATTCAAAACTTTCTGTCCATCATATCGGTCTTGGTGAGGTCCTCCTTGCTGCCCAGATGCTCAACATTATGCCTGAGGAGATATGCCTTGTGGGAATCCAGCCTGGAAGCATTGATACAGGGATTGATATGACTCCAGAGGTAAACTCAAAGATGGAGGACCTGATCAGTACTGTTATTGATATATTAAGGGATTGGGATGTAAAATGCCTTAAGAGGTCAGGAGATAAAGATGTGTCTTGCGGTACCATCAAAGATAATAAGTAAAGAAGACCTCATGGCAGTTGTCGATTCTCAGGGCACGAGGCTCAAGGTGAGCCTTCTGCTTCTTCCTGAAGAGGTGGAGGTTGGTGACTATGTCCTCGTTCATGCAGGCTTTGCAATCCAGAAGGTCCAGAGGGATGTAGCAGAGGATGCCCTGAGGTTCGTAGATGAAATAAAAGAGAAGCTTGCGCAGGGATTAGAATAATTATCTCCTTTCTCCAAATATAGCAGTCCCTATCCTTATAATAGTAGCTCCTTCCTCAATAGCCACCTCAAAATCTCCTGACATGCCCATGGAGAGCTCTTTAAGGAGCAATCCTCTTGAGTTTGCCTCTTCAAGGAGTTCCTTGAGTTTTCTGAAATAAGGTCTTGCATCTTCAGGATTGGTTGAATAGGGTGGTATGGTCATGAGTCCCTTTACATTAATATTTTTTAAGGCACTACATCTTTCAAGGAGTTCAAAGAGCCTTTCGGGTTCTACGCCGTGCTTTGTCTCCTCATGAGAAAGTTTTACCTCTATGAGGATATCCTGAATCTTTTCAGCTTTTCGAGCTTCCCTGTCTATCTCTTGAGCAAGCTCAACAGAGCTTACTGAATGAATCATATCAAAGAGCCTGACAGCATACTTCACCTTATTCCTCTGTAGAGGTCCTATCATGTGCCAGGATATCTTTAAATCAGGAGTTATTTTCATTATTTCAGGTATCTTCTGGCGTGCCTCTTGAACCCTGTTTTCTCCAAATACTCTGAGTCCAGCCTCTATTGCTTCCATGACCCTTTCAGGAGGTACTGTCTTTGTTACTGCCACAAGCATTATATCCTGAGGTTCTCTTCCAGCCCTCATGGCTGAACGGGATATCCTTTTGAAGACTGTAGATATGTTTTCTATGATAGAGCCTTCAGACATATCCAAATTTTATTCCATAAAATCCCAGGGTAAAACTTCATCCACGGGTTTTTGTCTGAATATATAAAATTCTGGTTTTATATTCCTTTTGCTACAGGCCTTCTGCCAGTCCTCAACCAACCATGATGAGGAGAGCTCCTCAAGGACTTCCGAGACCCTCCTTGAGCCAAGGGAGAAGAGGCCCTGCATATAGGCATATTTTGGAATCTCGTGGAAGACCCTTATGGTTTCCTCGGCCCTGAAGGCCTTTTTAATGATATTCAATCTCTTTTTTATATTCTCAGGCCTTTCCATGGGATACCTTTCAAAGGGTGTGTGGGGTTTTGGTACAAAGATGCTTATGCTCAGGGAGATGAAACCCTTTTTTGATAAAGCCCTGACCTTCTTTACGAGGTCAACAATAGCTATTGCATCATCATCTGTCTCTTCAGGCAGTCCCACCATGAAGTAAAGCCTGAGGTTTTCAATCCCTTGTTTAAAAACCAGTTCTGATGTAAGGAGTATATCTTCTTCCTTGACCTGTTTGTTAATAATCTGGCGGAGTCTTTCAGAACCAGCCTCTGGTGCTATTGATACGCTCCTTTTACCCTTAAGAAGTCCTATTATCTCAGCACTCTTCTGGGTGGCCCTCAGGGATGTTATAGAGAGCTCAACACCCTCAATCTGAAGAACCTCCTTTATGTATCTATAGTCTGTAAGAGATGAGCCGATAATCCCGAACCTTGGTGTGTTGCCGAAGGTAACAGTGGACTCTTTGATCTCCCTTAAAAGGCTTTCAAAACTCCTTGTCCTTAATGGTATAAAATTTCCTGTAAGGCAGAAATGGCATCTCCAGGGACAGCCCCTCATCACCTCTATAAGGTGCATATCAGAAAACTCTGTTTCAGGAGTTAGGATGGAGAACCTGACCCCTTTATTAAGGTCTTTGAGAAATGCCCTTTTTATTTTTTCTGGAAAGCCTTCTTGATTGGTGGCGAAAGTAACAGTTGAGGTTCTTTTAAGAATTCTTCCTTCGTTGTCGTATTCAATATCATACATTGAAGGAATGTAAAAACCTTCCTTAAGCTTAAGGATATTGAAGAGTCTTTTTTTATCCCTTCCTGATTCTTTAAGGGCCTCGATAAATTCAGGTATCAATACCTCTCCATCACCGAGCATCACTATATCAAAGAATGGAGCTACTGGCTCAGGATTTGAGCTTAAGGCAATACCGCCTCCTACAATAAGGGGGTCTCTTTCTGTCCTGTCTTTCTGTTTTATGGGAATATGGGCAAGTTTCAGGATTTTAAGGATATTGGGGTAATCATTTTCAAAGGAGACACTGAAGGCAAGGACATGAAATTCCGTGAGGGCCCTCATAAGCTCATAAGAATAAAGGACCTGATTCTTTCTCACACATTCTTCTAAATCCTCATCATCTGGCAGGAAGGCCCTTTCTGCAAGGCTATCGGGCCTTGCATTTATTAAGCCATAGATTCCCTGGAACCCAAGATTAGACATGCCTACATAATAGGTATTTGGATAGATAAGGCATATAGAGATCTTTCCACCCGGGTCTTTGTAAACAGTGCCTCTCTCTTTTGAGAGCCTCGCTTTTATCTTTTCCCTGAAGGACATGATGAAACAGGTATCAGAAGTCGGAAATCAGAAATCAGAGTCTATGTAAAAATTTTCCTTAAAATCTGACTTCTGACATCTATTTATCTATCGAAAAAAGGCTTGAGCCTCTTATAGGTTGCCTCAAGGGCTTCTGGTATCACCCTTGTCTCGTCAAATACAGCCATAAAGCTTGCATCTCCTGCCCATCGGGGAACAATCTGAATATGGAGATGGGCCTCTATGCCAGCACCTGCTACCTTTCCGAGATTAATCCCTACATTAAATCCATCAGGAAGGAAGGCCTTTTTAAGGCACTGGATAGAGAACCTTGTGAGTTTCATTATCTCGAGAAGTTCTTGATCATTGAGACCATTGAGGTCATGGACATGTCTGAAGGGTACGACCATGAGATGGCCATTGTTATAAGGATACCTGTTCATTATTACATAGGCGAGGTCTGATCTCAGAAGGATAAAGTTTTTCTCATCACGGTTTTCCTGAGACATTTCACAGAATATACAGCCCTCAGGTTTTTTTGAAAGGATATACTCCATCCTCCAGGGTGCCCATAGTACCTTCATGAAGACCACACCTTTGAGAAGTTTATAAAGAGGGGACATTCTGTGAGAGGAAGAGAGAGAAGCCCTTCTTTAAGGGTTTGGTCTTTTATAAACGCACCATCTTTATATTTATAACATACCACATCCTTTGTTTCGGAATAGACAAGGACATAATACT
>Ga0272445_1001824_pt1 | contig 15593 bp, 12 predicted proteins | sample YNPCB0031_FD_194404 | JGI IMG/M metagenome (GOLD analysis project Ga0272445, IMG submission 194404) | Hot spring sediment microbial communities from Yellowstone National Park, WY, United States - YNP-CB-003-1 | ecosystem: Environmental > Aquatic > Thermal springs > Hot (42-90C) > Sediment... | reverse complement strand
TGAGGTAGTAATATAGCTGAATATATATAGGTTTGTCTAGATGTAGCTCTTTTCTTGCTTTTTCTATTTGTTCAATTGTTGCACGAGGTCCTACCCATAGAAGTTCTGGTCTAGCTGGGATAACACGTGTAATTATGAATGCTATGATGAGTACACCGAGAACAACGAGAAAAAGCATAATTATTCTTTTAATGATGTATCCCGTGGATATAGGCACTCTTTCCTACCCTTTAATACTTAGAGCTTGTGCAAATACTACTGTTGGGTAAGCTGGGCTGATAGAGTTCTCTAGATTCCCTACTCTATTCTTTGCAACTCTATACTCTACCATATCCCACAACCCAATACCGGGTGCATCTCTATATAAAATCTCTTGAGCTTTTCTATAGAGCTCTAAAGCTTTATTTGGATCTATACCTTCAAATTTATACGCTTCTTCGATAAGTTTTTCGAAATCTGGATTCTCATAATAACATAGGTTGAACGATTTGCTTTTGCTATGGAACATATTGTAGAGGTACGTTATAGGGGATAATATGTCTGGCCACCAGTAGAACATAAGTATATCCTGAGCTGCTTCAGGGTCTTCCCACCCTTTCTGAGCTAATGCCCACTGCTCCTCCCAGCTCATAGGTCTTATCTCGATGTTTATACCTATCTTAGCTAACGAGATCTTGATGAGCTCAGCACTTCTCTGCTCATATATATCCCCAGCTGTGTATGTCAAAACCAAAACTCTATCTATACCGTTGGGGTAACCAGCTTCAGCTAGTAGCTGTTTAGCTAACGTTAAGTTGTATTCATACTTGAAGTCCTCGAAATGTCCCCACATACCGTAGGGAATAACACCGCTAGAAACTCTTGCGTAGCCAGCTCTAGCTGTTTTAACAATATCTTCGTAAGGTATGACGTGGGCAATAGCTTTACGTACTAACGGATTGTTTAGCGGTGGTTTCTTTGTGTTTAATAGTATCACCAGGTTTTGGTAGCTAGGCTTAGTAACAACGATGTAGTTAGGGTCTTTCTTAAAGTTCTCAAGTTCTTCAGGAGGTACATATTGAGCTATATCTATTTGACCTGCTTTAAGTAGTGTTGCTTGAGTAACAGCATCTTTAACAATCTTCACTATAAAGACATCGGGAGCATTAGGATTTGCAAGTGGGTAGCCAGTCTCTTTCCAACCCCACCAATTTGTGAACTTCTCTAGGACAATTTCATTCTCAGGATCCCATTTAACAAGTTTATACGGTCCTGAACCTGCGTCACGTCCACTGTTAAACCATTCCGCTACCTTAGGGTCGGTATAGTTTTTAGCACCTGCATACTCTACTACCTTCGGACTAAATGTATAGACACCATAGGGCATAGCAAGCATTTTATTTAATGGAACTGGATATTTTAGGTAGAACTTTACTGTATAGTCGTCTACAACCTCTATTCTATCGATAGGTTCGAGTACGTATGCAGCTCCTTGGCCTAAAGAGATAGTTCTCTCAATAGATATCTTAACAGATTGAGCTGTTACCGGTGCACCGTCGTGGAATACAGCATTTTTCCTCAAATAGAATGTCCAGACAAGTCCATCTGAACTAACTGTATAGTTTACCGCTAAACCAGGTATAAACTTATTATTTATTGGATCATACCATAGAAGAGTTTCGTAGACTAGTGGCAGCCATAGTATAGAGTTCGAGAACTCTGTACTAGGGTCAGCTGTAGTCATCTCAGATAGCGATGCATATACAACAACTCTTTTCGCTGTAGCTGGCGTAGGTCTAAGGATCACTCCTAGTACTACACCTACTATAATAACAGCGATCACTACTACTATAACAGCTAAAACTCTCGAACTTAAAGCCATGGATCATACCCCAGTATATCTACTTAATCTTGTGGTACAATCTATAAGATCCCTATATAAAGCTTTATGATTTCTTAATTTAATTAGTACAAACTATACGAATTTATATCGATAAAACTTTTAAACACTTTTCCAAACGAGTTGTTCAAGATATTTACATAAGGTGGGTAGCATGGGTTTAGTTATAAAATCTGCTTCCAACATCAGGAAGCTAGTTATTGGGGCAACGATTCTGGGTACCGGTGGTGGAGGGGATCCTGAGGAAGGTTTCAATGTTTTACTCAAAGCTGTTGAGAATAGTGGTAGAGGTATAGAAATAGTTGATATAGCTGATATACCTAGCAATGGTTTTATCGTTGTACCGTACTATGTAGGCTCTATAGCCCCTGGTTTAAAGAGTAGAAAACCTATTAAGATTGGAGATCCTATTTCTAAAGCTTTCGAGGTTATGGAGAGAGAGCTTGGGGGGAAGATAGTAGCTGTTATAGCAACAGAGATGGGAGGGTTTAACACAGCTATAGCCCTCAGTATAGCTACTTCAAGAGGTTTACCAGCTGTTGACGGTGATCTTATTGGTAGAGCAGCTCCAGAGCTTCATCAATGTTCTGTACATATATTCAGCTACTCTATGGCTCCATCTGCTCTAGTTACTGAGACCGGTGATATAGTTGTTGTGAAAGAGTACTCAGATATAGATGATTACGAAGCTATAGCTAGATATCTATCGACTTTAGCAGGTAAATCTGTAGCTGTTGTTGATACCCCTTTAACTAGGGATAAAGCTGAGAAAGCTGTTATAAGAAATACTATAAGTTTAGCGTACAAACTCGGTGAAGAAGTTCTGAAAGCTTCCGAGCAAGGGGTTTCCCCTACCGAGAAAATAGCTAAGCTTCTGAATGGGTGGGTGGTTTTCGAAGGAACTGTTGAGAGATATGTTTGGAGAAACGAAGGAGGTTTCCTCAAAGGAGAAGCGTATATCCGTGGTAAAGGAAGGTACTCGGGAAGAACTCTGAAGTCGTGGATAATGAATGAGCATATAATGGTCTGGATCGATGGAGAACCTCTGGTTATGCCTCCAGACTTATTCACTTTGCTAAAGCCTAGCGGAATACCTATAACAAATGCAGAGCTTAGAGAAGGTATGGATGTGATAGCGATAGCTGCTCCATCACCAAAGGTTTGGAGAACTGATAAAGGTTTAGAACTTTTCGGCCCTAAGCATTTCGGATTTAACTACGAGTATGTACCTGTTGAAGAACTTGTTGTTAGAAGAGGTGTTGTTTAGTGAAGAAAATCCTCGTTGTAAACCCTGTTGGTCATAGTACGTGGGATTTATCAGATCTAGAGATATACAAATCCTTCGCAAACCCAGGTACAGAGGTTGTGGTTAAATCTCTTCCTAAAGGTCCTAGAACTGTAGAGAAATTAGAGTCCTATTTCGAGGCGGAGAAAGAGGTTGTGAATCTCGTTTTAGAGAGTTATAGAGGGTTCGACGGGATTATAGTTAACTGTTTCCTTGAGCCGGGTGTCCCTATTTTGAAGAAGAAACTTAGAGGTGAAGTAGTTGTTGTAGGTCCTGCTGAAGCTTCTCTAAGTTTTGCAAGTGTTTACGGAGATATAGTTGTTGTTACTGTTGGAGCTGTTGAAGAGAGCATCAATTTGATTAAAGAGAAGGTTAGAGCTCTAGGTTTCGAGAAGAAAGTTGTTGGTGTTAGGGGTATACCTGTAGGTGTAGAGGATATAGATATCGATAAGAAGAAAGTTCTAGAACTTCTTGTGGTAGAAGCTAAGAAAGCTATGATCGCGGGTGCTGATGTTGTTGTTCTTGGGTGTACAGGTTTGGCAGGTTTAGCTAAAGATGTTGAGAAAGAGGTAGGGATACCTGTTATAGACCCTGCATGGGCATCTATAAAATTTCTTGAAATTCTCTTAAACAGGTGAAAACATGGTTGAGTTCCTCGAGTTTGAGTTGATGAGAGCAGCTATGAAGCTTGTTAGAGATGTGTTAAAAGTTTCGAATGGCGAAGAAGTGGTTATCACAGCTGATACAGCAAGTGATTGGAGTGTAGTTAAAGCAACAGCTAGAGCTATATCTGCTGTAGGTGGTAAACCTGTTGTATTTCTACATGAAACACCTGTAGGTGTTGGTAAAGCTGGTGATCCTTACCTACCTGTGAAAACTCTTACAGCAACTCTTGTATCAGCAGATGTTTGGATAGAGTTTAACAGGAATTGGTTGCTGTACTCAACACCTTACTGGGAAGCTGTAACACGTGGGAAAGCTAGGTATATATGCTTAGTAGGTATGTACGTAGACGCGATGGTTAGGATGATTGGTAGGGTGAATATAGAGTTGATGTACAGGTTCCAGAGGAAGTTAGCAGAGGTAACAGCTAGATTCAAAGAGATGCACATAACCTCCCCAAGTGGTATGGATGTAGTGTTTGAGAACGATCCTAGTAGACCTGTTCTTGTAGAAGGAGAGGTTAGCGGACCTGGGGAATACATGCTTTTCGGTCAAGTTGATTGGGCTCCTAAAGAGGATAGTATAAACGGGGTTATAGTATTCGACGGAAGTATCTGGCCTCCAGAAGAGCTAGGTATCCTCAGATCCCCTATAAAGATCTACGTGAGAGAAGGTAGGGTATACAAGATTGAAGGCGGCTACGAAGCAACACTCTTCGAGAAATGGCTTAGATCTTTAAACGATGAGAAGATGTACAACATAGCGCACATATCCTACGGATGTAACCCCGGAGCCAAGCTCTCAGGTAATATACTAGAGGATGAGAGGATATGGGGAGCTGTTGAATGGGGGTTAGGTTCGCAATCACCAACGTTTAAAGGTAAGCTAGGTCCTGCTATAAGCCATACAGATGGTGTATGTCTTAGACCTACAGTTATCGGTGATGAAGAGATCATCATAAGGGATGGGGAATTTGTACACCCAGATCTCGTAGAACTAGCGTCGAAGCTGAAGATACCTACGTAGAGGTGCAGATATACGGTAAAGATACTTATCCTAAACCCTGTCTCAGTTAAGCATTGGAACGATCTTGTGTATAGGTATGTATCGAGATTTCTAGAACCATCGACAGAAGTTGTTGTTAAGAATATCGATGGCACTCCACCAGCTATCGAATGCGAATACGATAAAGCGTTAGCTGAGCACTTCGTTGTTGAAGAAGTTATTAGAGCAGAGAAAGAGGGATTCAACGCTGTTGTGATAAACTGTTTCGATGATCCTGGTCTTAGAGCTTCTAGAGAAGTTGTTGATATACCTGTGTTCGGTATTGGCGAAACATCTCTTTACTACGCTCTAATACTGGGCGATAGCATAGCTATTATATCAACTGGTAGGAATTCTCTTACACTATACCGTAGGAAAGTACGTGAACTAGGTATTGAGAACAGAGTTGTCTATGTATCCGGTATAGAGGTACCTGTACTAAAACTTAGAACAGATGAGGAAACTGTTGTGAATATGCTTATCAACGAAATAGATAAAGCTGTAAACGAATTCGGAGCAGAGGTTGTTGTTCTAGGGTGTGGAGGTTTCATAGGGTTTGCGGATACACTTTCTAAGAGATGTGGAGTACCTGTGGTAGATCCAACAATAGTAACTGTGAAAATTGCTGAAGCTACTGTACGGATAGGTTATACCCATAGCAAGAAGCTCCTCTTAAACAGGTTGAAAACATCCTACACATACTAATACTCTTCATCAAGGCGGTAGGTTCATCATTAGGTAAGCCATAACCTTCGCATCGTTAACAATGTTATCTATTTTCGCATATTCGTTAGGCATATGAGCTACATCATCTATAGTACTCCACACAACAGCAGGAATACCTAGCCTTCTAAAGAATGCTGCAATTGTTCCACCACCGATACCTCCAACCCTAGGTTTAATACCTCTAAGTTCTTCAAGAGCTTTAACAAGCGTTCTAACGATAACTGAATCTACAGATGTTAGTGGAGGTGAATCGCTTCTCTCAATAACCTCTATACCTAGCTGTGGATATCTAGAACCTTCGAATACCTTCTCGTACTTCGAAGCAATTCTATCGAATACCTTCTTCAAATCCTCCAACAACATATCGATACCGTGTTCAGGTAGAAGTCTGCAATCGTATACAATTTCGTGTTCCCCAGGGATAATATTAGGTGAACCACTTGTATTCTTAACCATAGTAGGTTCACATGTTGTTATAGGTGGATCGAATAGATCGTTTCTAAAGCTGTACCTCTCCTTCAACATCTCCTCTACAGCAACGATGAACTCTGATGCTACTTTATGAGGGTTAAGACCTTTATGAGGAGTACTTGCGTGAACCTGTAAACCTTTTATCTTTAGCTTCACCCAGAGGATAGACTTCTCGGCAACCTCTATAAAACTCCCATCGCTAACACCATAATCAGGTACTAGAGCTACATCATCTACCCCGAACAGATCTCTATGCTTATCAACTAGATACCCTATCCCATACCTAGAACCAGCTTCCTCATCACTAACAAAAGCTAGGACAACAGTTCTACTAGGTTTAACACCTTCATCAAGTAGAGCTTTAGCAGCTATAAGCGATGAAACTATCCCCTGACCATTATCCTCAGCACCCCTTCCATAGACTCTACCGTTCTCTACAACAGGTTCGAAAGGTTTCGTAATAGTCCAAGCACTAAGATCTCCTGGAGGAACTACATCTAGATGTGTAAGTATCCAGAGCTTCTTCTCCGAAGAACCTCTTATATACGCCAGGATATTTGGTCTTAAACCACCTCTAGCCCTATTATCAGGAACATTTATAATCTTTATATCATCGAAACCCCAACCCTTTATAACGTTATAGAGGTACAAAGCTTTCTCATACTCACCATCACCACCATACTCAGGGTTTACAGCAGGTATCTTTATCAAATCCATAAGCAGTTCTACAGCATAACTCTTCAAAAATTCAACCCTATTAAACACATTCAACATAAACACCTCACAACGCTGTACAGAGATAAAACTTAACTAAAAATTTTTTCTAGGAACCTCTACCGATAATAATCTTCATAACCATAATACCAAAGCAACTAACCCTAAAGCGATAGCTACGATTGTTAACCATACAGCTATCCTCGCCATAATCTTCATCAAACCTGTTAAACCAGCTATAGCAAAATATATACAATCGCTACGAAGAACCATATCAATGTATCACGGAGGAGGGAAACAGTGTAGAGCCTTACATCGCTAGATATAGAGAACTTCATAACAATAGATACAACAATACTGAGGATAATTATAACTAGACCCTAAGAATACTACTTCCACAGTAATCCACTTTATATCACTTGAGCTAAGAACACAATGTATCTACATCATTATAAACCTAACTCCGAAAGGTGTATAGATTTCCGTAGAGGTGCTTATTCATAGGTATTCAGACGATATATAGCTTGTAGATAGTATATAGCTAGAGTTAGTATCAATAATCTATAGAAATACTCTGCTAGACGTTGGGTTTCCCCGAGGCAATCATCTGTGAATAGCTATAAACAGCTGTGAACATGTTTTTCTTGCCTCGGGGTTCTCTGTATTGGGTCGGGTTCTCATTCCCTCATCTGCAGAGTTATCAGGGCTCCACATAACCCACAAGCCCCTCATCTGCATTAATCCTCTCGCCCGTATCTTGGGGGCAACCACAGGGGTTGCCGAACCTTCATCAATACAGGTTCACAGAGACTTTGGGAGTATTGAGTGTTTAGCGCGGTTATATTTTTTAGAGGTTGGTGAAAGTGTTGTGTAGCTAGACCAATTCATCTACAGCTATTCACAAATATTCACAGCTGATACAGACCTGGCTACGGCTACAACTTGAAGCAGAAGATATCTGGAGATAGTTTAACAAGTAGGTTTCTAGAGATTGTAGAAATCCTTGAGGAGGAGTCTAGAAGGTTCTGGGTTCCACATATAGATCGTGAAGATGGATATGTTTTAGCATCTCTATCCTATTACATAGCTATCTTAGGTGGTAAGGTGTTTATAGATGCTGGTGCAGGTATTGGTTACTCCACATCGTAGATAATGTACGGGTTATCTAAAGCTTCTGCTAACGGTAAAATCTATCTATATGCTATTGAGAGAGACTCTGCTAGGTATAGATATCTAGGGGAGAAAGTGGAGAAGTTGAAGAGTATTCTGCTAGGTAAGGAATCTGCTGTGGAAGTAAATGTGTTGAATAGAGATGCTGTAGATTTCCTTGGGGAAGAAGATCTGGAGATAGATATGGTTTTCGTAGATATAGAGAAGAAGAGGTATATAGATATCCTAAGAATTCTACCTACAAAACTAAGTAGAGTAGGTATAGCAGTTTTCCACAACGCATTGGTACCAGGTCTCGATAAAGAATTTGTAGAATTTCTAGAGAGCCAGGATAAACTTGTACACCATGCAATTCCAACACCTTTAGGTCTCTTAATAGTGAAGAAAGTTACTTAAAGTATCTAAAACTTCTTCAGAACACCATACCCAACCTAGGTTAGATATACCTATACCTGAACTCTAACCCCGATCACATTTTTAATAGTTTGAATCTCAATGAATTCTTAAACATGATCTAGGTATTTTCTAACTCTTTTACAAAACTCTATACGCATGGCTATCACCGATATTTTCAAGGTATATATACTCATTAGCTGTACCTGTATATGGGGATGTGGAGAGATTTGATGGTGTTAACGATGTTTTCATGTGGTAGAGTTTTCATATCTATAGCTATTACCTCGATGATTGTGTTCTACTTTTTAGCAATGCTTTATGTTATTAATGTGTATAGCATTGGTAGTGCTGAGTATATCTATTCTCTCGATATAACCAGTATCTGTGTATTTCTAGATAATCTATATAGAGATCTTGGTTCTGGTTATGGATGTCTTGTTGAAAGCCCTGTTGCTGAAGCTACTACATGTTATACTAGTACTAATAAGCTTGCTGTTTACGTTCTCCGTAGGATATGTAATAATAGTTCTCTTGCTGAAAAGATCGAGAAGTTTCTAGATATCTACAGAGCTGATTTCTACGATTATTACCAAGTACTTATAGATCTACTAATAAAGCTACCTTTCAATGCAATTACACACCCCGTTGTTGATAACGTAGGTGGTGTAGTTATTAAGCATGTGAAGATATTGAGCAACGTTATGCATGATTACGATGAGTATGCTAATCTTGTAGCTATAAAAGCTATACACCATGCTCTAAGAGGTGAGAAGGAAGAGGCTTGGGAAGAGCTTAAGAAACTAGATAGGCTATTCGATGGTGTTGGTTTTAAAGATAAAGCTTTCCAAGATTTTTACGAAACCTATAAACTAGTGTTAGCAGCTATAGCATTCAAATTCGTGAACAACGATATAGAGATTAAGAAGTATCTCAATACATTGTATAGAATAAAACCGTTTACAACTTTGTATAGAGCAGATATGGTGGGTGTAGGAGATCTAAACCTAGAAACAGCTTGTTTAACAGCTATAGCGCTTAACCTCGATAAAGCTACTACTAGAGAAGAAAGAGATTTAAAGATCACAGCAATACCTAACTTAGTAACGATATTCGTTGTAATAGCTATATCTATAATCATCACCATAGTAATCCTTAAACGGTACCTATATAGATCATCTCGATACCAATAATGTTTATCACTACTTGAGAAACATATCTCCAATACATAGAATTTCTATGTTTAGAGTTAAATATGCTATATTTTCAGCATCTACTCTGTAAGCGATTACTTAACAATCAAACCTTTCTTTTCAGTATTTAACTTTTTCAAGATGATTTAAGAAACCCAAAGATTGCATGATAAGTATACTATCAGATGACTTTCAACTAGGTATGCGAAAATACAAATGTTAAAATTATGTGAAGGTTTTCAACGAATAATACTGTGAAGATTTATATTCATAAGAATGTTAAACACAACCCTTTTACAGATTTCACGATACATACTATAACTGTATTTCTTAGAGTTGATATAGCTTGGATTATACTTAAGCAGATCTTTTCAAGAGTTTCGAAAATTGTTTATCTTCTCCTTAGTGCAAGAATTATAGCTACGATTATTATTATGATCACTATAGCTATTATAACTATGTCTATAGGTATTGCTGTTCCTTTTGGTGTTGATAGGGTCTGAGGTAGTGTTGTAGTTGGTGTTGTAGGTGTAGTCAGAGTGCTTATTGTTGTTGCTATGGGTACTGGGGTTGTTAGGCTCTGTATTGGTGGTGTAGATGTGATTATACTTGGGGTTGCGGATGTTGGAGTTCTCGGTGTTTGTGTTGATATGGTTTGGGTTGGTGTTGGAGATGTTATAAGAGTAGATATAGGAATAGTTGTTGGTGTTGCTGTTGGGGTTAGCTGTGTTATTGTATAGGATATTGTTGTAGATCCCGTGAATATTATCTCTAACTTGTTTCCGGGTAGCGTTGATATGTTGATAATGTTCTCTGGTAGTGTTAATAGGAGTATATTTGGTGCTAAAACTAGCTTCACTATGTTATTTGTTTCCACTTTTATAGATATTACACCGTTTTCAATAGTTGTGTTAGCTATGTATGTAACTGTAAATGTTGTTTTCTTTGGCGATACTATGTATAGAGTATTGTTTTCGTAGAGCCACTCAACACCAGGAACACTAGGTGTTATCTCTATAGTTAGCGGGATAGGTTCTATAGGTAGTACCACCCCTGATACACCTTCATCAACTTCTACAACAATCTTAACCATAGCGATACCATTCTCATCTATTTCCGCATCTATTGGTTGAGATACTCTCTGCGTATAGATAAGAGCTAGAGAGGGTATAACCAAGATCAGCGTAATTAAGGCTACAACTACACCTCTACACATATCAAGGTACCTGAAGAACCGGAGACAATAGAGATATATAAGCTTATCTAGTAGTTTTTTGTGTAGTGGGTAAGTATATTCAATTCTTTATCTGCTTTTCCATAGTAGCTGAAACAAGTGTTTCATAGAGTCCCTAAAAAACTAGTGTACTAAATACTATTAGTTGGGGCGAAATCGATGGTCAAGCTAAAGAGCTTTGGATTGACTTTGATACCCCTACTACTGATATCAGCAATAGCTTCAGCTCTACCTGTAATTAGCGAAAATCGTAATAGCAAGTCTCAGGAATATGTTGTACTACTTGCTAAAGCAAGAACTTTGTATGAAATGCTCGATAGATGTTTAGTTCTCAACATCTCTACAGATCTAAAGAACGAGATCCAGAGCACATTAGCTGTTAATATATCTGCTCTAGCTATCGATGAGCTGAGGGAGTGGTTTATCAATGCATCTAGGCTTCTAGCTAAAGTTAATGAGGAGGTTAGAGTTGGTGGAAGAGCTTATGCTGTTGGAATTGTGTTAGAGAGGTATTTAAATGGGCTTGGAAAAGCTTTAGATGAGAGATTTAAGAAGTTGAACATATCTATACCTGTAAATATCACTAAAGCTAGAGATATTAATGAGCTCAACAAGATGTTGAAAGATTATGAGAAAGTTGTTGAAGTTATGAAAGTACAGAAATTCGCTAACGTATCGCTTATTAATGCGTTAAAACAAGCTTTGAAGAATGTTAGTGTAGCTGAGATAACTTATAAACATCTAGTAGTAGTAGAGAAAGTTTTAAACAGAGCTATAGAACGGCTGAAGAAACTTAATATATCTGAAGATACTCTTGAAGCTCTTCAAATTGCTTTAGAAAAAGTTAGCTACGCAGAAGAGGTAGTTGTTAACGCTACAAAAATTGCTAAAAGCTATGCTAAGGATATCAAGGACTCGCTGAAATCTGTTATTGAAAATAGAACAGCTGAGGTGTTGATGGAGATAGAGACTCTTGAGCAAGAACTTATAAACCTTAGAGATGTTGTAGCTAATGCTAATCTATCGCAGTTTATCGATAGTATTCTTAGCAGAGTTGAAGAATTAAAGAATAGGATTCTCAACGCATCTATCGAGGATATACCTAGATGGCTACCTGATCTAGGGGAGATAAAGAGCTGGGTAAAAAGTATCAACAACAAGGTAAATAAAACGATAACTGTGTCTATGCCTAAATGGATACCTACTAAAGGTATAGATAAAGCATTCAACGACATTCTAACGAAAGTAGAGAAACTTCTAGACGAAGTTAAGCAGATGCTCAACAAAATCAAGGAGTCGAAGACTGTCTACTGCATAGCTGTATACCCACCTCCACCAGTATGCAAAGCTATTTTGGAAGTTAGGATAGATATAGCCGAAAAAACAGTTACTGAAGCAGAGACATCTATAGCTAAAGCAAAAGAACTCTATAACCAGGGTAAAAAGGTAGAAGCTCTACTACTAGCAAACAGGGTCTACGCAGATCTACAGATGGTAAAAACTTGGCTAGAACCACTTTACAACACCGTGGAGAGAGAGTTAAGAACAGAAACACCACCAACAACACCTCGAACAATACAAACAACATCTCCTACACAGCTACCAAAACTCATAGTTAAAGAAGCTGTACTTAAGAAAGAGAGATGTATCGGAGCTCTATGTATATACACGTTAATGCTAACGATAAAGAACGAATTAAGCACCGAGATAACTATCTATGGTATAACCTTTGAAACAGCTGGAGGGATACAAAGAGCTATAGGTATAATGATAAAACCAGGTGAAGAAAGAACCATTGTTATTAGATTAGAGATACCTACATACATCAGCATCACACTACCTACAAAAGCAACCTTAGTAACATCAAGTGGAAATATATCCATAGAAATAACATCAAGTTAAACTATAGCTAAGAGAATACCTTAAAATAAAAGATTTTTCTCTTCACCATCACACCTAAATATGAATTACATACATCGATTAAAATTTTCCTTAACTAGTAAATAATTTACTAATTACTTAACGCTAGGTATTCATAAACAATGTATACATAATCATAAGTTTAAGGCTTGTTTATCGAGATAAAGAGATGATAGATATTTTCTAGAGTAGAAGATAGGATTTTGCAGAGTACTCACATTTAGTGAGTTCTATTTTAAACTAGATACTAGAGCTGTTTAAGTTTTTAGTGTATGGTGTTAGTTGATGGATTCAAGTGCTCCTGTAATTGAAACTCGTGATGTATGGAAAGTTTATCGTATTGGAAAGATTGAGTATCCAGCGCTTAAAGGTATAACATTAAGTATAAGAAGAAGTGAGTTTCTCTGTATTGTTGGGCCTTCGGGTTCAGGAAAATCAACATTGTTAAACATATTAGGTGCTATGGATAGACCTACTAAAGGTGAAGTCTTCTTAGATAATATTTTACTGAATAAGCTTTCTGATGATAAGCTTGCTGAGTTGAGGAATAGAAGGATAGGTTTTGTGTTTCAAACTATTAATCTTGTCAACCATCTAACTATTGTGGAGAATGTTGAGCTTCCTATGATAGCTCTAGGTATACCACCTAAAAAACGTAGGGAAAGAGCTATACAACTTCTTAGCAGATTTTTACCAGAATCTGTATTCTATAAGAAACCTTTAGAAGTTAGTGGAGGAGAACAGCAGAGAGCTGCAATTGCGAGAGCATTAGCAAATAACCCAGATGTTATTCTAGCCGATGAGCCTACAGGAAATCTAGACTCTGTTAATGCTCATCAGATTGCAAAAATATTTAGAGAACTTAGGGATGAGGGGAGAACCATAGTTATGGTGACGCATAACCTAGAGTTAACAAAGTATGCTGATAGAATCGTGAAGTTAAGAGATGGACAGATTGTGGAGGTGGTTGGGCAGTGATGAGAAAAAGTATGTATGCAAAGTTTCTAACTATAGCTGTAATCATAATGCTTTCTCTTATCTACATATCACTGTACATAAGCACTATAAATGCTCAAGGAGAGTTGTTTACCGTTATGAGCGTTACATGGGGTACACCAACATCTCCTACATGTGTAGGACCAGGGATGCAGGCACGGATGTTGACAATAGTACTTAGATATAATGGAGATGAAGCATTTCTAGGACTTAAAGCAAGGCTGATTCTACCACAGCTTTTTAGTGATAGCTTAAGTAAAAAATCAGGTATTGCTGAAACTACATATATGCAGCAGATAGCAAAAGGTCAGACTATTACATTAATATTCTGGATAGATATAGATGAAGAAGCTACAGCTGGCGATTATACTGCTTACCTAGTTCTATTCAAATACTCTAACGGGAACTGGGTTGGGGTTGAAATGAAAATTATTGATATTACTCTTTCACGTATTGAGAAGATTTCGATCGAGTCAAGCATTACCTCTATCTATCCTGGTTATACGAATGTTAGTATAAAGTTGAAGAACCAGGGAAACGGTTATGCCCATGGTGTTTTACTTGAGGTTTCATCTCAATCTCCACAAGTACTAGTTATTAATTCAAGTATTTGGATTGGAGATCTATCACCTTTTAGTAGTAGAGATGTAAATATACCTCTATACATATCACCAACACTTATAGATTCTACAGTACCTCTATATCTAAAGATTAGCTATATTGATGAATGTGGATTCAGCAAGGTGTTTACATCAACAACATATCTATCAATTAAACAACCAAAACCACCACAAGTTATACTAAGAATCTCACCTACAACAATTGTAGCAGGTATGAAGAACAACGTAACTATAATAATTATTAACAACGGGTCTACAACTATTAAGGAGATTTCTATATCTCTTGATTTTCCACAACAAATACTCCTAGTTAACGGTACATCAAAACTATTCATAGATGAATTAAAACCTTATTCATCGGTAAACTTTTCTCTTATCTTAACATCGCTAGGGATTACAAGTGATAAAGTTGTAACTCAAATCTCTGCTACGTTAAGCTATAGAGATCAGTACGATATAGCTAGAAACGATAAAATCGTCACTGCGTTTATTATAGTTAAACCTCAAACTCTTATAGGTATAGATATAGAGCCGAAAAGCATTGTTCCAGGAAGAGTTAATAAGCTAACATTGTTTATACGCAATGCAGGAAATGTCCCAGTATATGGATTAGACTTATCAATAACACCATTACAATCTTTAGCGATTAAGGATTTCGATGGGAGATGGTATGTAGGGGATTTAAAGCCGGGTGAAGTCAGGACAAGGGAGCTTAACGTAATTGTACCTTCAACAATTAGCAACCCTATACAAATAACTGTAGCACTTAGCTATATAGATGCAGCATTTACTTTAAGAACGGAGACCAGATACCTTAGTCTCATAACTGTAATCTCTCAAAGATCTCTAGTTGTACAAGTATTGCCACAAGAATTAAGTATTGGAGAGAACAGTCTAGAGATAACAGTATTTAATAATTATTCAGAGAAGATATACGATGTTGTTGCAACAGTATCATCATCTCAACTTGTATTTAAGGGTTTCGATGGAAAGTGGTATATAGGGGATCTAGAACATGGTGAATCTAAATCGTTAAAGCTAAGAGTGTTTGTTCCATCGACTACGGTTACAGCTATTCAAATTTCTATATCGCTTCAGTACAGAGATGTAGCAGGTACTATAATATCTGAGAGTAGGGTTTTTGGATTAACAATAAAGCCTAGTATCACCCTTCTCACTACATTAATAGAACCTAGACAAATTAATGTAGGAAAGAATAACATTACTATACGTGTTAGAAATTGTGGAAACACAACTGTATATAATCTACAAGCAACTGTTAATG
>Ga0272445_1001823_pt1 | contig 15604 bp, 15 predicted proteins | sample YNPCB0031_FD_194404 | JGI IMG/M metagenome (GOLD analysis project Ga0272445, IMG submission 194404) | Hot spring sediment microbial communities from Yellowstone National Park, WY, United States - YNP-CB-003-1 | ecosystem: Environmental > Aquatic > Thermal springs > Hot (42-90C) > Sediment... | reverse complement strand
CTTAACGTGCCTCCCTATGAGGTTCTCCCCATCTACCTTTATCTCTTCACTACTTATCTGAGCTAAGATGTGCTTGTGGAGCTCCATAGACTCCCTACTCTTCCCCTGAACCTTAACGCTTTTTGTAAGCGGCTTAGCCTCTAGGTCTTCTGGTGAAAGATTTTTCAAGAGGTAGAATACAGCTTCAAGGTACCTCTCCGGAGTTCCAACATCAAACCAGTACCCCTTTAGCTCATATGCGTAAACACTTTTGTTCAACTCTATTGCTAGGGGAATTATGTGCTGGCCAAAGTCCATCATACCCCTCTCTCTGTACTCAAGCACCTTGGGGGATTCTATAAAGTCTCTGAACCCCTTGGAGAGCATATAGATACCTGTGTTCACATACCTACTAGGGGCTTCGCTCACATGCTTAGGCTTTTCAACAAAGCGTTTAATCCTCCAATCACTATCTAAATCAGCTACGCCAAAGTGCCTTATATCCTCTTCCCTATCAAGAAACTTCACAGCCATGGTCATGAAGGCCCCCTTCTTCAAATGGTATTCGTGGAAATCGCTAAGGTTTATGTCGAAGAGGAGGTCTGCTTGAGCAACTAAAACCTCTTCCCTAATGTCATAGTAGCACATGATTATCCTAACGCTATCAGCATTCCCCACACTATCCTCATTGGGCTGGTACCTTATTCTCACATCTGGAAGTCCGTACTTCATCCTTATTTTAAGGCCCTCCCCAAAGTAATCGTAAACCTCTTTATAGTTGAAATACCCACTTACACCCATGTAGAACTCTGTAATGCCCTGCCTAGCAAGCTTGACAATAGAAAACTCTATCAAGGGCCTGTTGAGAAACCTTATAACAGCTTTAGAAGTCTCCACAGTGAGGGGGTAGAGCCTCGTCCCCAAACCACCCAGTGGAAAAATAGCTTTCCTAAGCATACACACCACCCACAAGTAGTTATAGGCTGGGAGCAGGAAAATATGTGTTAGGGTGTAATACAGTGTACTTGATTTAGAATCGCCATAAGATTTTGATAGGCTAATTAAGTTAATTCAGACTCGGGTTCTATCATCACAACTCAGGAGCGGACCTTATCATCACATTGATAAACATCAGGCAAACATAGCTAATAAAGCTTACTGTAAACAGTATACACAAGGGCCCGTAGCTCAGCCAGGACAGAGCGCCGGCCTTCGGAGCCGGAGGTCGGGGGTTCAAGTCCCCTCGGGCCCGCATTTGTTTCATCCACCGAATTCGCTTCTGGGTCGTTGTTTAAATACTCCCCCTTTAGTCTCTTTATCGCCTCTCTTAAGGCATTTTCTGCGATTTTTGAGATGTTTAAGCCCAGTTCCTTCGCTCTTTCTAATACGTCCTCGTCTATCCTTATGGAAGTGACCCTGCCTTTCCCCATCTTAGGCCTCAAATGTATTACTTGTATTACAAATTTAAGAATTTCGTGATCAGAGCTGACGGCTTGAGAATAGAGAATGGAGAATGTTGAGAATGGGATTTGTTGCCTGGGGAAAGATTTTTAAAGTTTGCGTGCTTTTGAACCTTTGACATGGAGGGGTTGAAGCCTTCTGGTATTGTTCCAAAGAAGCTTTCTGAAGAGAAGGTTTTGGATTCATGGTCCATTCTCGTTGAGAATGGTCAGGGTAAAAGCATGGAGGTTTACAATGATTTTCTGAATTTTATTAAAGATTCTAATGTTCCAGAGATTGAGGCTAAATTAGTGAAGGTTGTTCCCGGATGGTTGAAGGGTTTGTTTGGTAAAGAGAGGGAATACTTGATGGTTACTACTGAGAGGCTGAAGGATTACAAGATATATGTTTGTGCTAGAGATTACGGTAACTATCTCGATGTTCAATGGTATCTAACATGCGACCCTGGATTCTTCAGTAAGGTGTTTAAGATGGGTGCTGCAATCTACACTATGGGTTTATCAAACCTCATTCTATCTTTCGATATCTTTGACCAGCAGGATTTGATAGCTTTTGCAACAAGCGTCCACCACTCTCTCCTCAAGGCTGTTGAGAAGCTCTTCCAGAGGTTAAACCAAGACCCATCCAAAATTAATAGAAAATCTAGGGGTTTCTTAGGGATCTCATAATGGAGTTCCTGAGAAAGATATTTGGGAAAAAGAGTGAAGAAAGAGAGCTAGAGTTAGGGGAGAGAATAGAAGAAGAAAATGAGTTATATGAGGAGAGTTTAGATTTAGGCTGGTACTGGTCTGAGCGGAAACTTGAGTGGCAGATGGCAAAGATTAGAGAGGAAGATAGGAAGATACATTTTTATGTTGTCGGTGCTTCAGGAACAGGGAAATCAAAGTTTCTTGAATTCTTGATTAGACAGGATATTAAGAAGGGTAATGGATTTGGGGTTATAGACCCTCATGGAGACTTGGTTGAGGATGTTAAAGGATATTTAGCTTTAGCTTTGCCTAAAGAAGAAATTGAGGAGAGAGTTGTATTAATAGATCCTACTGATGAGAAATATACTGTTGCTTTTAATCCTTTAGAGAAGATTGAAGGAGTATCTTCTGCTGAGATTGCTGCTGAACTTGTTGAGGCTTTCAAGAAGATCTGGATTGATAGTTGGGGTGCTAGGATGGAAGACCTGCTCAGAAATACTCTTATAGCTTTGATTGAGGCTGAGCTTACTCTGGACAATCTTCCACGCTTTCTAATAGATGAAGATTTTAGAGGTAACGTTCTTGAAAGGGTTACCCATCCAATAGCAAAGAGGTATTTCCAGAGATTTAATTCTCTATCACCTAAGACTAGAGAAGAATGGATGGAATCAACATTAAACAAGGTTAATGCTTTCTTATCGGATGATAGGATTAGAGAGATTTTCTCTTATCAGAAATCTTCATTTAACCTTAGAGAGATAATGGATAACAAGAAGATATTGTTGATTAAGCTTGATAGAGGAAGGCTTAAGGAGAATGGGGATCTACTTGGCTCTCTACTGATGACTAAGATTAGGATGGCTGCTTTCTCAAGGTCGGATATTCCAAGGGAGAAGAGGGTTCCATTCTACCTCTACATTGATGAGTTTCAGAATTTTGCAACTGAGGAATTCATTGATACTTTGAGTGAGGCTAGGAAATATGGTTTAGTGTTGATTCTAGCTCACCAGAACCTTTCACAGCTACCTAAGAATCTTCAAGATTCAATCTTGACTAACTGCGGTATTCAGTGCTACTTCAGGGTTTGCAGAAGGGATGCTGAGATTCTGGCTAAGGAGGCTTTCGAAACAACTGGGGTAGAAGTTAAAGCTGTGAAGCTTTCAAGAGAATACTCTGATTATGATTGGTACACGTATCAGGAGGAGTGGGAGAAGTATATTCAAGAGCTTGAGAACCTTCCAAACAGATGCTTCTACGCAAAGCATAAGATTGAAGGAGGTGTTCTACCTCTTATGACTGCTGATGTTTTGCCAGCTTATGAGGAGTTTGGAGTTGGAAGAGAGGAGTTTGAAAAGATTATAGGAGAAGTAGTCTTTGGGAGGAAATATCTCTTAGAGAGAAAGGTAAAGGAGATTAAGGAGAAGGTTGAAGTCAAGCCTGCTGAAGAGGGGAAGGAGGAGATGACAACATTGGAGGAGATTATTGCTACGATGACTCCTTTGGAGAAGGCTATCCTATGGGCTATCGGAGTTGGAAACTATACTTCAGCAGACATCTATGAAGAGGGAAATAGGAAGCTTAAAGAGTGGGGATGCTCAACGAGGAAGTACTCTGAGTTTAAGAAGAAGCTTTACGAATTCGCAAAACTGCCTCAGGACGGCGGAAAAGGCTTGATAGAGTTCACGAAGCTCGGTAGGAGCTTCTGCTACTGGCTGAGTAAATGGGGGGAGATAGCCTTCGCAGAGAAGTTTGGAATGCCGTCTGACAGAGCGATAAACGAGCTTGGAGGCGGTGGAAAACCATCAAAAGCCGTAGCTTTAGAGGTGATTAAGGAGTGGCTTGAGCCCGAAGGATACAAAGTAACCAAAGAGGAAGAGATAGAGACGGATTTAACTGAAAGCCATCGAGGCTATACAGATTTGGTTGCAGAGAAAGATGGTGAAACCTTGAGGATCGAAATTGAACATCGTTCGCCGAAGGAGCAGGTAGAGACAAACATAAGGAAAAACTTGGAGTACTCGGATACACTCTACATCATCACAAGCGATGGGGTCGCAAAGAGAAAAGTAATTCAAGTTGCTTTAAAGACATTATTTAGATTGAGGAAAGAGAAGCCGAACGCAAATTTGAGGGTAAAGATAGCAAGCATCGATGAGCTGAAGAGAAGTCAGTTTCAAGAATGGTTTGAGGCGAAAAGTTTAAATATTGACGAACCAAATTATTTGGGTTAGAATAAAAAGTTGAGGTAAATCGGGTGAGTTCAGTGATGAACCGACAGATGAATGGCAAAATACCTGAAAGATTGATAACAAAGCTTAAATTATTAATGAAGTCAATAAGACCTGAGTATTACATTGGTTATTATATTTTTGGCTATGCACTACTCACATTGCCTTCTTTTAATCCTCCCGACCTAACTAAAGTTCTTTTCGTATTCTGCATTCTTAGTGTAGCTGGCGCATATGCTATGATGTTGAATATATATGGAGATAGATTTACCGATGTTTTAATTCCTGGGAAGAAGTATATGGCTATTACGGTATATATATATGGACTCCTAAGATAGTGCTGGTATTTGCAGGGATATTTGCTTCATTACTTGTCTTACTGCATATCCTTGGCTTTGTTTTAAATTTATTAATTGACCCCCAAATGTCTACTATCGCGTTAGTTCTGGGATTATTCCTAGCTTACACATATAGTGTCGAGCCTCTACGAACCAAAGAAAAACCTTTTTGGGATATAGTGACATTATTTTTACTGATATTTGTCGTACAGACTTTGTATGTCTTTGCGGTTGTAACTCAAATCGGATTACGTGAGATATTGCTCACTCTTACATTAGCAACTCTTTGGCTAGGCTCTACTGTCATAAGTAGTCAGCTTGAGGATGTACCTTGGGACAAGATGGCAGGTGTTCATACATTTTCATCAAGTAACTCGGTATATGTTCCGATAGTCTCTATGGTGTGGTTTACTGTACTTGGTGGGTCGGCATCTTATTTGTTGATGTACACTATGTATAATAATCCTTATTTGCTACTTATTGGTCTAGTAGTTCTTCCCGTCCTCCTAGAAGTTGTTTTTACATTAAAGTTTCTCTTTTCCAAAAATTATTCTTCATTTAAGTTTTTGTCTCCAATTGAATGGTTTGTCACTAATACCTTCATCTTACTTTCAAACCTGATTAGTAGGTGATATTATGAAACTGGCTGACTTAATACATGACTTTCTAATTAGCTGGTTTAAAAGAAAAACTAACTTCTTACTTTTTGAGGAGGCATGGAAAGAGCTTTATAACGAGTTTCCGGCGAATAGACTGTTACTTCTTCGATTCATTGCCGGTGAGAAGGGATTGATTTCATTGTTATCGGCCAGTGCTCTGAGCATGACTTTAGGCGCTGAACCAGAGCCTAATTTACTTACAGCTCTCCACAAAATATTCAAAGAGAGAGGCGATTTTAAGGAAGAATCATCTCATCCTATTGAAGCTACGGCTAATGTAGGCTGGGGCCGCACCGACTTTGATACAATTAATGTAGGCACAACCTCCTGTATAGTCTCAGCTGCCGCTGGTGCTAAAATGGTCAAGTCTTCGTCCTCTAAGTTCTTCAGCAAGTCTGGCGGTGGAGATCTTTTACAGTTTCTATCTGTGCCTAGGTTAGAAGATAAAGAGCTAGCCATGGATGTTTTGCAGGCGACAAACTTAGCGTTTCTTAAGGGAGAGAAATTTAGCCCTACTTGTACTAAGTTTTCAAGGAGGTTAGTCTCTGCCCCTAGCGAGTTGCTTAAAAGCCTCGCAGCTTTAACCTACCCATTAAGATATGCCTTCGTCCTAATGAACCCCCTCGGCTGTGTTTATGGCGTGAGAGGTCTGGGTACACCTTATGCTAGGCAGTTTAGCGAAGCGCTAACCCTTATACATCCGACTATTAAAAGAAATATAACGCTTTATGGAGTAAACGAAGATGGTACTATTCTTGATGAGGCAACAGTTTCAGGAATAACACGTGTAACAATATATGATGGTATTAATCACAAAAGCTTTATATTAACTTCGGAAGACCTCACCTCTTTAGGGTTACGGAAATGGAAACCTTCTGAGCTAAAAGTGGAAGAAGCTAAGCAAGGCTATAAAGTAGTTGAAAAGCTCTTAAAAGGTGAGCTGACTAAGGATAACCCATTTGTTCACCTGATCGCGTTGAATAGTGCTTTCAATCTTTCGGCTTATGGTACTGTAAAAGACTTAAAAGATGGGGTCGAATTGAGTTTACAAACGATTCAAGATGGCCTAGGTTATAAAAAGATACAACAATATCGTGAATATTTAAAGGAGAGAGGTGGAAAGAAATGATGGAAAAGGCATTCATAGAGACTCTATTTTTTAGGCTTAAAAACTGGTATAAGGCCAGGGAGTGGTGGCGTGAGGTAGAGTATACGCCGTTTGAGATCATGATAGCCATTACTGTAAGTCAGCGTACATTTTATAAACAAATAATCAAGTTTATGGAAATGTTTAAGTCAAGATACAAGGATCCTAAAGATGTTGTCGAGGGTCGCTTTGACGAGCTTGTGTCAATGTGTAGAGTCATAGGTATGGCTACTAGGAGAGCCCGGACTATTTACGAACTATCTAAAAAGGTGTTGGATGTAGGGGGAATGGAAGAGTTCTTAAAGCTGTCTCCCGAGAAAGCTAGGGAGTTATTGCTGTCCGTTGAGGGTATTGGAGAGAAAACTGCTGACATGATACTGGTGGCACTGTTTGGCGCTGAGTACTTCATAGTGGATAGTAACATTTTAAGAGTATTAAAAAGGCTAAACATAATTTCGGGGGATGCCGACATCTACAAGGCACGAAGAGCGCTAGAGCCCTACATCCGGCCAGAACACAGGATCTTCCTTCATACGTCCCTAGTCAGCCTGGGACAAAGAATTTGCAAGGCTAAACGCCCACTTTGTGGTAAGTGCCCTTTAAACAAAGTATGTCCACATGCCGCGAGGGATAGTACTTGATCAGACGTTTATATAAATTACGTATGTTAATATCAGGTGTTCTACCAACCGTTGCTACTGCTGTAGGCCTTATAGATACTGATAGGCCCAATGTTCCAATGTGTGGTATAGGTACAATCTTAGTGATTATGGGTATTTCATTAAGATTATGGGGTTTTAATTATATAGGTCATTGCCTCATATCATCTGAACCACGGGCTAACAAACTAGTTACTTGTGGGCCTTACAGCCATGTTAGACATCCTATATATTTTGGAACATTTATAATAGTAATTGGACTAATTCTAGTATTAGGGCCATCAATTATGGTAATAGGATTATTATCTCCGATATTTCCATACTACATTCTTCTGGCTATATACGAAGAGAAAATGCTTACAAAATTATTTCCCTCATATGAAGAGTATAAAAAACGTGTGCCTATGCTAATACCTTCCTTCCGTCCTAAAATTTCATCTAATCCTTCGCAATCATTAATGAAACAATACGGACTGAGGGGTTTCATTAAGGCAGTACTAAGGTACGAACTTGCCGCTCCAGGTTCTCTTATCCTAGTGTTACTAGCTCTTATTTGCAGGTGAGTTGAATGAATATGTGGAAATACATTAATCTGTATTGCGGATTGCCCGAAATAAAGGATATAGATGAAGAGGAGATCCCAGCTAAGGCCCTAGATCTTTTATGTGCACATATCGGTGGTATAAACAGAGGTACACGTGTAACAGAACATATAATATTTGATGCATATATGGCGTCAACGTATATAATATTATGTAGACTTCAACCGGCATATAGAACTAAAAATACTATGAAGGTTTATAACTGGTTAGAGAAAGTATATAAAGAAAGAGCTCTTAATAAATTTACCGCTTGGGATAAAAATCTTGATGTTTATGTTAAAATTGCTATGCATGGCATAAAAGAGGAATATCTCAAGGAGCTAGATAATCCATTTTACTGCCTAATGTTTGCTCACATAAATAAGCATTGTAGAGAGCAAGCGGATATCTTTCCGCCGCCCGAACTAATAGCTCTAAGTTGGTTCAAAGTTATGAGAATGCCACCGTGGGCCATCCCAGGATTGTTAACCGCTGTGTTGCATGTTGAGCTATCTAAAGGCACCAATATAATCAGGTTAAGGCCATTGATCTGGTTAACAAAGCACTACTATATGCAGGTATTCAAAAGATACGATGTCCCTTTTGCTAATTTTCATCAGACAGTAATTCAAGCTTTAGTGTCTAAGAATCTTTATGAATTAACCAAAGATAGCTTTTATAAGTACTTGAACGAGAGATCTTGGTGGTTAATAGAACAGCTCATCGAGCCTACGGGCTATGTAACGAGGTTTCAACTTCCTGTGTGGGATACTGCATGGAGTATACTTGCTCTTAGCTCCATTAACGCATCGAAATTGAAGTATGAGCTATGTGATTTCATCAAACAGACCCGGCAAATGGATGGCGGCTGGGCTTTCACGCATCTCAGACATCCTTCTGATAATGATGACACATCGCTAGCCTTACTTGCACTTCTTGAGTGCGAGACTACTAATAAGCATATATTGGAAGCAGTAGATTTTCTCCTTAGTAATCAGAGAAAAGATGGGGGGTGGGCTACCTACGGTAGAGGGAATCGAAGAAAGCCTGAGGGGCCTCTTCCCAGCATAAGAACAGACCCTTGGTGGACTCAAATCGATGTACCAGTAGCTGATATAACTAGTCACGTAATACTTTCTTTGGTGCGAACTTATAAGATGACGAAAAACCATAAGATCAGAGAATCTATCATGAAAGGTGCAGAGTGGCTTTACAACGATGCAATTTGGAGCGGTAGGTATAGTTATTTTTATGGAAGATGGTGCCAAACATTTATACCTGCCACAGCATCCGTAATTGTTGCGCTTTCTGAGGCTTTGAAAGCCGGGGCTATCTATAAGGATAAAAGCGATTTCGAAGATTTATTGGAGTCGTGCGTTCGCTGGCTTAAGCATAATTACGCTAATGGCTGTGGAGAGCACTTTGAAAGCTATCATCGTGGTAAGCCAGTATTTACATCGCCTACTATAGAGCACACTTCTCTTGCCCACATCGTCTTCAAGTCAGTCGGAGAAAATGTTAATAATGAGGTATTGTTACGCGTGGCTCATGAAAGGATGCTCGAACCATGCGTAAACATGGCAGCCTTCGATGTATACGTGAACACAGCGATGCCATATTATTTATTGTTATTAGCCTTAAATGGCACTAAAAGGGGGTAGAACATGATTTCATTCAAACTTCCATCAATATATAATTATCATTCAAGCCTCTCGTTTGTGTATATTTGCCACGACCCCACTCCAGAACTCTGGGATCCCAGCAAGAACTTATTCCTATTTCCTGCGGAGGATAAGCTGGTTGCTGTGTTATTTGAGGGAAGAAAGGCCCATATAATGGCAGACATGGATCAAGGAAAGGCTAGATGGTACGTGAGCTCTAAGTTAAATTTGGATCCTTCTGGAATTAAGGCTGCAAGCGATGGGCTCTCAATAGCAAAGGAGCTGGGTCTGTTGCAAAGGTACCCCCATATACGCGGATTCCTGCCGCCCAAGCTAGGCCTTCCACCTAAGTGGCTATACACCAGCTTGGTAAAAACCGTCATTTTGCAGATGGTATCCTATAAAGTAGCCAATATAATGATGAATAGATTTGTACAAGCGTTTGGCACTCCCATAATCTTCGAGAATGCAAAGATATTCACTTTCCCAAAACCCGAGGTAATCTGCGAAACACCCGCCGAGATTATAAAGGAGAAAGCTGGGATAAGCGGTTCAAAAGCTAGAGCGATAAAGGAGGTTGCTAGATTAGAAGTCGAGGGAAGGCTCAAGGAACTAGAGGACTCTGTTTCGGAGGCTCCTCACGATGTCGCTAAGGAACTTATGAAAATCAGGGGTGTCGGGCTTTGGACAGCCTATGTGAGCTTAATGGCTGGCATGGGAGCATGGCATGCACAGCCAGTAGATAGACTTATGAGGCTCCTTGAAAAGAGCGGAGTAAAGTGCGACGCCTCCTTGTTTTCTAAGAAGCCCCATGTTGCAGGGTATATCTCAGTAGCGATGCTCTTTGGAGAGGAGGCCCTAAGGGAAAGGTACTTCAAGCTGCAGGGGTGAAGGCAATGCTATTCGATTTCATGACCTTCGAGGAATTTGTTAAATGGTACACCGAGCTTGGCAAGCTTAAGATATTCTGGGCAAAGCCCGTTGAAAACATTAGCTTGTTGAGCAAAGAAGATGGCCTATATCTTGTTGGCATAAAGTGGATTGTTAGAAGCAGGATTAAAGAGGCAATATTAGCCATTACAGAGACGGTAGATGAAGCACCTAAGGCCATCGATTCCCTCAAAAGCTACGGCCCCTCAACCAAGATCTTAATGGTCCCCGAAGAGACGCCCATAAATTTAAGCCTAATAAATGCCAAGTCAGTTCTATACTTCTGGGACATAAATGCGAGGACTTTAGAGCCCAATAAAGACGTGAGGATTAAAGCGCTCCCCAAATGGGGCGAAAACGATGTTGAGATGTTTAGGAGAGTACACAAGCAGAGCTGGGGTTTCTTCATGCCTCCAAGAAGAGAGGATCACGTAGTTCTCATAGCCCTCCTTAACGATTCTCCAGTGGGAATGGCTTACCTAAATATTCACAATTTTAATATTGATTATGGTATACATGTCATCAAATACCAATGGAGAAGGAGAGTAGGGACAGCCCTGCTAGTAAAATCGTTGGAGTTGGCGAAATTTATGGGTGCATCAAACATTAGCGTGGTAAGGGTCTTCAGAAGCGTAAAGGGAGCCTCCAGCGACGTGAGGGCCACAAAATTCTACAAAGCGAATGATCCCCTCATAAAACTGTCCATATACAGATTGAATGATGGGAAATGATAATATAATCAATTATAGATCTCAAGCTCGATTAATAGCTATACTTCCATTAGAGTTTCATTTTAAAGCGATCCAAGAAAGAAATTAAACCCTTGTTGCACCTCTCATATTTTTGATCGAATTTCCAACGCGTTTATGTGAATATTCATACTTAGCTTCTTGAGCGCAGAACTCACTACAATCTTCCTTGAGTATCGTACTTAACTTGCTTATAAAACCGAATCTTTTTTGTGTAAATATTAGATAATTTTACTTAAAAATTGATACACTGGTATCGCCAAGATTTCATCTTTTTCTAACCTTTCGACATCCATTGAGCGGAAGGCATAGAGTTTCTTGCCAACTTCAAAAAATAACAAATCCCAATAGTATGCTTTTCTGATCCAGATTGCAGGCCTTGAGCTCAGTGTTCTTCTTCCTGCAATTTTGCTGTATTTTTCTCCTAACTTGTCGTGCCTTGATTTTATGATGACTCCGCAATCCGCGCACTTCCACTCGATAACCTCTGTCCTGTCGCTCTCATAGACGACTTTTCCAGTAAAGTATGTTCTGCGATGGCATATTGGGCAATGGACGTTTTTAATCTTCATGTTCGCTCCCCATTAAAGAGTAGAGCCAATACTTTAGCCTCTTTAATGCATCTATTAAGGAGACGACCTTTCTCTTAGTGTCGTTGTTTAGGCTGAGCAATGATAAAGCAGCGCCTTTTATCTGCTGATACTCCTCAAGCAAGGCTTTCTGACCTCCTCCCCGCCCTGAAGTGCGAGGGTTCCTGCTAGTGCGGGGAGGTTTGGGACTACATCCCCTCTCCCTGAGGGTTCAATCCCGGGCTGGGTCTCCAGCCCGTTACCCCTATCCCTCTAGGGACTCGGGGTTATGAGCAGACCATTTATCATTGCTACCAGCTCAAAGACTTTAGTGCTCATCACCAAGAACAATTACATAGAGAGAATTTATAGGCTTTTCTACTCATCCCCGCCTTAAAAGGCGAGGCTTTCGGTTGTAATATCTAGAGATTCGCACAGGTCCTTGCACCTAGGATTACAGATCCTAATACCTACCGCGGCAACGTCTATGGCTAAACACCCCATATGATCTACATGTTAAAAAGTGTGATAAAGCTTTAAAACCAATGATCAACAACAGCGTTACCTACAAACATTGCTCAATTATTCTTTAGCAAAAATATTTGGTTAAAGCATTAAAATTATAATTCAATTGTTTATTGCATAATTAGTTAGTTTTATTCTATAGACTTTGCCAAACTTAATTCTATTCATTTTTTTTTAAGCTAGTTAGGCTAGAACCTTAAATGTGGGTGAAATAAATGGGTGGAGCTAGTGACTCTGGAATGAAGAGGACTATCATTGCACTGGCTATAGCTATAATAGTGTTTGGTAGCATAGCTATTGCTTTCACAGGTATTCAGAAATCAGTGTATGGTTCTTCATACATCGATTATGATGTATACAGAGATGTATTAAGCAAAGTTAATGCTATAGAGTTTCACGTATCGGAGAAAGCTCTAAACCTCAAGAATATCACTAATACATTTAGAATCTTGGGGGCTAAGTATACCGTCCACAAGTCTTTGGAAGTCATCCCTACACCCCAGAAACCAACCTTAATAATTGTGCACGTTGATGATATTATAAAGCTTTCTCAAGAAAAAGCATTACAGCACATTAAAAGGGTTTTCAATGCTAGAAACAAGGCTGTCTTAGTAATTACCAATCCGGGTAAGGATGCTCAGAAAATGCGTCAAGCCATTGACACACTACTGCGATACTACATGTCTAAGAACATGGCTATAGTGGTGCCTTTAAACCCCAATGCAACAGGTACTACAAATCTTATTGATCAGCTTCATCCCAGCGTCTTTAAAGCGCAAGCACTTGCCTTCACAAATGATGTCTTCTCAATGATAATGATTGATCGCTTAGACATGCCTGACTCCATGCTATTCATCATCAAATTCACAAGACTCATAAACTCTATCGATGCAGAGTCTAGAGAAAATATTAATAGAATTGTTGGAGCATCTTCTGCTTCAGTCACCAATTTTGATCAGATAGGAGGGCTTGGGTGGTATACAGCTACATCAAAAGGTGCGGTCTGTGGTGAGGATACAGGAAAAATGGAAGTATATGCTGACTTCTATCAAGCAAGGCAGGTTTCCACAGGATGGTGGAACTACGTTGTTTATGTAGCACACAGAGCACAAGGTATCAGAAGCTCGTGCACTCAGTGTTCACTATTTGGTTGTACTACAAGTACACACGATCATTACCCATTGTATTTCGTAACAGCCATAGATTGGTTGTCAAGGTACTACCCAGGCCAAGAGGTGACAGATTATGGTCCTAAGCCAGGAGCTGGATGTGCAAGTGCAATAACAATTAGCTACACAATATCATCTACGGGTGTGGTATCGGCATCTGGTGGGGTTGGGGTAGGAACTGCTTCTCTAGCAGTGCAATACAGCACAACGGTGCAATACAGCACAACGCAAGGGCTTACTGTTTCAATGCCGTATGCTCCTAGTTACTTCTACTGCGATTACTCATGGCTTTCTGATGGCATTGTTAATATTTCGCATAAAGTAGTTGTGCCAAAGAACTTTAGCATGAGCTTATCAGGTGTGTCATTCACTGTTGAGGTTTCATCATTAGCTCGTTTAAGGCCTGATAAGCCTGGAGGCGCATTACCTGTACTCATAAATGGCTACTTCCGCACAATATTCACCGAACCATCAAAAGAGAATGTTGTGAGAGATCAGGCATCTATAGGTCCGATAAGGTTCTGCATAACGACTTCTGACATAGGCTATAGATGCACAAAGTAAGTGTAATCAAAAATAACTTAATCTTCTTTTTCTATAGCTTTTGCATTGAATCAATGATGTTGTTGCCTGGTTTAGCTCTCTAAATGCTTCTTAATTTTTCTCTATTATGTGTAATGAGCTTACCTAAATCTTCGAAGCTTACCTTATGTTGTGTTGCTGGTTTGCCTACTGGCATTATGTACATTGGTACCTCCTCATTGCTTTCACAAACAATTCTAGCAACTTTCTCGTCATGGAATGCCCCTACAGCTACTGTTCCAAGACCTAGAGCTGTTGCCATTAGGTATATGTTTTGCCCTAGGTGACCAACGTCCATGGGTACGTATCTAACTTCACCCCTTCTACCATAGTACCTAGTGGTTCTCTCAAAGACTGCTGCGACAACAATGTTTAATGGTGCTTGTCTAACCCATTCCTGGTCAAGAGCTGCTTTTGCAAGCTCGTTTCTGTAATCACCTTTCTTAATGAGCTTAAGCGCATGGATATTAACAATGTACTTGTATACCCCTGGCTCTATATACTCGCCTTTCTCATTAACAACGCCCTTCTCACCAATAACAGCATAGACCTCTAGTGGGTAAGTAGCTCCAGCACTTGGAGAAGCCCTGAAGAACCCTCTAACAGGGTCTGTAAGGTCATATGCAGCCCACAGAATCATTGATAGATGCTCAACTGTTATTGGTTCAGGCTTAAACCTTCTAACACTTCTCCTAAGCAGTATAGCTTCCTCAACGCTAATGTTAGTAATCTTCCTCGGTATGGGTAGGTACAGGTAAGTTACAGACATTTTAAAGTCCTTTAGTTATAGGGAAAGGAAAGGATATAAAAATTGCTGCGCCTAAACCTTCTCTCCAATGTAAGCCTTGTACTCTAAGCTGTACTTCTTAAGCTCTTGAAGAACCTCAGGCTTCTCCCTAATCAACTTATCGACTAGGTGTAGGTATCTAGCAACCCTTACAGCATCTGGGGATATCTCGTACAGCTCCTTACCATCTACAAGGACGTAGTGCTTCTTATTAATCCTCTCTCCAAGGATGTACTCAGCCTCATTAACAGCTGCATGAAGCTGGAAGCAGTGAGGACTTCCATCAATTGATACAACAGTTACTGACCTAGGCTTAACAGATCTTATCATACTCGCTATCTTTCCGTAGAGAGCTGGGTGCTCTCTCAGGGCAAGCAAACAGCACTACCTTATCCTTTGCCAGCTCCTCAAATACCTTCCTATTGACATTCCTTACGCATATCGCTGCTATGAGCAGGTCCTTGCCTTGTAGCTGCGGCGTCTTTACCCATGTGCTCCAGAGCCAGAGCTCCTCTTCATGGGAACTCAAAGGGTGCTCCCTTCCTAAGCCTCTCTATAATCTCATCTAGTGTAGGCTCTCTCCTACTCCTTAAATACTTATCTAGTAGGAGGAATACGCAGTACTGACCGCACATTGTGCAGCTCTTCAGGTTACCCTCAAACTGGTTCCTTATGGCTAGAGCCTTCTTTGGGTCTGGAGCAAGCTTTATCTGGGTCTCCCAGTCAAGCCTAGCTCTAGCAATGCTTATGGCAGCGTCTATTCTAGCAGCTCTAGGACCGAGCTTCACTAGGTCGCCTGCGTGAGCAGCTATTTTAGTTGCTATAAGCCCCTCCTTAACCTGCTCAACATTTGGAAGACCTAGATGCTCAGCTGGTGTTAAGTAGCATATG
>Ga0272445_1001821_pt1 | contig 15604 bp, 17 predicted proteins | sample YNPCB0031_FD_194404 | JGI IMG/M metagenome (GOLD analysis project Ga0272445, IMG submission 194404) | Hot spring sediment microbial communities from Yellowstone National Park, WY, United States - YNP-CB-003-1 | ecosystem: Environmental > Aquatic > Thermal springs > Hot (42-90C) > Sediment... | reverse complement strand
TATCTACCCACTCTCCAAAGAGTTCTGGAAATTTGACGTTGAATTTATTTGAGACATAATTAGACGCTATTACAATTTCATACATCAACGATTCAAATCTGCTTCTATCCCTTAGCGCCCCTGCAACCCTTTTCTCTGCGGAAGGAAGTATATCATTTCGTACCAATATGTCAAAGCCATACATGAATAGCAAAAGTCTCATAAACTCTTCGACATCAGTAGAAAACCTTAGATCAAAAGAGTACTCCCGTTCCTTAATGGTATGTAAAAGACTATACCACCTCCCAACCCTATGGACATTTGGGGTGATAAGATATTGTAGTTCTTCCGGCCTACCTTTTAACGCATAAGTTTTTAACTTAGCATATTCACTTTCAATAAACTCCCTCCCAAAGGTTTTTATAAGGAAATATTCTAGGGAATCCACAAGCGATTTTGCGGTTCCTTCCTCCATCACAGCTCCCCTACAACAACATCTTACTCAATCCGCATAAGAGATTCTGAAGCCTGATTTCTCGAGCTCCCCAACATCTTTATACACTTGCTCCCAGAACCTAACTTCTCCCATAACTTCATTTAAGCTCTTTTCGATGAGAATCTTGAATGCGGGGATCCGCTTCTAGTAAGCCCATACCTAACTATCTTATCAGCCAGCTCAACAGCCTCCCTATGAACCCTAATAGATACCGTAATGCCCATTTCACTACATTACTTGCGCGCGCGCCATAGAGCTATACTTGAGGCTCGAAATTCAAGGAGGCCAATATGGCGACTAAAAGCGCTATGGCTGGGATTGACTGGGCGGTTCCGCTTTTCCGGATGAAAATCTTGAAGTTTAAAGCGAACATTTAGCGGCTCTTTAATATTTTCTGATAAGGTTAAGTATGGAGTAAAGCAGTTTTTTGTTTGCACATCTTGAAGTTTGGGGAACTCTAGATTTTAGGGTTTCCTTGATTTCATCATAGCTTTGAATCACTTTGTTTATTGTCAACTTAAGATTGGCATGAGAGATTTTGCTGATGGGTATTGAGAAAGTTTTCAGTCCTACTTGTTGCAGGAAGCCAACCTGCTTGTGATCGTATATTATAGAAATGAAGGGAAGGAAATTTCTTGCTGCCATGATGGATGGATGCATTCTTGTAGTTATCAGTAGTTTTAGACTTCTAATTAAAGATTCATACTCGTCTACATTATCAGTTATAATTATTTTTGCACAGTGTGCATTTTTCATTCTAGCAATTATCATTTGGCTCATAGCCATGTCATCTGATGACGATGGCAGAAAAACTATTTCTTCATGTTGTGTGGCAAGCTCGTCTAGGCATTTTGCATGGGACAATACATACTTTTCGATTTCCTCATCTGTGAGAGCATACCTGAGCATTGCAGGAGCAACACCTATCGCGGACTTGAAGGGAATGGGGGAATGGCTTAATTTGTCGAAACGCACGAGAATTGCTGCGTCTGCTACAATTTGGTAATTCTTCACTCCAAGCTTGTCTAAAAGCTTAGCTGAATAAGGTTCCCTTACTAACACTAAATCTATAAATCTATTCAAGACTATCTTAGTTAACCACCTTATTGTGATGGGCAAGCCGTCGAAAGGACCAAATGATGCTGGACCGACTATAATTTTCTTCTTGAAAATGCCTTTAACAACTAAAAGGAACCATAAGCTCTGGAGAATTCTAAATGACCAGAAGAGCTTATGAATAACTAGCACTTTTGGCTTCTGTCTTATTAATGCTGGTGATAAGGAGATGGGGATCCCCCTGAGAAGCTCAAGGTTCAGGTCTATTAAGGCGTCGCATTTTCTAATTCTTTCGATGACATCAGATCTGGAAGGAAATTTAACCCTCATCTGTATGAGCGGTGCCATAAATGTGAAGATGGTTAAGTTAAACGCTGTGAGAATAGCCCACTGCAGGTGGTTGGGTGTGGCTCCAATGCCCATGCTTGGTGTTAAAGGTCCATAAACCTTCATGCCTTTAGATTCAGGATGTGTAAGTTTGAAGATTTCTTGATTAGGAGTGGAAACTGAGAGGTCGACATTGTTGTCTAAGAGTAGTTTATAGAGGGCTCTTTGAGCGGCAACTGTTCCAACATTGCCTTTAGGCATAGCGTGCATTATGTGTATGCTAACCTGTCTATTTGTCAAGTCTTCCACTAACTAACTTCAAGATTTTTGATGCTGTGGGTGTCAAATTACAGAGAATAGTCCGCATTAACCTATTTTGCGCGGTATAGAGCCATGTACAGTATCCCAGATTAAGAACCCATTCTCTCAATGTGATCCTTTGAAGGTTGTAGGGTGTGAATATAGAGGGTTGACGAAGCATCCTCCGCCATATGTAAGCTCTGATCAAGGAGTTCCTTATTTTGTTCTCTAATCCTTGACCTTGTGAAATTTGCTCCGGCTTCACTTCGCGTAGGATCAGCTTTCCAACATCATGCAGATGCTGAATAACGCTCTCTCCTAGAGGAGTTCGCGTGATAATGACGGAGGTTCCTATGTTGTCATGCGCTAGCCCCCAAGCATCTCCAAGCGAGATATCAGCCTGCTGATTCGTCACGTCATAACATAAGGCGCATCTAACAGGTATAAAATGCGGATAATATGAGAAGTTGCACCATTCACTAAGATCAAAACTGAAGGATTTTCCATGTTTAGTTGATATGGTGATTTTACCCGGCCAACCTTCTCCACGATAGGATATTCTAGATACGTCCTCCTCGTTCACTGTAGCGTGCTTCCTGAGAAAATACGTTATAGCATAGAAGTTCGGGCGCTTCCCGCAGAAAAGACCCAGATGAACGAGAATTTTATTTCTAAGCTTTTCATTAACTTCCTCAAGCTTTCTAAAGGCTAGGATGTGACATGGAAGCCCGACAACCGCTATTTTCCCTTGTTCGCTGACTAAATACTTAACTTTGAAGAAAGGCTTTACTGGACAGTATTTAGAGCCCATGGCTCCTTTTATCTCTTCCTTATTCTTGACAGATGTCATTAAAGGCTTAAGCGGATCCTTTGGATCGTCTTTTACAACAACAGCGCCGCTGATCGCGCCCTCTTCAAGTAAGGATAGCAGTATCGTCGTTACCAACCCGCCTGACGACGCTTTCCACCTTAGAGTTGCATCAGTTGAATAGCCAACATAACAACGAATAAAGCTTCCAAGTCCGTCGATCATTATCTTTTGGTTGGCAGGAGAACTTGGACAAACCTTTTCACATAACTCACAGCCATTACACTTGGAAAAATCAATAAAAGGCTCATAAGAGCCATCAAGAGAAATTTTCATATCTATTGCATCATATGGGCAGATAGCATAACATGCGCCACATCCACTACATAAATTTGTTTCTAAATGCACCTCTTTAATCATTTTTCATTCACACACACTGTGATATATTCTTATTGAACCACTTGAATAAACTCCATTCATCATTTCCGAAACGTACATTTCGCAGAATATCCTCATTTTGCTGTATCTTTCTTCCCCTGTCATAATCATCATAGCATCCTCATAACTATTAAAAATCATAGCATCACAATGTCTTACGGCCTCTTTACTAAAATATGACAAAAATGCCCCTTCCACAGGGTGGAAGAGCCCAAGTTCTGGAGGCAGTCCTATGTATCTCGATATGGATATAAAACTGACATTATCATTTTGCTGGAGGCTCATATACCCATCGAGCAAAATGCCTTTTTTAGAAGCAGCATATTCAATTAAATGCACATGATTTCTCACTCACATAATGTTCCCCGTCAGGTAATCAACAGCAAATTCCGCCCCCTTTAAGGAGGAAGATGGATAATAGAATCCGGGGTCGTTATCGTTTCTCACTATTGGCGTGATTGAGAGGAACACTATTGTCGAAACTAAGAGCGCACAAGTGACAATTCGTTTTAATTTCCTAAGATTTGAGCCATCTGCATCCGGTTTGGCTGAAATGTATAGGGGGATGAGTAAAGAATAAGGTAAGAAACTGTAGAAACGGGTGGATGCTTCTGGAACAAAAGCGAGGGAAGCAAACAGGGCCAAGCAACATACAATCAAGTTTCCTCCGATTATCAGCGCCTTTTGCCTTTCTGAGCTTTCTTTAACGTTTATGAGGCACAGAAAGGTTGCCAATATTCCAGCCGAAATCGCAAACACCGTTATATCCTGCTTCATTAAAAGGGGAATGATACGCACGCTTGGAGGGGAAACGACTTGAGTTGCGCGCGCTCATGCGTCCTATCGTGCAGAACAACGATATTGTTATCGCAATATCTTTAATGTTAAATCTTTTGATGTATTTATTTAGTGCTTCTATGTGGCAGGGCAGTCCTACCACGGCTACAGATTTATATTTACCTATCCTTTTTATGTTTAGCATTTGTTTAGATGGCTGATAGTATGAGCCCGCATGCTCCGCCACCTCTTCTTTAGACGTTATGAAATCGCCATAAATATTGAGTTTATCGTCGTAAAAGGCTACAAGAGCAGCATCTATCGTATTCTTATCAAAGAGATGATAGAGTATTGAGCTGACAACTCCGCCGCTAGCTCCATGCAGGTAAAGTTCTGACAGACGTGAGTAGCCTTGGAAAACAGCCCTAACCTTTTCTAAATCATCAGGTATGGCTATTTCTGAAAGGGGGCATAGCTCAAGGCATAAACTGCACCCACTACAAAGACTTCTGTCAACTGTTGGCTTAAACCCGGAAAAACCATGTTCAACACTCGCAACTGCATGTGTAGGACACACGCCCTCACATAAGCCGCATCCAACACAACTCAAGCCCATTTTATCGACAGTTCTGAAAGTTTTTCTGTGCTTCAAGTAGGAAGACACCGTGTATGCACATGTGGGATTTTTATAAACGTTCCACGCGCGCCATCCATCCCCGCTTCTATAAATTCTAATGACATAAACAAGTCCATGAAGGGCTCCATAAAGTGAACCTTTAATGTAGGTATTATTGGGGCTAGTTGTAATGCTCCCATCATAGCGTGGTGCGCATTCAGCCGCTATACACTATCAAGTAATTTGCAAAAGAACCTTTCAACTAAAGGGAACTTCGCGTCCCATGACCACTTCTTAGCAGTTCCAGTCCACCTTCTATCAGCTTCCTCTTCAACGCTTCATTTGTTAGAACTTGATATGCAGCTTCTGCAATTGCTCGGGAATCACCAGGGTTCACCACAATAGCATTTGAGTAGTTGACGGCGTAATCTCTAGTTCCCTTTGCGTCAGTCATAACAACGGGTGTTCCGCATGCCATAGCCTCTAGGGGAGGCAAACCAAAGCCCTCAGCGTAGGACGTAAACAAGAATATGTCTGAAGCCTTATAGAGCTTAGCCATTAAATGAGATGACACATTCCTATATGTTGTAAAAGAAAATTCAGGGTTTAATTTGCTGATTACCTTTAGGTCTTCCACAACGAGCAATGCATGAATGGAGATTTTTTTAGCTAAGATATTAAGAGCTTCAACAGCAACCTTGCCTCCTTTAAATTTTTGCTTTCTTAAGATAGTCATCACTACAAGTCTGTCTCTCGATTGTCGAATAACATTATCATCTGAGAGGGAGGGGCTGAAAGTTTTTGTATCGATACCTATACCTCCTATGAAAACACTTGCTTTGCTATTCAGCTTTGTCACAACCTCCCTCGTATAATTGGAGTTACAGATGAACGCGTGAAATGGCATTTGAAGGGATAATTCGAACAATCTTAATCCATAAAAACCCTCATTTTCCAGAACGAGTTCTGGAAAATCCTGTACATAGTATACCTTTTTACCTTTTACCCCCGAAAGATGTAGGGCTATTGCGGAGGGAAAGTATGTGGCCACGTAAACGTCACAACCGGGCGGGATTCTTTCCGCAAGGTACTTTATCCTATCTGGCTCGTATGGAAGTTTAAACGATTTCCTAACATTATCAATAATTCCATATATTGAAACGCGGCCTATAAATGGAATATACATGTCAGGCTCAATGTAAAGGAATTTCACTCTATTCTTCACATCACTAAAATCAAACCACTCATGCCTCTTGGATCCTAAACAACATAATCTAACTTCATGGCCTCTAAGTGCAAACAACCTTGCTAATTCGAACGCTATTTTTGTTCCACCACTGATACCAGTTGACCATACAATGAAACAAATCTTCATAGTTAAAATCACCATACAAGAAAAGTTACAACTAAAATAGAGTATACCAGTAAAAATAAACACTTACATACTAGACGTCCAAGAAGGTAATAAATATTTTTATCTTTCTCGCCAAATATTTTGGTTAAAATGAAGTAGAATACCCATACTGGTATGAGTGCCAAGTGTGATGCTCCAGTTACGACGAAAATTTTAAATGTATAACTGGTTAAGTCCACTATGTATGTATAGATATACGATGCAATCATCACCAAGTAGGGTGAAAACGATAATAATGTTGTGAAGAATTTGTTGCATAAAGAGTGCCACGTAAGTGAGAACATATTAATCACTGATCCCCTGCTTAGAGAATAATTGGAATAAATATTTTCAAGACTGCTCCTTAAAATGACATAACCAATAAATATTAATCCCCATGATAGAAAAATCGTGAATGCAAATCTATCATAAGCTCCAAGATAAATAACACCGAGCAGATACGAGAAAGCAAACATTTTCATGATTTGTTGCCACGTAAATGAAAGATGTTTCATAACGGTACGTTTTTTAGAAAGGGATTCAACGATGGACAAGAAGAAAAATACCAAAGTTAGGGTAATCACGAAATAAGTGTTCACATTATACTCCTTAAGAAGGCTTAAAGAGATAGCAGTCAAAGCAACGTAATAGATTGTTTGAAGAGCAAACCCTTCAAGCCGCCTCCCGATAAATTGGATAAACCTGAACTTGTAAAACGAGTACTTTTCTAGATCACATGAAAGTACTCTATCATCATAGTAGTTGACAAAATCATTTACGGCATACGTAATAGCGTATAAGTAATGAGTACATAACATAATAACTACTAACGTACTTAGTGATATATTTGTAGGATGCACGACCATAAGTAAAAGAAAGCACATTTGATATATAGAATATGCCAAGAAATTTATTAGATTCTGTAGAAAAGCATCTAACCTAAACAAAATGAAATTTATGCATACCGTAAGTACGTCAATAATTCTATCATGATCTCTAAGCTTCATATTACCTTTATCTCATAGTTGCTTTTAATGTGCACGGGTTGATAATTTTTAGCCTTTGATCTTTTTTGGTAAGTTCAATTATCTCTTTTTCCGGCGAATCATCGACGATTACTACCTCGCTTATATCCCTAAAGTTGAGAAATGCTTTTATTATTACATGCTTATGCCCATATAAATCGCGGATTCTATGAAATCTTTTGTTACGATACACGATTTCACTAGAGTAAACCTTCCTAAAGCCAAGATCATAGAAACAATTCGCTATCGGTGAAATACTTGCAGTAAGCAATACTGTCAGATGAGTTTCATGAACTTTGGATAAAAACTTAAGTACCTGCTCGTTAAGCAGTGAGTTATTACCTAATAACATCTCGACGTATCTATGTGCAAGTGTATCAATTAATGCTTTATCCAAATTCTTTAAGCACACCCTTAACTTCAGGTATTTTGAGAAATCAATTCCAGTTTTAAATAGTCTGAAAAACACCAAAGTACATACTTGAGCGAAAATTAGAAACGGTTTCATCAATGACAACAACCTCTGGCATCCCAAAAATTCAAGGAAATGTGATGTTGTTTCAACATTTACTATAGTGTAGTCAAGATCTACAACGTATACTACTCTAGATTTATTTTTCTCCATTGAAAAAGATATGCCCAGAAAAGCTTTATTAACAGCATCACTCAAAAATAAACCACCCATACATGATCGTTGAGTTTGAGCTTAGAATTAAACAAGTTCTGCAATGACATATTGGGTTTACGAACGTAACCATCCACATCACTTTGAGGTTTATGCCATCTTCACAAAAATAGAACATCGCCCATCGTTGTAAATAAACACACTCGTGAAAGGCCTCTTCCACGAGTTAGACACTGTGAAGTTCACATAAACGTGCCTTTGATCATCTCTAGCAATCAAATAATACGATGTTTCAGCATATGAGTTAACAGTTAAGTTTTTATTTGCATTAAACACCTGCATAAACCAAAATATTCGTATATCTGCATAACAACTTACCTCGTGGTTGCTAGGCATATGATCCATGAAAAATTTTGCTGGATAAGAGTCTCTAACGTCCGGAATAGGGCGTGATTTATATATGTAGGGAGACAATTCAGGCGCCTGAAGGCCCATAAATAGAAAAAATAAAAACAAAATAATGAAAAATATCTGCTTCGTATGTTTTAATTGTTTAAGGTCAAAATTTTTAACATAATCATCCGTCAATATGCATAGTAAAAGTAAAAAGTAGCCAGCATAGAAATATCGGCTATAAGCATTAATGAAAAGTCTGTCAATGAAAATATAAAGTATTTCAACTAAAGCTACAGAGATTAAGAGAACGCAAAACCATTTTTTTACTTTAACATTTTTGAACAACAAAATGATTCCAATAATTGGAAGTAGAAGCCAAGATAAGCATAGGTAATACGGAAGAGTTTCATAGGAAGATCCCTTAATAATTTTGGAGGTCTCCAGTGGTTCTTTAGCTAGTAGAAACTCGATTATCTTGCCTAAACCATTCTTCAATATTGGCGCATCTCCTTGAAAAGAGTTTGTATAGATAGTGTACCACGAAACAAAAATGATAAAAAATACCATTAACTGTGCCGTTAAAATGTAACGCATTGCGCGCTTGGAGAATAAAGCAAAGATCGCAGTTACTGGTAGTAAAATTAGAAGGGAGACACCGTGAATTATCGTTGCTATACCTCCAAAGAGTAAAGCAAGTGTTTTCCAGTTAAAGTCACCCTTGAATGTCTTATAAGTGTACAAAAATGAAAACATGATGAAGAGATAGCATAACTTCTGAGGGGTAAAAACGTTTAAAAAGCCAGAGATGGGAGGTGTAGCAATAAGCAATGTTGCAATAAAGAAACGCAAACAAACGTTTTTAAAAGAGAAAAGCGCTGTAATGGCAATGCCTATCAGAAAACTGCTTATAAAAACAAGCAGTAGTTGCGAGTGAACAATCTCCAACCCTGTAATGTTTGACACGGTGTAAGTTAGGAAAGGTATGAAATGGAATATTTGATAAAAAGAAGGATCGTAGCCTATCAAACTTTTAACCACATAGGGAGACCATTGGCCTTCTTTTGAAAGGTAATATGCATAGCTCAGATATCTCCCTTCGTCGTCACCTACAGGTATGAAGCCACTATTTGCAATAGTTAGTAATGTAGGTAGAATAACTACAAGCAAAATTAAAGTAAAAATGCAATACTTAATAGCGCAACGCATCTCACTTTCCTACTCCATTTGCCTTCTCTATGCGCGCGCCTCTCAGCAAAATCTTAAGCGATGCAGATGTATGGATGTAGGTGTCTACGTACACTGGCAGGTTGTAAACAAGGCAAGGGGTTCCATAGATTATAAGAACAAGGTAGCAGATTAAGAAAATGTCCAGAAACCTGTATATCCTTTTCTTGGTTGGGGTTGCCGCGCGGAGGAGCAAAAGCACCAAGAGCATAGCAAGGCTTAGCCAATAGAGGATTGAAAGATTCTTAGCAAAAAAGAGAGGGTCAGCGGGTAATACCTCATCGATGATGGGTGTGTAAATAATTGAAAGCAGCCACAGAATTATCGTGAGGAGAATTAACGAAAAGAAAATTTTTGCTGATACCATTCGTTGCAACCTCATTTTTCTTCACAGTTTTTGAAGCATTAGTACAGTTTTTCTTACAGCTTCAGTACTGTTGAGATGAGGTTTAAAACCTAAGCTTCTAATTCTGTCTATTGACAGGGCAATGTTCTTGACATCTCCTCTCCATCCGACACCATGCTCTACGGGCTTATACACGTATTTCACGTCTTTCAATCCCAGAGTGCCAACCACCATGTCCGCGACTTCCTTGACTGTGATGTAGTCCCCGCTTCCAACGTTATATACTTCGAACCGCTTACCAGTTGCCATGTTATATGCGATTAGCGTAGCCTCCACAGCATCGTCTATGTAGATGTAGCTTCTCTTCTGTCTCCCATCACCTAATATTTCAAGTTGCTTTGCATTCTTACCAAGCTTCACTATGAAATCATATATGACGCCGTGCCTAAGCCTTGGTCCAACAACGTTAGCGTATCTAAGAACTACAGCTTTTAGACCGTAGAGGTTAGTATAGGCGTGTATTAAGTTTTCGCATGCAGCCTTGCTCGCCCCATAAACGGAGACAGGCTTTATTGGAGCTTCTTCGCTTACAGGTATGCTTTCAGGCTCACCGTAAACGCTGCTTGAAGAGGCGAAGACAAGCTCTTCAACATCATTCTTTCTCATAGCCTCTAGAAGGTTGAAGGTTGCCACCACGTTCTCGTTGAAGTGTATCTCAGGGTTTGTCGTGCTCACCCGCACTTCAGGATTCGCAGCGTAATGGAATACAACGTCAACGTCTCTGACAGTCTTCTCAGCTATCTCAGGGTTCTTCAAGTCTCCCCTCACTATTTCCACATTTCGGTTGCCTTTATGATGCTCAATGTTCTCCATTCTTCCGCTGCCAAAGTTGTCCAATATTCTAACTTTCCAGCTATCAGAAACGAGCCTATCTACTAAGTGGCTACCTATGAAGCCCGCGCCGCCAGTTACCAAGGCGAATTTTACGCTCATCTTACCTATTCTCCAGAACCCGCATGTAAAGCTGTATGGATTTCGCAGCTATTTCCCTCCATGAAAAAACCTCTTTCCTTCCATTCCTTCCCATCTTCTTAGCCAATTCCTTGTCGTGGGTTAATTTCAACATGGCTTCTGCTAACATCCTTGGGTCTGAGGGGTCAACAAGCACGCCGTTAACATCTTGTTTAATCCTGTAGGGGATTCCACCAACCATAGACGCTATCACGGGCTTCCCCCTAGCCCACGCCTCAGAAATAACCATCGGATAAACCTCTACATAGTCAGCTATTGACGGAAGGACAAGGGCTGTAGCCGAATCGATTGCTTTTACTTTGGTCTCTTCATCAACATAGCCCAAATAATAGACCCTTTCCATAATGCCTAGTCTCTTCGCTAAGTTCAACGTTTCTTTGAGGTATCCACCATCCGGCCCTATGAAGGCTGTTGCAACGTCTTCGCCAACGTATTTCAACGCTTTAACTAGAATGTGCGGACCCTTAAGCTTATGCATCCTGCCGATGAATAGAAAGATTTTCTCCTGCTTTATCCCAAACTTCTTCCGAAACTCGTCTGGGTCAGCCTTTTCAGCAGTAAAATAGTAGCCTGGGACGGCATCAGGCAAGTATTCAGCTTCAACGCCGTATTTTCCCCTCAAAATCTCCAAGTCCCTTATGCTCCTCACTAACGGCAAGTCGGCTATTTCCAGCGCTTTCCTCGTATTCCTTCTTCCATAGTAGGGTGCAAGGCGTCTTATGAAGAAGTTGGGATGATCTCGAAAGGCCTCGACGGCCATAAAGTGGAACGCCACTTTCCCATGCACTCTGTCTTTTAGTTTCTCAGCTACAGTAACCGAGAAGAGCGAGTTCTGGCTATGCGCATGAACAATATCAACACCTTCAATGGGTGGCCTCTCAATGGGCATTGTTAAATCGTTGTACAAAAGCTTTCTAGATCTCAGCCTTACCACGTTTACTCCGTTAATTGTTTCTTCTTTGGGGCTACCAGCTACGTCAACGTTTGAAGTTATCACCGTTACCTCATGGCCAAGTTTTGCCTGCTCCTCCGCCAAATACTGCACAGCCCTCTCTACACCGCCTACCCTCGGAAAGTATGAATGTACCACGTGAGCTATGCGCATGCTGCATCATACAGTTTATCGTATTCGGAGAGTATCTTCGACCATAGATGCCGAAGAGCCCACTTCCTCGCATTTCTGCTAAACTTCTCGTAAAGCTCTTCATTCATAAGTAATGCCGCCATTTTCTCTCCGAAGTCCTCTGGATTAGGTATTGCATGCAGACTTGTCATCCCAGGAGGGGCAGCATACAGCTGACCACCTTCGCCAGTTATCACACATGGCTTTCCAAAAGCCTGCGCCTCTAAAAGCGTTATTCCAAACGGCTCATAAACTGTCGGATGCGCGAAAATAGTACACTTACTATACAGCTTGTACTTCTCAACTTCTAAGACTTGACCCTTGTAATGAAAGTCAACTCCATGCCTCCTTGCATATCCTTCTAGCTTAGCAATTAAGTTTTCATCCGGACCTGCCAAAACTAATTTAGCCAATTTCTTCCTTGTTAGTATTCTCATGGCTTTGATAAGCAAGTCTACATTTTTAGATCTGCTTATTCTGCCAACATAAAGTATCACGGGATTCTCATTTATCATATCAATCTCTGCTGTATTAATGTTAACACCAGAAATTTCATCGTCTATCCCGTTAGGAATAATTTTTATTTTTTCAGATTTAACGCCCAGCTTTCCAACCAGCAGATTTTTCTCATACGGCGTCAAGGCTACTATGGCGTCATATTCTCTCAACACTCCTTTTCTTATTTGATCAACGGCTTTATGGTAAAGCCAAATTGTCAAGCCTAATTGATTCAATTTGTGAAACGGTGCATGCGTGTGAATCACTGCCTTAAATTTCAACCTCTTCCTGACCTTTGCGACCTGGAAAACGTGTGGGTGCCTCCAAGCATGAACGTGAACCAAGTCCGGCCTTAATTCTTCTAGAACCCTAGGAACTTCAGAACTGTAAGTTCCATGGCTCCAAATGAGATTAGGTTCAATTCTTATCACCTCTACATTATTTATGGTATCCTTCCGAGGCAGGGAGCACTTTCCATCCACTCGCAACCTGTTATACGTTAATACATAGACATCATGACCTTTAGACGCCATATACTCCCCGATCCTTCGGGCGACCTCTTCAACCCCACCGACGACTGGATAATAAAATGGGGTCACACAGACTATTCTCATTTCTGTGCTAAAATCATTACTGTTTGGGCTAGACTTGGCATCTTAGATATTAGGCGGTCTATATGTTTAAAGACTGAGGGAAGATTGTTGTATGTGACGCCTTTTGAAGCAGTCATACGGGTCATGTAAACTATTTTTATAATCGAGTTCTAATTCGGGAGCCTGTGGTTTGGTGTTGCGACATACATGGCTCCCGGTAAGTAGACAACTTTATAATTAAGCTTTTCGAGAAAACCTTTTGTTTTAGCTTCTTCACTGTCATGAACTTCAAGAAATATGTGCGGTTTCCCGATCTGCAGTGTTTTTAAGGCACCTTTAAGTACTCTATAACCCATCCCTTCGACATCTATCTTTAAAATTTTAACGTCTCTATACGCTATGCCAGCTGCTTTAAGGAGTTCGTCTAGCCTCATAGAGTGTACTTTCTCACCGTTTAGATCCACAATTTCATCAGTATCGCTTAGAGCCACTTTTAATAATGAAATCCGCTCTCGACAGCCATTTAAGGTCAAATTATTGATTAGCCAATAAAATTCGAACGAGCTTGGCTCTACTGCGACAACTCTTATTTTCGGGTTCATTTTACAGGCTTTTAATGAATACCAGCCGTCTGCAGCGGCCCCTATATCGACCAACACGCCTTCAGTCATACATCTAATTAAAGACTCGAAGTAGGGTTGCCATTGAGGCTCCACCATATCTAGTAAGCAAGTAAGTATGTGGCCTGAAGAATAACCTTTCTTTGGTAAGTAAAGCTTTCCATAAGGCGTAGGCACAATGTAATAGTCGGTTGTTGTAAAGAACAATGCATATAATTTTGAGATACCGGTTAGAGTTAGATATACTACATTAGAGCCCCTGTACTGCAGAATCCTATAGCGTGATAAGCATTTTAAAGGTTTAAGAATACGCTGGATTACTGACATTCTACAACCTCTTAAAACTAGAACCTCACAGGATAATTTCTTAGCATGTTAGCTTTTATTGCGTTTCTTATACCTTTCATCCATGCTCTGCCATCTTTGCCAGCCAAAGTCAACAGGGGCGCTGCTGCAGGCAAGAGTTTATAAAATGCTCTTATCCATGGCGGCGGCCTAGCATATTTTAGTGCCTGGTATATTCCAAGGGTTGTCCTAGCCTTGTAGGCTTCTTCCTCCTCGGCGTTAGCCGTCCTCTCAGTTATCACGAACGCTCCTGTGCAAAAATGAGCGCGATATCCTAGCTCAAGCGCCTTAAAGAGGATATAAGAGTCCTCAGCTATGCATGGCGGTATCGGCAAAACACGTTCGAAAACATCATGCTTCATCAGCATAAGCTCTCCGCTCGCGAATATGTGAAACCTCTTCCTTATAGGGTCGGCGATCCTGTAAAACTTCACCTGAGGGCCCCTAGGCACGTTTACTTTGCAGTAAACAACGTCTGCTTCGCCATTCAAATGGCTGAGAGCATGTTCAAAGTTATGTATCTTCGTGTCTACATCATTCAGCACAATCACATCGGCATCCTTGGGCACGAATCGGCTGCCGAAGTTTATTGCGTCCCATTTTCCCCTAGCCTCTCTATAAATAACGTTTGGATGGTTTATCCTCTCACCGCAAACAATGATATAGGAGACTTGTATCTTTTTAAGCTCCATGATCTTCTCCTTAACGTTCTGCCTATCTCTTGCTGGAACTATAAAGAAGGATTTAGTGGTGTAGCCGTTGGTTTTCATGGGTGTTGTAGTTATGCTGTTTCCAGGATGAGTAAGTAGGAGGATGCGAGTCTCTAATGGTTTTGCTTAATTTAATCTGAAGTCTTCTGGCTAGTTTAGCATTTTGTTGATGTTTATTTTTGTTTTTCTTTTATTATTTGGATTATTCTGCGCTCCATTCTTTTAAGTGTTAGGGATATTGTTGCTATTGATATTCCTTGTAGTCCGGCTATGAATAGTACTAGTCCTAGCCATGACCATCCTAGTGACCATGCTTCTGCGCCGTGTAGGTATCTTATTGTGAGCTGCCATATGAGTATTGTGGCTCCCGGTATTGTTAGTAGGGCTGCTGGGGCTGATAGGGTGAGGATTGGGTTGTAGAGCCATGTGATCTTTATGGCTGTTGTAAGTATTTTGAATCCGTCTCTCCATGCTTTAAGCTTTTTCTCACCTATTCTTTTCCTGTAGCTTATTGGTGTTTCAGCTATTTTTCCGAGGGATGCTATTTGTCCAGCTATTTCAACTTCGACGTCGAATCCGCTTGATGTTAGCTCAAGTCTCTTAGCTAGGTCTGTTTTGAGGAGGTACATTCCGCTGCATGGATCCCTAACCCGCTTCCCAAGCATTAGGCTGAACGCTAGGCTTATGATTCTGTTCCCGAATCTGTGTAGGAGGGGGATGTTTCCCCTATTAACTCTGTATCCTATAACTTCATCATATTCCTTCGCGTATTTTAGGAGGTGTTTAATGTCTCTGGGGTCATATGTATAGTCTCCATCCATGACGAGCATGTATGGTGTTGAAACCTTCTCTATGGCGGTCGTTATTGCGCCGGCTT
>Ga0272445_1001820_pt1 | contig 15604 bp, 19 predicted proteins | sample YNPCB0031_FD_194404 | JGI IMG/M metagenome (GOLD analysis project Ga0272445, IMG submission 194404) | Hot spring sediment microbial communities from Yellowstone National Park, WY, United States - YNP-CB-003-1 | ecosystem: Environmental > Aquatic > Thermal springs > Hot (42-90C) > Sediment... | reverse complement strand
TCTGCCTGCCTGTTTTTTGCTTCGGCAAGGATAACGAGGAAGATGGAGCAGGCGAGCATCAATGAACTAATAATTAACTGCCAATCCCCTTCTCTATCAGGTAGCCTCATACTCCCACCTCCTGTTTTATTGGAACTACAACAGCAATAAGCTTGTCCTCTTCCTTCTCCCACTTATAGACCTCAAAGATGAGCTTGCCTTTGTTCAGCTCTACCTCTATCAGTTCAAGATGTCTCAGCCACCGCCAGCTGTAATATTGCAAGTTGATAACCGTGAAAACCACACCGCTTTGAAAACGAAGTGCTATATTATTCATATCTGCGTGCATCATTCTCACCTCCTCCGAGGGGGATTTCTCCCTTCCCTCTCGGCTTTTTCTATGAGTTTCTTTTTGAGTTCTGCTTTTTTGAGTAGTAGGCTGTAGATAGCTTCTTCAACCTCTTTTATGTCCTCTTCCAAGCTGTTGTCCTCATCCGCAAGGGCTTCTTCTGCGTCGTTTAGTTCTTTGAGGAGTTCCTTAAAGGGCACTTCCCTTTCTGCGGGGTATGGCTCCAGTCTGTAGCCGAGCCTATGGGCTATCTCTTGAAGCGCTTTGAAAGCAAGCTCGGGCATATGCTCGTGGATAATGAGTAGCGTGTCCGTTGCATAGGACAGAGGGTCCCTTCGGTGGAAGGGATTGTCCTCATCCATAGACCACGCATAAATAAGCTTTTCGCTCCTCTGGAGCCTACTTGCCAGAGGATAGGGGCTTTTCTTCCGGAGGAACTCCCGGAACACCCAGTTAAAGCTGGACTGCTTCATGGCTTCATACCTCCTTTATGGGATTTGGTTTTTTACTACTTTTAGGGCTGGGCGTAGGCTTGGCGCCCTTGCTTTCTACCCGCCGTTGGCTTAAAAACATCTCATACTTTTCTGGGAGGTCAGGGATATGAAGGGTCTCTGCAATTTTGCAGATGAGAGGGCGGGAGATTTTCCTTCCGTGAAGAACGTTAAGGAGATATATTTGATTGACTCCCAACTCAAAGGCAAGCTTCGCCAAGCTTATCCCCCTCTCCCTACTCTTCTCCTTTACAATTTCTCTTATGTTAAGGTTATCACCCATAGGGAATATTATATGCAATCTTGCACAAAAGTCAAGGGGTATGGTGGAATAGGTATGCAACATTACACAAGCGGAGAGATAGGCAACATTTACGAAAGGCTTAAATATCTAAGGAAAACTTTAGGGTTATCACAGGAAGAGTTTGGGAAAAGAATAGGGAAATCTTTGAGAACTATACAATACTGGGAGGCTGGCACAGTTCAAATTCCCGACACCGCTTTAAAACTCATCTCCTCCACCTTCAACGTCTCTTACAACTGGCTAAAAACAGGACAGGGGGAGATGTGGGAGAGGAAAGAAAAGGCATTATTAGAAGAGTTAGAAGCAAAAACGAGAGAACTCCTTGAGAAGCTTGTGCGCATTCCAGTTGTAGGGCGTGCGGGGGCAGGGTTCCCAGAAAGTCCTGCCGACATGGATGTGGTGGGCTGGGTTCTTGTTAGCAAAGAAACATTCCAAAAGGGCGGAAAGTTTTCAGTTCAAGTGCACGGCGATAGCATGGAACCAACTCTGCATGATGGCGATTTTGTGGTGTTTAAGACTTATGTAGGTGATGGGTCGGATATCCCGAATGGAAAGATCGTAGTAGTGCGAAATATTGGCGGAGAACTCATTGTGAAAAGGCTTGTGAGGGTAGACGGTGTAATGATGCTGACCTCAGACAACCCCAAATATCCCCCTATCCCACCTGAAAGAGCACAGGAAGATGAGTTGCGTATTGTGGGGGTAGCGATTAAAATAGTGAGAGAGATTGAAGTGTAGGAGGTAGGGGAAATGTTTCTGTTTTTATTATTGCTTTCTGTAGCCTTCGGAGTTGAAATCACAGAAGTGCTAACCTGCAGAGACCAGAACGGGAACATCGTAACAGTGAAAACAAAAGGTGAAGTAGTTTGTCCTGCTGGATACGAGCCTGTAGTTGTGGGGACCTATCCTGATGTGTTCTCCTTTATGCTAAAGGAAAAAAGATCTGAGGTTTTGAAGCTTTGCACCCCCCTTTACAATATATACTCCGCATGCTACGACGCTGGCAGAAGGAACCTGTCTTGCACCAGCGTGCGTAATTTAACCTTTAGCGTAAGCAGAGAGGAACTTGGATCTTTCTTTGATAGTGTTTCGTTAAAGATAGCAGACCTGTGTGAGGTTACGTGTCAAGAAGGTAAAAGAGATCCCAACGGCTACAGTAAAATGTCCTATAGCTACTTTTTCAACTACATCTGCAACAGATAGTTCTTTCGTTTTTCACATCCCACCCTCGCAAAATGCGAAAACAATAAAACTCCCCCTCTCTATATTCTCAAAGCATGAGCACAAAGGTCTATACACTTGGTAGAGGAATGCTACTTTTTAAGCCCACCGGAGAGACAGGCTTTGAAGACTTTGGCAACGTCAAAGACTTTAGCTTAACAGTCAAGACTGAAAAACTTGAACACTACTCTACTGTAAGCGGTATAAAAGTCAAGGACGCAGAAATAGTGAAATCTCAAGACTTCAATGTTAGCTTTGAGATTGACGAATTGAAAACTGAGACACTTGAAAAGTTCGCCCTCGCAAGCAGAACAGATGCAAACATCACTGCAGGGACTGTAGCGGATGAGGCTGTGGATGGTGTTAAACAAGGCTTTTGGTATAAGCTTGCACATGAGAAAATCAAAAGAACTCCAGCACCAGTCGTGACCGATGACGCAGCATCTCCTACCACATACACGGAAGGTACTGACTACGAAATAGACTATGAAGCGGGGGCAATATACATCATTCCAAACGGAAATATCGCAAATGGCACAAATCTAAGGATTGACTACTCTTACGATGCACTAACTAAGACCACACTTCAAAGCGGGCAGAAATATCAAATCGAAGGAACCCTCTGGTTCAAGGGTGACCCACCCAAAGGGCAGGTTTTAGATGTTATCGGAGACGTGTCCTTAACTCCCTCGGGAGAGTTAAAGCTTATCGGCGATGACTGGCTGTCTGTGAAGTTTGAAGGAACCTTTACCACAAAACCGCAAATAATCAGTAGAGGAGTGAGATAATGGCTTTTGGGTTTTATCTTGACGAGAATCTCACACAACCCACCAATCTGAATTCTCCGACCAACATCATTCTCAACACTGCGGGCGGTGGGGCATACATAGATATCCAGCTTTGGTTTGGTTCTCCGGATAGCAGTAAAAAATGCCAAGCCGCATCTTACCCGGGCGTAGACCAGATTACAATCACAATAAACGACACCAATCCTACCATCCACCAGCCCAATGCAACAAGCGGACCCTATTGGGTTTTAGCCCTCAATCAGTCTGACCTTGACACAAACACAAAAAACAACTCTATTAACATCGACACAGAAGTCCTCGGTGGTGTGGCGAACGCAAAAAGCTTTTGGCTACGCATATTTGAACCTGAGCAGGCACCTGCTATCTGGGAGGATTGGATTCTCACAACGAATGCTATTCTGGAGGTTAATGTATGAAGTATGAAACTGTGAAAAGCGTCAGACTTTCCGATGGCAGAGATGTGCAGGTAAGAAGTCTGACATTCAAGGACTTTATACGCTTTTCCGAACTCATATCTCAAGCCCTAAACGATATACTACAGGGACAATTAAAACCATCTGCATATTTGCAGTCCGCAGTCCCTTTTATGAGTGCGATGACTTCACTATCTCAAAGAGAAATAGAAGACCTCAAACCCTCCGACGCGTTGAAGATATTCAATGCTTGCATAGATGTGCTGAAGGAGGATACGGATTTTTTTACAGAACTGAAAGCACTGCTTCAAAAAGCGAACGAACTACTCTCGCAGAAATCATAGAAGAACTCATCAGTGCAAACCACCAAGCCCTTGACTACCCTCTCCCATTCCTTCGGGAGATTATGTCTTCTTACTACAAACGCAAGATGCGGGAGTGGAAGGAGTTTGTGTTCCTTGTCAAGCTTGCAGTATGGGGTTCAAAGGAAGATATAGACAGCGTGTTTGGAGAAGAAGAAAGCTTAGAAGAACTTTTAGAGGAGTTTGGCGATGGCAGTCAGTGAGCAGCTTGTATTAGAGATAAGGGCAGAGGTTGGACAGCTACGGGCACAGCTGGAGGAACTGAGAAATAGACTGCAGGGTATAGACACGAGATGGACTGCAAAATTGCAGGAAAACATAGAACAAAGCACGCAGTCAGCTAAACAGCTTGCAAGTCAGTTTGAAAGCATGGCATCTACTATACGGACAATAGCATTGTCTTTGCCCTTTGTGGGCTTTATCAAAGAGGGTATAGAGTTCAATAAACAGATAGAACAAGCAAAAATCGGCTTTGCAGGTATTCTCACATCAATTGCACAAATAAGGAACGAACAAGGCAGACTTATAGAGGGTGCAGAGAAATACGCAAACGCAGTCAAGCTTTCAAATCAACTATTAAATGAACTACGCATTGCAGGATTGCAGACTGTTTTAACCTTCCAAGACCTTGTCCAGATAGCACAAGGCATAATGGCACCGTTTTTGAGTGCAGGCGGTAATCTCAAAGAGTTTTCTCAGTTTGTGGTGCTACTCTCTAACGCAGTTGCTGGCTTAGGTCTGCCAATGAACCAAGTGGTTCAGGAGACCAGAGACCTCCTGATGGGCACTATTGATATGAACTCTCAGCTGGCGAGGTCTCTCGGAATAACAAATGAGATGGTCAATAGGTGGAGGGAGCAGGGGACACTATTTCAGGAATTAACTGCAAGATTGCAGGGCTTTCAATTTGCAAGTAAAGATGTGGAAGGAAGCTTTACTGGACTACTTGCTAAAGCTAAAGAAGTCTTCCAAGTCTTTGCAGGGATGGCTACCGCAAAAGTGTTTGAGGCTATCAAAAAAGACTTGGATGAGTTCGTGGCAAGGTTCTTAGTAGTCAAAGACGGGAAGATAGAACTTTCCGTGAAGGGACAAGAACTCGTAGAGAAGATTTCAGAGACACTAACAAATCTCTATAACATCATAGGCACGCTGGCTAAGGTAGCTGGCTTCATTACAGTAGAGTTTGGCGGGTTGATAACAAAAGCATTAGAGATCTATGTAGTGGTAAAAGCTGTTTCCGCCTTGAAGTCTGCTATTGAAGCCTTAATCGGTAGTCTTAGAACCCTTAGCACTGTGGGCGGAACCGCAATAGCGGGTTTGGGTGCTTTGTTCTCACGGCTCAATGTAATAGTTGCTACTGCACTCATAGGCTGGAACTTGGGGGAGATGCTCCGGGAGTGGCTGGATGAACAGACTAAAGGAGCTTTCACGAAGTGGCTAATCAGAATAGAGACATTCATTATAGACGGTATAAACAGGCTGAGGGTTTTAATCGGCAAAATCCCGGGCATCGGACGCTTTCTCGGCATCTCGGAGGAAGAACTACGGGAAAGCCTCAAGATTACGGCAAAGATGCGGGAGCTTGCGGAGGAAGATGCCAAGAGATACAAACAAGCACAGCAAAAAGCAGCAGAAGAGATAAGGCAAGCAGGACAGATAACCGCAGAGGTGATCAGAAAAGTCTCTAAACAACAGGTAGAAGAGATTTTGAAATCCCTCAAAGACCAAGAACAAACTATTGCAAAATTGCAAGAGATGAAGCAAAAACTTAAAGAAAGCCTGACCCTTGAGGATATTATGATTGCACTCCAAGACGAAGCTAAAGCATTCTCTCAAAAGCTTGAACTTTCCTTAGACACTTCAGATGTAGAAGACAGGATAGACACGCTAAAGAGAAAGCTTAGAGAACTGCAAGACTTACTCAAAGAGAACTTAGAAGATGAAGCACGCAAGGAAGTATTGAGAGAAATCTTGCAAACTGAACTTGAGATCGCCCAAGCAACAGTGGAAGGATATCAAAGAAGAAAGCAGGCACTGGAAGAATTTCTCAGGGACGCATGGAGTAAAGAACAAGAATACGCACGCAAGGTAGTAGAACTCACAAGAGAACGCAACAATCTACTCGCACAGCTTGAGAAAGAAAGACAAGACCTAATCAGCAAGTTTATTCCGAAAGAACTGCAAATCCAGCTCGGATTTACGACACGACAGGAGCCAATTACACAGGTAGCCAACATCTTAAACCTTGTCCAGCAGGCAAAAGACCTCGCAGGTCAAATACAACAAGCAATTGCACAAGGTTTAGCACCGCAACAGATAGAAATACTCAAAATGCGGTATCAAGACTTAATTCAGCAGGCGAGGGAAATGCTAAAACAGCTAACTCCAGAGGAACTCACACAAGCATTTCAAACCTTTCTCTCTATGCCCAAACAAGCGCTCACGGAAATGTTCGCAAAGATAACAGGAGACTTTGAGAAAGCTAAAAATATAGTCTCTCAGCTTTCTGAAATTTTGCAGAGAACTCCCACCGCAGATGGCGTAGACTTTGGGAGGCTGTTTGGTGCAACTTTCGTTGATTCTGTGATGAAACAGCTACAGCAAATTCAGACAAGCGTATCTGATAGCTTTATACAACAAGCAAGACAGCTTGAAGACTTCTATGCACAGCAGGTTAGTAAGATTTCTCAAATGATTATGCAACTTGAAAATTTGAAACCTCGCATAGAACTTGATATGAGCGCTGCGGAGGCACAGATAGAAAGCCTCAACGGCAGAAGGATAGTGATATACGCAGATATTGTGAATTCTCAGACGGGTGAAGCATTAAGCGTGAGGTGATAAGATGGCGGTGCAAATAGGAACTATAACACTAAACGATGCTTGGATACGCAACAAATGGGGCGGGCGGGCTTCTACTCCTGTCATCAAAAAACAAGCAACAACTCAAAGAATTAACTCCCTCATCCTCCCACCCTGCACAGCAAAAAGCAAAGAGGAGAGAAGGAGTGTTCTTTACGCAATTGACGGCACAGAATACATATCAAACTGCAATTCCGCAGTAGAAAGTTCGCCACCTTCGGGTTCTGTATCCGTGTATAGTTCCTCTCCGGGTTCTGCATGGGTGGGAGAGGTCATCTCAATTGTAGTTAATATGGAAGGTTTGCTTTTCAGAGCAATAGACATATACGGCAGGCTATACAGACTCACAGAATCAGACATCATCACAGTGAAAATCACAGATGAATACGACCGCTATGTGATGAAGTATGTGTTTTGTAAAGAGGACGGCACGGAATATTATAGAGGGCAGATTTCTCTCAATGTTCAGATAGAAGAAGAAAGCAAAGACAGTTCAGAAAAAGAAGTCGTCATAAACACTTGCACAAGTTCGCAAGCAAGGGCACTTGGGCTTATGCTTGGGACTAAGACTATGATAGCGGACGAGGATGTGTCTTTTTATGCGCTGATAACTGAAGTCAATCTTGAATATGTGGCGGGGGACATGGTGGATACTGCAACAAGGACAAGGCAGGGAGTGGATATTTACAAAGGGACAGTGAGGTTTGTAGTGCTATGAGTAGAAGCTATTTCTTTCCGTGTCTATTAGAGGGAGTGCCATTAGACAAAACAATCTCAGTTGAAATACATGCAAGAGAGAATAGCTATTTCAAATCTGCACAGATTGAGTTCATAAACTACACACCACCGCAGGAAATTACCATAAGCTTTGCAGAGGCACATCTCTTCCGAGGAAAGTTGAAAAACGCACAGCAGAAACCGTGCGGGAGAGTGATAGCATACTACGAAACGATTCTGGACTGTGTAAATATACAGCCCACTGTGGTTCTCACACCGTGGGCGTTCAATGCACTAACATGGGCAACATTGAGGCAGGCTATACTATGGTCTATTGCGGTTGATATAGGAGGGTATCCATGGCAACCCCCGCCATATGTGGTTTTCAGTCAAAGATTTGGAACTCCTTTCCCATACTACTTCCTCTATGACGATGTGGTGGGATTGGCGGGGGAGATTGCTACATCTTACAACCCGCCACCGGGATGGAGCCATCTCTATACGATCGTTAACTTTGAGTGGGTTTTAAGAACTGCGGTAAGGCTTGAGGCATCTAAGTATGCACCCGATGACCTTATCTGCTTGAGACTTGCATACATATATATCATTGATTCGTTCAACAACAGACCAGCCACGTGGGGGCACGCTTTAGCATCAGCGTTAATAACCAACAACGCAACATCGTATAGAGTTATAAAAGACGCGATAACCGCACGGGATGTTTTTCAAGCCATCGGAGGGGTGCTAAACACAGGAAGCAATGCTTTGTTTATAAAGCCGATAATAATCAAAGACGCAGGAGACATAATGCCAGTGTTAAGAAAATTCCCGCAGAACATTATTATCAAAGTTGACGAAGACGGACAGCTGGTCGGCACAGATGTGGAATACATTCAAAACACTTTTGAACTAACAGACTCTGTTGTGTTTGATTACACGCTACCAAAGCCTAAGCCCATTGCCATTACAATGAAAGCAGAGGGTGAGGGCTGGCGGTATAAGGTAGAAGCAAAAGATGAAAACTCTTGCCCGCTTGCTACGCTTGAAATCAATAACTCGGATGTGATACTTGAAAGTCAAGAAGACATAAACAGACTGCTAAGACACTTCAAGCTAAATCTACAAGAAAGAGGATATTTAAAGTGCGTGCTACTCCCGGAACTTGACCTCTACCACAAGATCAAGTTCAAGGGTAAAGAGTTTAGAGTTGTGTGCTACACGCACAGAATTACGAAAGATTATGCAGTGTCGGAAATAAATTTAGTAGAGGAGGTAAGTTGAATGTGCACAGGCGGAGTTGTTTCCAAGTGTTGGACCGAAGACATTAACATAGGGTCGTATATAACATCATGGCCCCCCCAACCATCACAAACATACGGTTCATACGGTTCACTCGAAGTATCCGAGGAGGTAGAAGAATGGTTCACGCTCATCCCAATGTTTGCTTACTTAGCAAATATGAGATACTTCAGATGGGGTGAAGTTTTAAAACCACAGCAATTCCCTCTTGCGTGGAGGGAACGTATTTTAGCCTATCCCTACCATACAAGAGAACCGAAGACCTTTTTTATGTGGTTTTATCATCCGAATGTGGTTGGTATGTGGTATACCCAAGCTCCTGACAGTGCGGACAGCCTTGGTTGCGCCGACTGGTGGGGTGTGCGGGACATCTCTCCAAACAACGAAGAATTACGAAGGAGATGGTGGGGAAATCCGCCCTTCTCTTCCCCAAAAGACTATCTCGATCTCTATTACTTAACTGCAAAATACATAGCTAACGAAAGGCGATGGGTTTTTTATGTTTTTGTTGTGAAGGTGAACCTCAACCTTTTATTCGGAAAACGGACGCCGCCATACATGCCGCCTCCTCCTTCCCTTGGGCTAGAAGATCTGCAACTTGTGTGGGATAAAGCAGAAGAAAGAATTCTGTATTTCTATGATTCTGAAACATATGGCTTAGTGGGTGATATGTATGTGCATGAACTCAGGTATCTACTTACTGTCTCCACTGATTTTATCATGTTCCGTGCAAGTAGAACAGATAACTACCCAATAATTCTTTCGCCCCTCAACCCAAGTCAGGACGCCTTCGCAGTGGCTTTCCTTTGGTGGTATCTAAGTTAGGGTTTAGGCATGAAGAAGCTAATACCTTACATAATCACTAAAACAACAAGACGCAGATTGTTTGCGACAGGACCCAATCCCAACATTTTTCATGTTTTTGATTGCGGAGACAGAATAATCAAATGGGGACAAGGTCTAAATATTTATGACATAAATACGCAATACATATTCCTTCCGCCACCACACGATTTTGGTAAGCCAGTCTCCGCCAAACTCCGCATCTTTGTAAACAACACCAACTACGCATCCGCCCGTCTCCGCATATACACCGCAAACTCCATACAAGCTAAGCTGAGAGTACAGACAGAGAACAAAGTCCAAGCTAAGCTGAAAATACAGACCGCCGGACCCGCACAAGCAAAGTTGTATATCTTGACACTGCGTGCATTCCCTCGCCCTCAAGCCCGCATACGCATTATTGCAGACAACAGCAATTACGCATCCGCTTTGCTTAGAGTAGAAATCAGAAAATACGAACCCGCACGAGCAAAGCTAAGCATTAAAACACGCACATATAACAGAAGAATTTCAATGCCTGACTACTACGCTTTCTATAACATCAACACCTTTGGCTTCCTTCCCTAAGGACCACGCAAAATAGGAAAACCCGCCAAGCCATTACTTCTATATTCCATCACTATGCGTATTACTGCAAAGCGGGTATGTGAGTTTTTACGCAGAATGCAAGAACTGCAAAATTGCAGTTTTCGGACAGAGAGACTGTCTGAAAAGGAAAAGCTTGTCTTCCTTACAGTGCAAATTTCAGACCAAGAATACGAAGGAGTAGGTATAAACGCCCGCTTGGCTTTAGAGGACTTGATGCAGAAGGTTTTGGAGGTAGAAGAGTGATGGAACAGCTTTTGACACATCCCGCAATTGTAGTGTTTGCAGTTTCCTCCTTTGTGGCAATCGTGATCAACTACGCAATCATAAAGACAACAATGGCAAGCATGATGAAGACTTTAGAACAACTTCAGAAAGACTTAGAAGAAGAGAAAGAAAAGAACGCAGAGATTGAGAAGATGATGCTTAAAGAATATCTAAGAAAGGAAGACTTCTTAGCGTTTCAAAACAAAGTAGAAGCACGCATGGAAATGAGATTAGAGAAGCTGGAGGAAAAAATAGAAAGACTTTTACACAAGCTGGAGGCTAAGCAATGAGAAAGCAAGTCAATTATCTCATTCTGAAGTTTTTAGAACAAGTGTATCCAGACAGCCTCACCGTGAAAATGATTGAAGCACTCCTTGCGGACTGGAGGATATTCACAGACAGCAAAAAACTGCTTGAGAAGAACATTAAATACTTACTTGAGAAGGGATACATAGAAGTGCTTGAGGTGGAATTGCCCACGCATCAGACAAAAATTCAAAAGCTGAGATTGACCGCCAAAGGCAAGGCTTTGATAGAAAAAGAGATTATTGATGAGCATGTGGAGGAAGTCTAATGGCAAGGAGACATTCTCTTGATAGATACCCAGAGGCAAAGGAATACGCAGTCAAGGAATACGAAAGAGGGAAAACCCTTAGAGAGTTAGAACAAGAAATAAAAATAAAATTCCCACAAGCCCAAGCCTCCCGGTCCTCAATTCACAGACTGATTAGAAAGTTGAAGCCTTTACTGGAACTCAAGAGAAGCGGGCTATTGTCTGATGAGGACATTGATACATTCCAACAGTCCCAAACCCTTGCTACACTTGCCACGGGCTTGCTTTTAGAGGTTATAGCGGAATGGCAGGAAAAGGGAGAGGTAGAGGATGCAAAGATAGATGCGTTAATGAGGCTTGTGCACACTGCAAGCAATCTCTCCCGTAGCAGTGCATATATAGAAAAGACAAAAACTCAGCTAATAGAACACACAGAGAAAGTGCTTGAGAAAGTAGCAAAGACTTTAGCAAAGCATTTAGACGAAGACCTTGCAAAACGCATCATAGCGGAGCTAAAGCATGAGTTATAAAGAGAAGGCGGTTAGCAGAGTTTTGGAGAGAGTTCTCATTTCAGAAGCAGACAAAGACAGGAAAGAGCGGGCAAGGAACGACTTTGCTTTCTTTTGTCAAACCTACCTTTCGCACATCTTCAGAAAGCCTTTTGCAGATTTTCAGCTGGAAATTATCAGTTTTTTAGAGAACCCACAAATGAAAAGAGTGGTGGTAGCGGCGCCAAGAGAACACGGAAAGACAAGCTTGATTTATCTGGGTTATGTGCTTTGGTCTATCCTCTACGGCAAGCACAAATTCATAGTCTGTATCGGAGCATCTGAGCAGAGGGCTAAGGAACAACTGGAGGACATCAGGCTTGAGTTAGAAAACAATACTGCAATTTTGCAGGATTTTGGAGAAGTCATTAAAAGGGCTACGGTGGAGAGAATAGACACAGTGCATACGACAGTGATTAGCAGAGGTGCAGGGCAGAAGCTAAGAGGTTTAGTCAAGCGTGGAGAGAGACCCGATTTAGTTATACTTGACGACATAGAGTCAGAAGAACACGCAAACTCTAAATCTTTACGGGACAAGCTGAAGAAATGGTTTTATAGGGTTGTAATGGGTTTATCTCAAAATGCAAAAATTTTTGTGATCGGAACCATCCTTCACTACGACTCACTCCTTAATGAACTAATCACGAAAGGGCAAGAACTGGGCTGGTTTGCTAAGAAATACAAAGCCATCACAGACGATGGCAAACCTTTACATCCTTACCTCTGGACATTAGAGGCATTGGAGAGGAAAAAGCAAGAAATCGGAAGCTACGCTTTCGCTTCTGAGTATATGAACGAACCCTTGTCCGATGAAGACAGGATTTTCAGACCTGAATGGATTAAGTATTACGAGGAGAGGTTAGATTTAAGCAAACTGGACATCGTAGCGGGCGTAGACCCAAGCACTGGCAAGGAAAAGGGAGACTATACAGCTATAGCGGTTCTGGGCAGGGATAAGGAGACAGGACACCTATATTCCTTATTTATATATAATAAGCGTGCCACTCCTAACGAACTGATAGACACCCTCATCTCCGTCCAGCTAACTTTTAAACCGTCTTTGATTGTTTTTGAAGAGGTAGCCTTTCAAGAGGTCTACAGAAAGCTAATACAAGAGATAGCAAGTAAGCGAGGAGTAAGCTTACCCATCCGGGGCATCAAACCTCACACTAATAAAGTCCTGAGGGCGCAGAAACTCGTGCCTCTCTTTGAAAGCGGACTAATCTATTTTGCAAAAGGACAAGAGGAGGCGATCAAACAGCTTTTAGAGTTTCCCTTCTCCGCACACGACGACATCGTAGATGCTCTTGTCTATGCAGTTATGGCGTTGGAAGAGAGGGCGACGGCTTTTCCATATAAGTTTTTAAAACTTAGATGGTTGTAGGAGGTAAAGCATGATAGATTACAAGCTTTGCTGGGATAGCTACACTGGGCTGGGTGGCTTTAGCGATGGTTCTTACCTTGTGAAGTATCCAAGAGAGACCGACGAAAAATACACACGCAGAAGACAGCTTGCTATATACCCGAACTTCGTTAAAAAGATTGTGGATACTTATGTGGGAGCCCTCTTCAGGGTAGAACCGCAGAGGGACTTCGCAACGAACACAGAATACGCAGAGTTCTGTCAGAATGTGGATTTACGAGGCACAGATATTGACGACTTCATGCGGAATATTGCAAAGCTTACCCTCGTATACGGCACCGTGTTTGTGATCGTGGATAAACCAAAAGCGGATGTGCCCACGAAGGCACATGAAAAATTGCAGGGCATTAGACCATACACAACTATTAGACTGCCCACACAGATACAAGACATTGAAATAGACAGCTACGGAAGAATTCAGAAAATCGTGTTCTCGGAACTGAATATGCTGAGAGAATTTACTCCGGGTGCTTGGAAAGTGCAGGTAGGGAATGAAACATACGAAGGAACAACGCCCTTCGGAGAGGTGCCCGTGGTAGCGGCGTCTTGGACAGACCCAATTTTGCCTACGGATGTAATAGTCCCTCCCTTTATACACGACATAGCAAGAGTTAGCAAAGACCTTTACAACGCAGTCTCAGAACTCAGAGAAATCTTGAGAAACTCTACATTTCCAATCTTGACTATTCCTATCCCTGATCAAATATCCGAGGAGAAGCTAAGAAACATCGTTATCGGAACCGAGAACTTTATCGGATACTACCCAGAAAAAGGCGGAAAGCCTGACTTCATTGCACCGCCAGAAAGCCCTGCGAAGGTTTATTTAGAATACATCAACACTCTTATAGACATGATCTACTCTCTTGCAAACCTTGAGTTTATTAAGGGCACGCAACAGCAAAAAAGCGGTGTGGCTTTGGAGTTTGAATTTCAAAACTTAAACAGCTTGCTAACTCAGATAGCACAGAACCTTGAACAATCGGAATACAGGATTGCGGACTTGGTAGCAAAGTGGGAAGGGAAAGACAGCTTCAAAGGGTCAATCATCTATGAAAAGGACTTCTCTTACAGGGATGTGGAGAGAGAGCTAAAGAAGGCAATGGATGCCTTGACTTTGAATATCTCTGCAACTTTTGACGCAGAACTGAAGAAATACATTGCAAGGATGCTGTTAGGTTCCGAGATTGACGATGCGACTATGCAGAGAATAGAAGGAGAGATTGACGGGCTGGAAGGTTTGGACAACCAAATGAAAAATGAACTCGGACTATGAACTGGGAACAAGTCCGCAAGCTTTTCTTGGAGTGGTTTCTCTCCGAGTGGGAGGAGACTGAAAAAGACTTTTCTAAAAAAACCGACGAACTTATAGACAGACTAAAAGAACAGGACTATCAAATAGACAAACAGACTGAAGAACTGCTTAGAAAACTTGCAGAAGAGTTATATCACAAAACCACAACACTTATCACGCACGTAGTGAACGCAGTCAACAAAACTGCAAAATTGCAGAAGGATGCCCTTGCAATGCAGATAGCACAAGAAATTATTAATCACCGATGGGATGACGGACTAAAGCTTTCTGAACGCTTTTGGGACTTCTCACAGCAGGCTATGGCAAGGCTGAAAAACACAATCATGGAGGGCATACGCTACGATAACGGCGTTAAGGCTTTGATGTATAAACTGCAATACACGATCGAGGCATTAGAACAGCAAGAGTTTGCAGTAGTGCTTAAGGAACAGCTCCCAAAGTGGCTAAAAGAATTTGAAGAAAGCACGAGAGGGCTAATCGTCAATGCGGAAAGCAGACAGGCTTGGGAGAAAATCAAAAGGAAGGTTGAGAAGTATATAGAAAAGCGAAGCAGGGAAGGGACATACTACGCGGGCAGGCAGTTATTGAAAGAGATTGAGGGCGCCTTGTTGGAAGGCAAGACGGAACTCGTGAATAAGGCGGTTAGGTGGTGGATATACGATAAACAACTTTACAGGCTAAAGACAATAGCTTGGACAGAGACTGCACATGCTTACATGAAAGCTTCTGTAGAGCTTACAAAGGATGAGGAGGAGGTAGTAGGCTATCAATGGAGGCTTTCAAGAAGCCATCCGAGAACGGACATATGCGATGTTTATGCGAATATAGACTATGGTTTGGGTAAAGGAGTGCATCCGAAGGACAAACTCCCAAGACTTCCTGCACACCCGCACTGTATGTGTTATTTGTTGCCAATTGTGAAACGGAAAGGGATGGAGGAGAGAGAAAAGCCTCATATCCCAGAGTCAGCATTAGAAAGCTGGGCTCCGAAGTGGTTGAAGAAGTATGCGGAAGAAAATGGGCTTAGTTTAGCAGACTTGTTTAACTTTGAAGAGGGAAGGTTTTTAAGAAGGCGAGAGTTAGGGCTGTCATAAACTGCAAATTTGCAGATTTTGACGAAGCCCGCACGGGCTTATTTATCGTGCGGGCAGTTTTTTTGGATGAAATATAGAAGTGTGGGTAGTTCGGAATATGCGAGAACTCTTATACTGTTTCCCTCCCCATCCACCACCCTTACGGGTCCCGTCCCCTCCCTTTCCACACGGAG
>Ga0272445_1001819_pt1 | contig 15608 bp, 17 predicted proteins | sample YNPCB0031_FD_194404 | JGI IMG/M metagenome (GOLD analysis project Ga0272445, IMG submission 194404) | Hot spring sediment microbial communities from Yellowstone National Park, WY, United States - YNP-CB-003-1 | ecosystem: Environmental > Aquatic > Thermal springs > Hot (42-90C) > Sediment... | reverse complement strand
GAATATAATAATGGAAAAACTCATGAAAATAAAAAGTATAAGCCAAAAAGGAAGGAAAAATTTTACGGACAAAATTATGATCTATCCATTAAAGAATTTCACGGACACTCATTTTTGATCTAATAGGTATTTAAAGCTCAAAAAAATTTTTTAAAATTATTTGAAAATAAACTATAATTATCTTTATCATTAAAAATTAAATTGCCGGGGTGGCGGAATAGGTAGACGCTGTGGACTTAAAATCCACTGGGAAGTAATTCCCGTGAGGGTTCGAGTCCCTCCCCCGGCAGTTGGTGTAAATGAAAATTAAAATAAAAATTGGAGAAGAATTTAAGCCATCTCCAAAACTTAAAAAACTCTATTATATTTAGAAGAATGAATTGGTCAAAATAAGAGAAATTTTAGAAAAATATTTCTTTAAATAGTTCCTTTAAGATTTTTTCATAATCTTTTTCTCCAACTTCAACTTTATCCATCAGTTCTTCAAGTGTTCTTGTGAATTCTTCTGACAAAAATTTTTTTACTTCCTGTTTTTTGTTAAGATAAAAATATATTTTTTTGCCAAGGTTAGTTGGCATCAAAAAACCGTTTTTCTCTATAACATATTTTCTTTCTAAAAGTTTTTCAATTATTGTTGCATAAGTTGATGGTCTTCCTATCCCCCTTTCCTTCATTCTAAATACAAGTTCTCCATGGGTAAAAGGATATGCCTTTGGATAACTTCTAAACTTTTTAATATTTTTTACATCTATTTTCCCAAAAATATCAGGATTTAAATCAAAATGTAATATTTTATTCCATCCATCTTCAACAATTTTTGTATAAATGATTTCATCAATTTCTTTATCAATACCTTTTATTTTTATTTCTTTTGCCATCAACTTTATAGGTCTTATTTGAGATGCAATAAAACGCTTGAATATAAGCTCGTAAATTTTAACATGTTCAAAATTTAATCCTTCATACTGACCACTTAATATCAAAGATTTTAAATCTTCTGGCTCAATCAATTTTGTCGGTCTTATACATTCATGTGCTCCACCTTCACCCCATGTTCTTGCATAAAAATATTCTTTACCAAAATTTTCCTCTATATATTCCTTTGCCATTAATATTCCTGCATCTGAAACCCTTACAGAATCCGTTCTATGATATGTTATAAATCCGAGTTCAAATAAGGTCTGGGCAATTTGCATTGTTTTTGGTAAGGAAAATCTATATTTATCACTCGCATCCCTCAAAAGTGTATCAGTTCTATAAGGTGGAAGTGGATTTTTTATTTCTTCTCTTTCACTTTTAGAAACGATTTCAATTTCTTCAAGTTTTTTAAAGAAATCATATGCTTCTTTTTTATTTTCATAAACAAATTCTATTTTAAATTTTTTCCCTTCTTTTTCTAAATTTATAATAATCTTGTAAATCTTTTGCCTTGTCTCTTTTTCTCTTTCTATGATCCATCCAAGAACAGGTGTTTGAACTCTCCCAGCAGAAAGCCATGTTTTTCCAAATTCTTTCCATAATAAATGGGAAAATTCAAACCCAACCCATCTATCAGATATCCTTCTAACTATTTGTGCCTTTACAAGATTTTCATTGAAATCTCTTGGCTCTTTTAATGCATTTAAAATTGCCTTTTTTGTTACTTCATGAAATTCCATTCTTTTTATATCTTTTACAAATGGTTTTAAAAGTAAGAAAATGTCCCATCCTATTTTCTCCCCTTCTGTATCAGGGTCTGTTGCTATGAATACTTCAAGCCCTTCAAATGCCAAATACCTTATACCTTCAACTATTTCCTCTTTACCCTCAATTACTTCATAAATAGGTTCTATTTTATCATTTACATAAACACCATAATATCCTTCTTCTTTGTTTAAATCAAGTATATGACCACCTGAAGCAGTTATCATGATGTATTTATCAAGAGCAGATGTTTCAAGAACTTCATGATTTTTTACCCTCCTTTTTACTGCTTCACCAAAAAATCCTGCAATTGTTCTTGCCTTATTTGGTGATTCAACAACTATAAGAACAGGTCTTAAAATCTCGCTTTTATTTTTAATGGTTATTTTCCCCTGCATAAACTTTCTTACCATTTCCCTATCAGCATCTATTTCTTTTAATATTTCATCCAAATTGATTTTTTCATAATTTATAAAATTAATATCATCACTAAACCATTTGATCTTTTTAACCAAATGATTAAATGCTCTTTTATCATCAATCAATAAAACACTCAACCCCTTTGTTATTCCACCTGCATACATTCTTGATGTTCTTCCACTTGCCTGAAGATATCCAGTTGCATCCGAAACTACCATTTTATAACCATCTTCTTCTTTTCTTATTGTTACTTCCTCAGATTCAAAAAGCAAATTTATTATTTCATCAGAATTTAAAAATTTACCTATTTCTTCCCTTAAAGCATCAATTTTCATTTTAATTTCAGGTCTTGATTCTATAAATTCTTCTTCAAGATACTGATATTTTTTAATCTGTGTTATCCATTTATCAAGGTTTTTTGCATAATGAGGAAATTTTTTAATAATATAAGCCCTTAAAGATGTAAGTGCCCACAAAAGATGAGATAAATTTTTTTCAAACTTTAAAGATAAAACAATTTTTGGAACACCATAAAATAATGCATATCTTATAACATGTGGTAAATCTATTCCGCGAGCAAGAGGATTTTTATATGAAGCAATTCCTATAAGGATGTTAACATCACCATTTTCAAACTTTTTTAAACCTTCCTCATCTATTTCTTCATATGTTAAAGATTTAATACCTTTTTCTTCAAGATATTCTTTAATTTTATATACAAAATCTTTCCCCTTATCGGAAGGTATAAATAAAATACCACCATTTCCAAGTTTTTTAATCCATTCCTCAATTTTATCATTTTCAATATAAGAATATACATCAACAGCATTTCTTAAATAAAAAGTTGGAGTTCCGACTTCAAAACCAAGTAATTCCTTAAAGAGCTTTATCCTGTTTGATTTTGGATTTGATGTGGCAGATGATACAACAAGAACACCTCTTTTTTTATCCTTAATCTCCTTTAAATTTTCGTGTAACCTTACTATTTCTTCCCAATCCCTTTCACTCTTTTTGGGTTTTTCTTTCATCCTTATTAAATTCATTGCAAGATTTACATCTTCTTCAGAAAAACCGAGGAGGAAAAGGGCTTTATCTATATTTTTTGCTGTTTTTAAAAAGGAATCTACATCATCTATAAACAAAAATTCAAAATCTTTTGGTATATCCTTATAATTTTTGTATAAAAACATTGATGTAGTTAAAAGAATCAAAAAATCTTTATTTTTAAGCCTTTCCTTTTTCTTCTCCTTTTCCTTTTTACTTTCTTCTAAAAAGTATAAAATATTTTCTTGAGTTAATCCAAAATTCCTAAGTTTTTTAACTGTTTGCTCAACAAGTAATTTTGTTGGAAGAATTATATAAGAACTTTTATTTTTTGTTGCAAGGTAAGAAGCCATACATAACCCAAAAGATGTTTTACCAATACCTGTTGGTGCAAGTAACGCAAAAGAATGTTTTAAAAAAACTCTTTTAGCCCATGTTATTTGGAGATTCCATGGGGGAGAAGCAATACATTTTTCAAAATGCTCACTCCATCTTAATATCTCCTTTTCTACTTCATATATCAATTTTAAATTCCCTTCTTTTATTCCTTCATCTTCAGAAGACAAGCATTTTTCACATGGAAGTCCCTTATAAAGTCTTTCAGCATCAATATCCCCCCTACAATTTGGGCAAAGATTTTTAAACAAACTTTTTATCATATTTATAAATTTTAGTGTATCAAACCTTTTTAATCAAATTGACTTTTATTTATTTTTTCCTTTAAAATAGTAACACTTTTTTTAAAAAAAGTAGCAAAAGGAGATAAAATGAAAAAATTGATGGGAATAATAATATGTGGAGGTCTTCTATATGGTCATCATGCAATGGAATATATAGAAATGGAGTCATACTCAACTGCTTTAAAGGGTGAAAAGGTTTTTCATCTACATTACGATTATTTCGTTGAAGAAAAAAATAATCCAGATTTTGACCACTGGGAATTTACTCCTGGAATTTCTTATGGAATTATTGATTATATAATGTTTGATGCTCATACCCATTTTTCAAAATTTAATAAGGGGTTTACTAAAAATAATGAGGAAATTTCTCCATTTATTGAAGCACTTGCAACTTCAATTCAATTTAGAATCCCAAAATTTACATTTTTAGATTTTGGGTTTGTTTTAAGTTATGAAATTCCCTTTAAAAGAGCAAGAGAATACATTGATGGGAAGGAGGTTTTTGAAGGGAAAATAATTGTGAGTAAAGATTTCTGGGAACATTCAAATTTATGTTTTAACTTTAATTTTGTAAAAGATGGAGATGAATTTTTAAAGGAATGGGCATTTGGAATTAAAAATCCACTTTCATCTGACCCACATGGAATTGCTGGAGGAATTGAAATCCTTGGTGATTATGAAGGGTCTTTATTTTTCTTACCAGGAATTTATTTTCCAATAGAAAATTCAATTTTAAAAACAGGGATTGGATTTGGAAATAATAAAAGCACAAATTTAAGAGCAAATTTAACCCTTATGTATAGATTTTAGGAGGAAATATGAAAAAAATTTTTTTAATTTTTGTTATTTCAAGTTTTTTATTTTCCCACGATTTCTGGATTGAAATTTCAAATCCCTTTCCAAAAGAAAATGAAGAAATAAAAATTTATATAAAAGGAGGGCATAAAATTTTAGAATCTGAAATTGCACCAAAGGAAAAAATTTTAAAGGAATTTAAAATAATTGAACCTGATGGAAATGAAATTTCTCTTCCTTTTAAAAAGGAAAAAAATTATATTTATTCAGAATTTAAGCCCTCTAAAAAGGGGACATATCTTGTTTATTTCCTTTTTGAAAAAGGTGGTGAAGTATTTTATTTGGGGAAATCATATTTTTACATTGGTGAAAAAAATGAGATTAAAAATCTGAATTATGATTTTGAAATATTTTTGAAAAATCTTGATTTTAAAGAAAGGATGGAATTTGAAAAAGGGAATTATGAATTCATGAATGAAAAGGGGAATGGATTTTTTAAGGAAATTTATAAACCATTTAAAGGATGGAATTGTATAATTAAAAGGAAAGGAGGTAAAGTATGCACATTGACCTTTTACTTTCCTTAATTATTTTTTCTCATGGTGTAGATTTTGAATTTTTTGAAAATGCAAAAGGAATAAGATTTTTTTATGAGGATGGAACTCCTTTAAGTTTTGCAGAATATAAAATTTATTCTCCTCGTAATGAAATATTTTCTGAAGGAGAACTTGATAAACTTGGAAGGGTTTTATTTTTACCTTGTGAACCTGGAAAATGGAAAATAGAGGTTGATGATGGAATGGGTCATGGAATTATAAAAGAATTTGAAATAAAAGATATTCAAAATATAATTTTTTTAAAAACTTCTTATCCTTTATATTTAAAAATTTTAACAGGTCTTGGAATAATTTTTGGATTTACAGGAATTGTTTTTTATATAATTGGAAGAAAATATGCACATACCTGATGGTTTTTTAGATTTTAAAACAGTTTCAGGAACAAATTTATTTTCATTTTTGACACTCATATATTCAATAAAAAGAATTTTAAAAAAATTAACACCTGAAAGGGTTCCCCTTCTTGGAATTTTTTGTGCACTTATTTTTTTAATTCAGGCAATAAGCTTTCCAGTCCCTTATGGAACATCTGTTCATTTAAGTGGAATATTTTTAATCTCCCTTATTTTAGGACCGTTTTCCTCATTTTTTCTATCATTTTTTACACTCTTAATTTCAGCAATTATTTTAGGTCATGGAGGCATTTTAACAATTGGTGCAAACTCCTTTAATCTTTCTTTTATAGGAGGAATTTTTTGTTTTTATCTTTACAAATTTTTAGAAAAAATTTTACAAAAAATAAAATACTTTTTGATTTTTTTTGTATCATTTTTAAGCATCGTTTTAGGAAGCATATTTTGCACTTTTTTCCTTTCAATTTCAGGTAAAATTTTATTTTCAAAGGCAATTTTACCAATGCTTTTTTCTCATATAGTTGGTGGAATAGTTGAAGGAATTTTTACATGTTCAATAATAAAATTTTTTGAGAAAGTAAAACCAGAAATTTTAAAAATTGAAAAGATATGAAACATCATTTTATTGATAGGTTCTCTTATAAAAAGGGATTTCTGCAAAATTTATCCCCTTCCCTTAAATTTTTAATTTTAATCCTCCTTTTAATCTTATTCCTTCTTTTACCCAAGAAAATCCTTTTTTATTTACCTTTTATTTTTATAATTTTAATTCTCATCTTTCTTTCAAAAATACCTTTAAAATATTTTTTAAAAAGAATCTTGATAATTTTCCCATTTTTGGTCATAATATTTTTACTTTCAATACTTTCAAATAAAAATTTTCAAAATTTTTTATATTCAATTTTAAAATCAATCCTTTCAATCTCTTACATCTTTTTATTCTCTTTAACAACAAAAATGGATGAATTTTTTAAAACTTTTGAAGATAAAAAATATGGAAAATTAATATTTTTGATCTTTTCTTTTCTATACAGGTATTTTTTTATCCTCTATGATGAATTTGAAAGAATAAAAAGGGCAATGATTTCAAAAGGTAAAAATCCAAATTTTAAAGAATATACAATTTTATCTGGAAATATATTTATAAGGAGTTATGAAAGGTCTGAAAGAATTTTAAAGGCAATGATTTCAAAAGGATGGAAAATAGAAAAGTAAAAATAGAAATAATAAATTTAAAATTTTCTTATGAGGATAAAAAAGATGTTTTAAAAGGTATAAATTTGAAAATATATGAAAATGAAATAGTGAGTATAATTGGTGAAAATGGTTCAGGAAAAACAACATTGCTTTTATGCATTGGTGGACTTTTAAAATATGAAGGAAAAATTTTGATTGATGGTGAAGAATTTAATGAAAATTTGAGAAGAAAGATTGGTTTTTTATTTGAAAATCCTGATGATTCAATTTTTATGCCAAGAGTATATGATGATATAATATTTGGTCCGAAAAATTTTGGAATTAAGGGAAATTATGATGAAATTGTTAAAAAATCTCTTGAAAAAGTTGCATTACAAGGATTTGAACAAAGGGTTCCTCATCATCTTTCTTATGGAGAAAAGAAAAGGGTTGCACTTGCCTCAATCTTATCCTATGAACCAGAAATCTTTTTACTTGATGAACCAACCCTTGGTCTTTCAAGAATTGCAAGGGAAAATTTTATAGAACTTATTAAAAAAATAAAGGGAACAAAAATAATTGCAACCCATGATTTAGATTTAGCAAATTTAATATCAGAAAGAATAATTGTTTTAAATGAAGGAAAAATTGAAGATTTTACCTATAATCGGAACAATTGCTAAATATTGCGTAAGTATTTCCGTCTTTTCTTTTTTCCTTAAAAGTAAATTTCACGGACATTTTTATGTTCTAATGCATTTATTTGACTTATTTCTTTGAATTTTGTATAATATATAAACTTATTTGCCGGCGTAGCTCAGATGGTAGAGCAGGTGATTTGTAATCACCAGGTCGGGGGTTCAAAGCCCTCCGCCGGCTTTTTGGAGGGGTACCCAAGTGGACAACGGGGGCAGACTGTAAATCTGCTGGCGTATGCCTTCGGGGGTTCGAATCCCTCCCCCTCCATTGCGGGAGTAGCTCAATGGGAAGAGCACCAGCCTTCCAAGCTGGGGGTTGCGGGTTCGACTCCCGTCTCCCGCTTTAAAAAATAATGCTTGAAAAAGTAATTTTTAAAATTTCCAGAAATCTAACTGCTGGTTCTGAAGAGCTTCTTTTTAATTTTTTAAAGGAAATAAAAAAATTAAATGTAAAAATTGAAAAGGAAGAAATTTTAACTGCATTACAAAGGATAATTGAAGCAAAACCCCAGATGGCTGTTTTTTATAAGGCAATGGAGATATTTGCTAAGGAAAATGATGATGTTAAAAATATAACTGATAAACTCATTTTAAAAATAGAAGGTGCAATCCCAAAAATTTCTGAAAATCTTTTAAAAATTTTACCAAAGGATTTGAAAATATTAACTCATTCAAATTCTTCAACAGTTATAAGAACTTTAAAAAATATAAAAGATAAGGTAAATATCAAAAAAATAATTTGCACTGATTCATACCCTGGTGAAGAGGGGAAAAAAACCGAAAAGGATTTAAAAAAATATGATTTTGAAGTTGAAAGAATACCTGATACACATGTTATAAGAGCACTTGAAGAAGTCAACGGAGTTTTCATTGGAGCAGATGCAATCTATGATGATGGTTTTTACAATAAGGTTGGAACAAGAATAATTTTAACACTCTCACAGGAATTTGGAGTAAAATCCTATTTGCTTTCCTCAACCTTAAAAATATCAAATAATTTAAAACATCTCAAACTTGATAATTATTATTTTGAAAGCATTCCATTAGAGCTCGTAGATTGCATAGTTACAGAAGAGGGGATAAAGTGCAAGTAAAGATAATAGGAGGAGGAATTGCAGGTTCTGAAGCAGCATGGCAGATAGCAAAAAGAGGAGGAAAGGTTATTCTTTATGAGCAAAGACCAGTTAAAATGACACCTGCTCATAGAACAGGTTTTTTTGCAGAACTTGTTTGTTCAAATTCATTAAAATCAAAAGAAATTACCCATCCTCATGGTCTTTTAAAAAAAGAACTTGAAATTCTTGGCTCAATCATAATTGAAGCAGCAAAGTATGCATCAATTGATGGAGGTAAAGCACTTACTGTTGATAGAGAAATTTTTTCAAAATATATAACTTCAAAGCTCATGGAAAATGAAAATATAAAAATAGTGAGAGAGGAAATAAAACAAATCCCTGATGGTATATGTATTATTGCAACAGGTCCTTTAACATCAGAAGAATTTGCAAATAATTTAAAAGATTATCTTGGTGAAGAATTTTTATATTTTTATGATGCTGTTTCACCAATTGTAAGTGCAGATTCCCTCAATATGGAAAAACTTGTTAAAGGGGATAGATTTGGAATAGATGATTCTTATTTAAATGCAATAATGGATGAGGAAGAATATAAAAAATTTTATGAGGAACTTTTAAAGGCAGAAATTCATAAGGAAAAGGAATTTGAAAATATTCCCTACTTTGAAGGATGCCTTCCAATTGAAGTTATGGCAAAAAGAGGATATGAAACGATGAGATGGGGTCCTTTAAAACCATGTGGTTTTGAAAAAATTTTAAACAAAAAACCATTTGCAGTAGTTCAATTAAGACCTGAAAATAAGGAAAAAACGATGTATTCAATTGTTGGTTTCCAAACTCAATTGAAAATAAAAGAACAGGAAAGGGTTTTTAGAATGATACCTGGTCTTGAAAATGCTGAATTTTTAAGATATGGGAAGGTTCATAAAAATATTTATATAAATTCACCAAAACTTTTAAATCCTGATTTATCTTTAAAGAAAAATGAAAATATTTTCTTTGCAGGACAAATAATAGGTTCAGAAGGCTATGTTGAAGCAGCAGCAGGTGGTCTTGTTGCAGGAATAAATGCTTTTTTAAGATTAAACAATAAAAAAACTATAATATTTCCAAAAAATACAGCAATAGGAGCATTGATAAATTATATAACAACATGTAATAGTAAAAATTTTCAGCCAATGAATGTAAACATTGGTATTTTTGAAGATGTTCCAAAGATTAAGGATAAAATGGAAAAAAGAAAATTTATTTCAGAAAGGGCAATTTCTGAATTAAAAAAATTTATTGATGAAAATTTTGAGATTTTTAAAGAGGAGGTAAAAAATGCTTGAACAGAAGGAGAATATACAAAAAAGGAACGAATATCTAAATCAAAATCCATACATAATAATAAAGGCAAAGGAAAATGGTGTAAGGGTGATGGGACTTACAAGGGGGAGGGAGACAAAAGTCCTCCACACAGAAATACTTTCAAATGGTGAAGTTCTTGTTGCTCAGTTAACAGAATTTACAGCAGCATATAAAATTGTTGGAAAGGCACAGGTATGGACACCATATGGAGAAGTAATAGCAGAAGGAGAAGTGCCAAAAATAAAGGAGGTAAAGAAAGAAGCAGAGGTTTAAAAGAAAATTAAAAGTAAAATAAGCGATAAAAAGGAAATAAAAGAACCAAATAAAAAAGGAATTTTAGGTCCATAATAATTCCATAATATCCCAAAAATAAAAGAGGAAAGAAAAAGAGAAATACCTTGTGCAAAATGATAAATTCCATAAGCACTACCTTTATATTCTTTATCAGAATAATCAGAAATAAGTGCCCTTTCACTTCCTTCAGAAAATGCAAAATAAAGACCATAAAATAAAAATAGGAAGATAAAAAATTGAAGGGATTTTGCAAATGCAAAAAAGAAATAGGTTATTGAATATATTAGCCACCCAATTGCAATAACTTTTTTTCTTCCAATTTTATCAGATAAAGCACCAAACGGAATAGAAAATATTGATTTCACAAGATGAAATAAACTCCATAAAATTGGAAGATATAAAATTTTAATTCCTTCTTTATTTGCCTTTAAAATTAAAAAAGAATCAGATGAATTTCCAAGATTGAATAAAAAGAAAATAAAAATTAATAAATAAAATTTTTTTGAAAATTTTCCTTTAAAATTAAACTTTGGTTTTTCATCCCCTATTTTTTCCTTTACAAAATAAATTAAAATGAAAACAGAAATAATTCCTGGAATTAAGGAAATTAAAAAAATTTTTCTTAAATCAAAAATATTTAAAAGTAAAAAGGCAAAAATTGGTCCTATAAAAGCACCAAGATGATCCATCGCCCTTTGAAATCCAAAAGCAATTCCTGTTTCATTTTTTGAAACAGATAAAGAAAGCAATGCATCCCTTGGAGAAGTCCTTATACCTTTCCCAAACCTATCAAGAAATTTTAAAAATAGAACATGTAACCATGAATTTGTTATTCCAATTAAGGGTCTTGAAATTGATGCAATCAAATATCCAGAAAAAATAAATGGTTTTTTTCTTTTAATTCTATCAGAAATTAAACCTGAAAAAAGCTTTAAAAAAGAATTTGTTGCTTCTGCAACCCCTTCTATAAATCCAAGTGCAATTGTTCCAGCCTTTAAAACACTTGTTATAAACACTGGAAGCAATGGATTTATCATTTCAGATGCAATATCATTAAAAAGAGAAACAAAACCAAGTGCCTTTACATTTTTTGGAAGTTTAAGAAATCTCATCTAAAAAAAACTTTTCATTTTCAAATCTTATATATCCTGTTTTTAAATCAACATCATGAGGAAAAAATACCTGTATTTTATTTTGAATAGAATATTCATATATCTCTTTCCTTTTTAAAAGGGTATCAAGAGGGAAATTATCATAAGCCATAATATAAGGAAGATGAATATGTTTTGAAGTTGGAACAAGGTCACCAAAAAATAAAAATTTATCATCAATCAAAAATATTACATGACCTCTTGTATGCCCACCTGTTCTTATAACCTTTATTCCTTCAACTATTTCCCCATCCTCTTTTATTTCAATAAATTTTTTATTTTCAATTATTGGTAAAAAATCTTCCTTTAAATAACTTGCCCTTGTTCTTTCATTTGGATTTAATGCATCTTCAATTTCCTCTTTTCTTATTAAATATATAGCATTTTCAAATGTTGGAACTATTTTATTTTCAAAAATTTTTGTTGCTCCTCCTGCATGGTCAAAATGAAGATGTGTAAAACTAACATAGTTTATTTTTCTTAAATCAAAATAATCAAATTCCTCAATACCTCCTTTAAATTCAAATATTTCCTTTCTTTTTTTATCCCATTTATTTCCGCAACCTGGCTCAATTAAAAATTTAAAATTTTTTGAAAAAATTAACAAAACATTTTGTGATAATAAAATTCTGTTTTTTTCATCAGGTTGATAAAATTTTTCCCATATTGTTTTTGGAACTGTTCCAAACATTGCACCACCATCAAGTTTAAAATCACCTATTTTTATATAATGGATTTCAAAATTTTTTGAAAGAAAACTTTTAAAATTTTTCATAGATTTAAATTATAAAGTTTTGACCTTTTTTGCAAAAACTTTATAATTACCTTTATAATTATAAACTAAAAATGGAGGGTTGGCCGAATTGGCTAAGGCGCCGGATTTGAAATCCGGTATCCCGCTTTGAAGCGGGATTGGGGGTTCGAGTCCCTCACCCTCCGCTAGGGAGAGGTGGCCGAGCGGTCTAAGGCGGTCGCTTGCTAAGCGACTGCTCCGCCAAAAGCGGGGCCGTGGGTTCAAATCCCACCCTCTCCGTTTTTTTATAAATGAAATGAAAGAAAAAATAATAGAAGTTTTAAAAAATATATACGATCCTGAAATCCCTATAAACATATATGACCTTGGACTTATATACGAGATAAAAATTGAAGGAAATAAAGCATATATTTTGATGACACTAACTGCCCCAGGATGCCCAATATACCATTTTATAAAAAGTGAAGTTGAAAGAAAAGTTAAAGAAATAGAAGGGATAGAAGAATGTGAAGTGGAACTTGTATTTGATCCACCCTGGACACCTGAAAAGATTACACCTGAAGGTAAAGAAATGCTAAGGAGATTTGGATTTAACATTTAATGTTTCAATTTAAAACTTTTGTAAGGTATTCTGAAACAGACCAAATGGGAGTTGTATATTATGCAAATTATTTTGTTTATTTTGAAGCAGCGAGAACAGCCCTTTTAAAAAATGAAGGTAAACCTTATAGCGAATTTGAAAAAAGAGGAATATTTTTACCTGTTGTTGAAGCCTACTGTAAATACAATTCTCCAGTTTTTTATGAAGATGAAATAATAGTTAATTGCTGGGTAAGTGAAGTGAAAAATACCTCCTTTAAATTTGAATATGAAATTTTAAGGGAAAATGAAATTGTTGCAAGAGGATATACAAGACATTGCACTACTGATAAAAATTTGAAACCAATAAAAATTCCAGAGGATTTAAAAAAAATAATTGAAAAGTATAAAAGATGAAAATAGCAGTTCTTGCTGATACACATGATAATCTTACAAATGTAGAAAGGGTTTTTAAAAAAATAAATGAAGAAAAAATAGAAATTGTTTTTCATCTTGGTGATTATGTTGCTCCTTTTACAATAAGAAAAATAAGGGATTTGTATTCTGGAAAAATGATAGGTGTTTTTGGAAATAATGATGGTGATAAGGTTTTACTTTCAAAAATATTTGAAATATATAACTGGGAAATATATGAACAACCAAAATTTTTTGAAATCTATCAAAAAAAATTTTTACTATTTCATTCCCTTTTTGATTTTGAAAAAATAAATTTTGATGTTGATTATGTTTTATTTGGGCATACCCACAGGGTTTATATTAAAAAAAATAAAACAATTTTTATAAATCCGGGTGAAGTATGTGGATATTTAACAGGAAAAGGAACATTTGTTATAATAGATATTGAAAAAAGAGAGGAAGAAATAATTGAAATTTAAAAATGGATAAAAAAGAAAAGGGGAAATTTTTTCAATTAGTTGCTGAAGAATATTTAAAAAGAAATAAATATAAAATAATTGAAAGGAATTTTTATACAAAAAAAGGAGAAATTGATATAATTGCTGAAAAAAACAATTTAATAATATTCATTGAAGTAAGGAGTAAGAAGGGAGAAAATATAAAGGGATATGAAACAGTTGATTTTAAAAAGCAGAAGAATATAATTGAAAGCGCAAAATTTTATCTTGAATCAAAAAATTTAACCAATAAAAGGGATGTGAGATTTGATGTAATATCAATAAATTTTAATGAAGAAGAAATAATACTTGAACATATTGAAGATGCTTTCAGGGAGGAAAAGTGTTAGCAAAATTGAAATCAGCAACATATATTGGAATTGAAGGAATACTTGTAGATGTTGAAGTTGATCTTTCAAAAGGTATACCCTCATTTTCACTTGTTGGTCTTCCTGAAACAATGGTTAAGGAAAGTAAGGAAAGGGTATTAACTGCTATAAGGAATTCAGGTTTTTCTTTACCTTTAAAAAAAATTACAATAAATCTTGCCCCTGCTGATTTAAGAAAAGAAGGGACAGGGCTTGACCTTCCAATTGCACTTGGAATAATTTGTGCATCTGGATATTTTGAACCAGAACTTTTAAAAGGGAAGGTTTTTCTTGGTGAACTTTCTCTTGATGGAAAATTAAGAGGAATAAAGGGGATTTTACCAATTGCAATTTTATTAAAGGAAAAAGGAATAAAGGAAGTAATTTTGCCTTATGATAATGCAAAGGAAGCATCAATTGTTGATGAATTATCCGTTTATCCTGTTAATTCTTTAATTGAAGCAATTGAATTTATAAAAGGTGAAAGGAAAATTGAAAAATTTAAATTTGATAAGGAAAAATTATTTTCTGAATTATCAATTTATGATGTTGATTTTTCAGAAGTCAAAGGACAAAAGGTAGCAAAAAGGGCACTTGAGGTTTCTGCAAGTGGTGGACATAATGTTTTATTTATAGGTCCTCCAGGTGCAGGAAAAACAATGCTTGCAAGAAGATTCCCAACAATTTTACCAAAAATGACAATAGATGAGGCGCTTGAAACAACAAAAATATATTCATGTGCAGGTCGTCTTCCACCTGATAAACCAATTATCACAACAAGACCATTTAGAGCACCACACCATACAATTTCTGATATAGGACTTATAGGTGGTGGTCATATACCAAAACCAGGTGAGGTCTCACTTGCCCATAATGGTGTTTTATTCCTTGATGAATTTACAGAATTTTCAAGAAGTGCACTTGAAGTTTTAAGGCAACCGCTTGAAGATGGTTTTGTTTCAATAGGAAGAGCAAGGTCATCAGTTATATTTCCTGCCAGATTTATATTACTTGCTTCAATGAACCCATGTCCATGTGGATATTTAACACATCCTGAAAAAGAATGCACATGCACCCATGGTCAAATAAGAAAATATTTATCAAAAATATCAGGACCACTTCTTGATAGAATTGATATACATATTGAAATTCCACCAATAACTTATACAGAAATTTCATCTAAAAAGGAAGAAGAAAGTTCAGAAAAAATAAGAGAAAGGGTTGAAAGGGCAAGGAAAATACAAATGGAAAGATTTAAAAATGAAAAAGGAATCTATTTTAATGCTCATATGAAGCAAAAACACATTAAAAAATATATAAATATTTCAAAAGAGAGTGAAAATCTTTTAAAGGAAGCAATGGAAAAATTAAATCTTTCTGCAAGAGCATATATAAGAATTTTAAAGATTTCAAGAACAATTGCAGATTTAGAAGAAAGTGAAGAAATAAAACCAGCTCATGTTGCAGAAGCAATAGAATATAGGGCACTTGATAAAGAATATTGGATTAATTTATAATATAGTTGTTTTAAAAGGAGTCAACTATATAAATAAAAATGAAAACATTAATTAAATATCCTATCTTGAAAGAGGAGGGAATAAATAACTCTAAGCAATTTAGTGGAGGTTGCGATAACGGCTTCTATATGAGATTTTC
>Ga0272445_1001818_pt1 | contig 15620 bp, 20 predicted proteins | sample YNPCB0031_FD_194404 | JGI IMG/M metagenome (GOLD analysis project Ga0272445, IMG submission 194404) | Hot spring sediment microbial communities from Yellowstone National Park, WY, United States - YNP-CB-003-1 | ecosystem: Environmental > Aquatic > Thermal springs > Hot (42-90C) > Sediment... | reverse complement strand
TCCACGAGTTTCAATACAACGGCCTCGACAGATCCGGCGTCTTGAGCCGATACACGAGGCTTGAATCTGTGGCAGAAGACGTGAAGGCCCTTACGCAATACGTCAAAGAGACCGTGGAGAGACTCCGAAAGACGGCTTAGCCGGCGACTATATCGTTAATCCTCTTGACGCGAGACGCCCTTCCGGCCCATTGGCTGCGGAGAAGCTTGGAGAGGAGACAAGAAGGTAGTGCAGAGTTTTGTGAAGAACTTGGAACACCCAGGAGCTATGCGGCAGTGAGGATGGCGGTGTTTAGATACACGCCAGCGACCCTCAGAGCTTGTCGGCGATGTGGATACTTTGCCGGAGGTTGCTTGACGAAAGGTGCGTAAACCAGGTGCTGAGGGGTCTTTACAGGTCGAGGAGGAGAGGGTTGGGGGTACGACAGTGAGCTAGGCGTGTTTGTAACGGCGAAACTGTCTATGCGTCTCTCCCCGAAGCTCTTTGCGTGAAAGTTCTGCAAGAAAGTTGTGGTCTTGGCTAGGGGCGAGCTTGAGCTGAAGAGTTACCGTAGCTATTTAGAACCTATGGGCGTGGAGCTCCACATGAGAGGTATATAAACCTGCTAAAGTTTTCTCAACATGTGTTGACACTAATCCTAATCCTCCTCGGCATAGTCCTCATTTTCCTAGGCGTGTTGATATTGATGTTGTCTCTTTGGAGGGCCGGCGAGGGGAGGGCGGAGGCTGGCGGCGTGGTAATTGTGGGCCCCGTGCCCATAGTGTTCGGCACCAGCCAGCGCATAGCCGCTACGGTTATGGTGTTGGCTATAGCGTTGACGGTTGTTGTCCTCCTCCTCTTCCTGTTTGGCTTAGCTCTCGTGAGATAAGCCACATTACCAAAGCAACGAGCGCCATCATAACCGCCACAGCAACAAGGCCCCAGAACACAATGTGGGGGGCGCCGGCGCCGAAACATATGGGCACGAAGAAGATGACGACGCAACCCACCGCGCCGCCGGTGGCCGCAACTTTAGCGTTTGATGCCAGCGCCAGAAGCGGCGCCGCTAGCACGAGGAGGAACCCGGCTAGTATAAGCATGAGGCCGACGAGGAAAAGCCGCATGTGTGGACTTGCGTTGCTTTTTTAAAAAGTTATCAGCTCTTCCCATCTTCGCCACGGCTCCGCCTGCAGCCGCTTCACATCACCGAATTGAGGTGGTTCAACCTTTTAAATGGATTTGTGCAGACCCTCATGGAGTTCAAGCCGGAGTACTACGCCGTGTTGGAGGCGCTCTCCACCGGGTCAAAGACCGTCAAGGAGATCGCCGAGCTTGTGGACATGGAGCCGCACGACGTGGAGGCTGTCATCAGCGCTTTGATGGGGCAGGGGCTGGTGGAGCGTAGGGAGAAGGGCCTCCTCTTCAAGAAGGAGGCGTACGCCCTGACGGAGAAGGGCTGGGAGGTCCTCTACAAGTGGAGAGAGGAGGTGAAGGGGCGTGTGGAGAAGGCGGCGGAGCTCCGGCGCGAAGGCAGAGCTGAGGAGGCCGAAGAGGTGCTGGCTCCCGTCGAGTCCGTGCTCCCGCTTATGCTGACGCTCGGCCTGCTGGACATGGCCCTCTACGCCGCGGCGCTGGGACAGCCGGCAACGCTGGATGAGGCGGCGGAGCTGGGCGGGGAGGTCTTCGGCGGCGAGTCCGACTTTGACGTGGGGGACGAGGAGCTTTAGAGAGGCGACACCGCACGCCTTTTCAGTTCGCAGATCCCTACGGGGCCCAGCCCTCTCAACCGCTCCGCTACGTCGCCTGCGCGGTCCCGCTCCGCTACAACCACCAAAACCCCCTTCTTGGCGTAGTGCCCCACGGCCCCTCTAAGCCCCGCCAGCTCTGCGTCGAGCTCCTTGGAGAGGAAGCCCACCGCGGTGGAGAAGCGCCTAGCCGTCTCTAGAAAGGAGTAGAAATCTCCATCCACAGCCCGCTCTACGGCCTTCCTCCCCTCTACCTCAAGCACCGTCCGCAGGTCGCGTAGCATGGCCGCTGTCTCTATGCGCTTGGTGTGCACAGTCACCGCGGCAAGCGGGGGGCAGGGGTAGCCCACCGCCTCGCCCACGCCTGGGGCGCCGGCCTTGGTCCGCACCACGAGGCAGCCGCCCGTGTATATGGCCAAGACGTCGCCTAGGCCGGTCCCCGCGGTGACCTCCGCCGCGTGCGCCAACTGGAACGCCTCTAGAGACAGGCCCCGGAGTCTTACATATTTGGCTATGTTCACCACGGCGGAGCCCGCGTAGCCGTAGCCCAGGGGATACGGCGAGTGGATATCCACGCCGGGACCCCCGCCGAGGAACTCGCCGTTGTAGTAGACGCCGCCGTCTCTAAACTGGGCTACGGCGTAGTCCAGCAGAAGCCCGGCGCCTAGGGAGCCTGTCGTGAGGGGGTCCTCTGTGTACCTGGGAAGCCAGAAGCCGGTGACGTGGTGGGGGATCAGAAGCCGCATGAAGTCTCCAGCGCCTTCACGATCAGATACACAGCGCGGTTGTAAGGCGTCTCGACGCCTAGCCTCTCGCCGTATTTAACCACGGCGCTGTTTATGAAATCTACCTCGGTGGGTCTGCACTTAGCCAAGTCCTGCGCCATGGAGGAGATATTTCTCGCGGTGGATCTGGCCACGGCCATAACCGCCGCCACGGGGTCGTCCACCGGGTAGCCAGCCGCCTTCGCCACCTCCGCCGCCTCTAAGGCAAGCCTCTCGGCGAGGGCCCGGGCCCATGGGACCTCCGCCACGACGCCGTTGGGGGCCTTCAAGATGGCTGTGACAGGGTTTATGGCGGCGTTCACCACAAGCTTCGCCCAACGGAGGGGCTCGATGTCGCCTACCACCCTCACCCTAGCCCCGCCTCTCTCCAGAGCCTCAGCCACCTCTTCAGCTCCGCGGGGTAGCGCAACCTCGCCGACGCCCCTCAGCTCGGCTCTGCAACCCTCGCGGTAGACGCCGTAGGTAACAACCGCGCCTAGGGCGTTGAGGAACCTCTCCCTCGCCATCTCGAGACCTCCGATGCCGTTTTGAAACAAGACGGGCACACCCGCCGCTACCTCAAGCGCCTTCGCCGTGTCGGGCCCCTTCACGGCGATTAATGTGTACTTGACAGAGGGGGGAGCCCGCGGGACGACCTCCACGTCGAGCTCTCTGCACGCCTCTGCGCAGAACAGGTACCGCTCGCATCTGGTCCGAACGACGGCGTACGGCCTTATCCCAGCGGAGTTTAGGAAAAAGGCAAGGAGGCTGCCCACCGCGCCTAGGCCCACTACGGCGAACACATTTATAAGAAGGAGCAGTCTTAAATCGGTGACGCGCAGGAAGACCGTCCTGGACTTCGCCAAGGGCAGGGGGCCCTACGTTTGGATCACCGCATACGACTACCCCACGGCCCGCCTAGTGGACGAGGCCGGCGTAGACGGGATCTTGGTGGGCGACAGCCTGGGAATGGTGGTGCTGGGCCTCCCCAACACGCTGGGCGTGACCATGGCGGACATGGTCAGGCACACTGAGGCGGTTGCCAGGGCGAGGCCCAGAGCCCTTGTAGTGGCAGACATGCCTTTCATGTCCTACGAGCCGGGGCCAGAGACGGCGCTTAGAAACGCATCCCGCCTAGTTAGAGCTGGGGCAGACGCGGTGAAGCTGGAGGGCGGCGCCGAGTACGCGCACATAGTGGAGAAGCTGGTGAAGGCTGGCATACCTGTGATGGGCCACATAGGCCTCACCCCCCAACGCGTCTTAACACTCGGCGGCTTCAGAATGGTGGGCAAGACGGAGGAGCAGAAAAAGAAGATCTTAGAAGACGCCAAAGCCCTCAGAGACGCCGGGGTCTTCGCCATCGTGCTGGAGTTCGTCCCGGCGTCGCTGGCCAAGGAGGTGACCGAGTCCGTCGACGTGCCCACCATATGTATAGGCTCGGGCCCCCACTGCGACGGACAGATACTGGTGCTCCACGACGTGATCGACCTCTCTGAGAGGGCCCCCAGCTTCGCCAAACGCTACGCAGACGCCGCCACCCTCATAAAAGACGCGGTGGCTAAATACGCAGAAGAGGTGAAGAAGGGGCTTTTCCCCGCTAAAGAACACTACAGGGAGTGACATGGGCCGGAGATCGCCGTGCTTCCCAGCGGCGACAGAGCGGTAAACTTTACCTCGGCTTGGGGGCTATCCTAACCACGCCGATGTTGTCGAAATCGGAATCGTTTGACAATATGGTGTCTATCCCATAGCTCTGCATTGTGGCTAAGTGTATCCTGTCTTCGAACTCCCTGGGCTTCTCCAGACGGAGGGCCTTGGCGAGTATCTCGCCGTCTAGCGGAAGAAGAGCGGCGATGTTTCTAAGGGCCTCCACCACCTCCTCCCTACGTATCAAGACGTAGAGAAGCCACGCCGAGAGGGCAGACGTGGCGAGACTCCCCTGGTACTTCTTCAACAACTCCCGGGAGCCCTCGCCGAATTGGGGATGCGCAGTGAAGAAGTAGTAGAGGACGTTGACGTCAACGTATATCAACCTGCGCGGCATCTTCCAAAGCCTCTTCAATCTCCTCCACCGCGGAATACCTCGCCGGGCTGAATCTGCCGTAGTATACATCAACATCGTCAATAGGCTCCAGAAAAATGCCGCCCTCCACAACCCTCAACCTAAACCTCCGCGCTTTTACACGCCTCCTAATCTCGGCAGGTAAGTAGATCCTCCCCGAGCCATCAATTTCCACAACTTCCACGTTTTTCTTTTTTTGTTAATATATAAGTTTTTTGGAGAGATATCATGACAGCGGGAGACGCCGTGGAGAGCTTGGGGGCGTATTGTCCTTCTCTTCTTGCCCAGGCCGGGGTTGGCGGCGTATTTAACGAGATGCTGGACTGACTCCCTGCGGCTGCTTTCACCTCTGGGTGCATAGATGAGGCTTGAGACAGGCCTCGGGACCAGTAATGTTTTAAACCGCGGCGTGTGGCCGTATGGTGATTCCGCCGACGCATCCCCGGTACAGATCTCTGCTTGAGAGGGAGAAGGTGGTGGAGGGCGTCAGGGATGGCTACGTGGCTCTCCAGGGCCTCATCGCCCACGGGAGGGGCGAGTGCTTCGACTACCTCATCGGCGAGGCCACCCAGCCCTTCGCCGAGAGGGCCATAGAGGCGGCCGCCGCTGCCCTCCTCACGGCGAGGCATCCGGTCATCAGCGTAAACGGAAACATGGCGGCGCTTGTGCCGGGGGACGTGGTGGCCTTGGCCAAGGCAGTGCCTGCGCTTCTCGAGGTGAACCTCTTCTACCGGACGCGGGAGAGGGAGGAGAAAATTGCCGAGATCCTGAGACGCCACGGCGCGGAGGAGGTGCTGGGCGTCGGCGAAGACGCCGCCTGCACCATACCGGAGCTCTTCAGCGAGAGGAGGCGGGTCAGCTGCCGGGGGATATACGTCGCCGACGTGGTCCTCGTCCCTCTTGAAGACGGCGACCGAACAGAGGCGTTGAGGAGGCTCGGCAAGACCGTAATCGCCATAGACCTAAACCCCCTCAGCAGGACGGCGCAAGCCGCCTCCATAACCATCGTAGACAACGTGACCCGGGCCACGCCGAAGCTGGTAGAGGCCGTCACTAGGCTCAAGGGCTGGGACAGGGAGAGGCTCCTCGGCCTCCTCCGTTCTTACGACAACGGGGCTACCCTCGCCGACGCCGTCAGCCACATCGCCAAGAGGCTCACCGAGATCGCCGCCTCTCTGCCCCGCCGCGGCGGTGTCGTGGTATAGAGACTTCCTAGAGAGGCTCGCCGCGTGTAGGCGGTGCCCCAGGCTGGTTGCCTATAGAGAATCCGTCAAGCCCCCGCCCAGGTTCCGCGGCGAGGTCTACTGGGCAAACGTCTGGGGCTCCGTTTCGGCCATCTTTGCAGTCAATGTCCTTCATATGTGAAGACTCGATATGGTGAATAAAAAAGGGTGTCTTTTTAGGATCTTTTCCGCGATCTCCCTCTGTCTCGGCGTGCCGTTTTTCGCCTTTTCGGCGAGGTACAGCGCTATGGCCCTTCTGATGGCCTCGTCCCTCTCTGCTAGTCTCAGAAGATCGGTCGTGGGAACGTATACAATATATCTAACTTTGGATTTCAAGATGTTCGGCCTCAGCCCGGCTGACTCAAGCCTTCCGGCGACCTCCAGTGCCTTTCCGAGATCGCGAGTGTAGTATTCCGCCTTGAGCGAGCCGCCATTGTTATTGATGAGATGCAAAGACATCTCAATACCCGCCACAACCACACCGCTCTTCCGTCTTCCGTTTCCACGGCCCAGTCGTCTGGCAGAGGTCTCGACGTTATTCTGTCTGTACATTGCCCTAAGGAGGTCTATATTCCTCTTCCTCGTTTTCAGCGTATAGGCTATCCTAAAGGCGTCGTCAGTGGCCAGCTTCACGTTGATCCACTTGTGGGCGTTCAGAATATCAAGCAGTTCACCGTATACGCCCGCCGCGTCTCTAAGCTTTACAAACGCCTCTTTGCCAGTGGCGACTAGGGCCATATCTACGTCTATCCTGTTGCCCAACCTCCAGGGCTCCTTGACAGCCATGACCAGCTTGTATTCACCGTGTAGAGCCCTTTTTTGCTCTGATTTCCCATCTCCCAGCCACATAGCGAACAAAGGTGTCCATTCTCCGCGTCTGAAATGATTTATAACAAGATCTATGGCCTCATCCTTGTTCCACCTCTGCTTCCAGCTCTTCGCCTTAGTACGTATTGACACACTTGCCCCCTCGTGCGTCAAGACAACCATGTTAATGTATATGTGGAGCTTTCCATATCTTGTCGCAACCCAGGCGAACACTTGCCAAGGTTGTGTGGTGCCCATGTAAGGCCGGCCTCCCTTCTCGCCCTCGTCGCTTGCCCTCCAGCCCAGCTGAAGTAACTCAAGCTTCTCTTGCGGCAACTTCAACACGTCTGGGAAGTGTGTTACGGCACCTACGCCGTGGATCGAGATGTACATTGTCTTATTGGTATACATCCACGTATCATCTGACGCGCACAGTCTCTTTCCCTTGATTCTGTACGTGCCTTCAACAACGGCCTTATACAGCGCCGCTAGCTTCTCTTTCGCTTGCCTCTGCGCTTCAAGCAGGAGCCGCTTCATTGTGTCTCTGAAGTCAAGGAGTTGCCTCTTCTCCTCCTCCGTAAGCCGAAACGTCTCGGCGATCTTCTGTGTTGCGTATTCCACGTACAGCATCCACGCCGGAAAAACCCAGTCAACAGGCCCCCGCAGAACGCCACGCCTAGAAACTCGCTCAAGCACCTCCTCCAGCGTCGGCGGCTCGGCCGGCCTCAGCGTGAACTCTAGATGTTGTCTAATTTCGTTTAACTCCATAATGCGTTAAACGTCGCGGCGGTGAGCCTATCCATGGCTCTTGTTTTTGCTTCGCTATTTAAGCCTTCTCTCCACAGGTAAAGACCGACAGGTACAGACTCATAGGTGTAGTTACGCCTGTGAATAAACATCTGCAAAGAGAGTTAAAAGTATGGATGAAGACTTTTGACGTCTGCGGTTCGGCCGGCAGACACGTCTCTTAGGAAAATGAATCCAGCCAGCCGCGCCGTTAGTCTTCAGCAACGATGCAGATCAGCGGATTGACGCAGTAGTCGGGCTCTGAAACGTATTCTACCTGCCCGGCCGGTTTAACCTCTTTTTGTTTTTCAGCCACACCAACAGCCTACTAAACATGTCTACTTCTGTCTTGGATTATTGAATCAATGTTTTTGTTGCTAAAATCTAAACTACGCCTACATATGTTTCCTTACAGGTGTAATTACACCTGTGAAGAAGCACCTGCAGGCGACGGTTCATCGCTTTTGTGCGTTATGAGTTTGCCTACCGGACATTGCTTCTGAGTTACGACTTGTTGCGGCTTCTGCCGGAAGCCGCCGGAAAGACGTTCAAGGCGCAGGGGGCCGGTGGGCATAAATAACGGAAAACCGTTAATGCGATGTCGGTTCAGCAAATTTTTTGTGGGAGGTGGACACATGGACGGCGTGAGGAGGGCAGTGGTTGTGGAGGTGGAGAGCCCGCCGCCCCAGCTCTACGCCGTGGAGAGGCCCGTGCCGCCCTGGGGTGACCTGGGGGCCCGCCTGATGATCGTGGGCCTGGCGCCTGCGGCCCACGGCGGAAACAGGACTGGGAGGATGTTCACCGGCGACAGATCGGCGCAGAACCTCTTCGCCGTGTTACACAGCCTCGGTCTCTCCAACAAGCCGTACAGCCTGTCGAGAGATGACGGAGTGGAGCTGAGGTGCGTATACATAACCTCCGCGGTGAAGTGCGCCCCGCCCCGCAACAGACCGACGGTGGAGAAGGTGAGGAGTTGCTCACCCTGGCTTGCCGAGGAGATCTCCGCAGTAAGGCCGCGGGTCATCGTGGCTCTGGGCCGCGTGGCCTGGGACGCCGTTATAAGGACCCTTGGCGCCCCGCCGACGCCCTTTGCCCACGGCGCAGTTCTGCAGGCCGGCGCCGTGAAGATATACGCCTCCTACCACCCAAGCCCCCTCAACGTGGGTACTAGACGTGTATCTCTTCAACAGATAGCAGAAGTGATCAAGAAGGCGGCCGCGGAGGTCGGCTGTCTGCCGTGAGAGGCATCTCCTACGCCCTCTTCTCAGTGGCGGCGTGGAGCACCAACTACCTCGTCGGGCGCTTCCTCGTGGCAGGCGGCGTAGACCCCGTCGCCATGTCTATACTGAGGTTCGCCGTAGCCACGCCGTTGCTCTTCCTCATGGCGAGATTTCCGCCTTATAGAGGCGCCGCGCGGCGCCTTGCCCTGCTGGGTCTCCTCGGCGTCGCCGGCTTCAACCTACTGCTCTACTCCTCCCTGGCCTACGTCACAGCCGCCGTGGCGTCTCTTTTCGTCGTCCTCGCAAGCCCGGCGACCCAGTTGCTGGAGGCGGCGCTGGCCCGGCGGAGGCCCGGCGGAGTTGCGCTCCTCGGCTCCCTGGCCGCCGTGGCGGGGGCCTACCTCACCCTAGAGCCGTACCTAGCCGTCCGCTCCTACCTAGGCCCCTTCTTGGCCGCGCTGGCCACGCTGTCCTGGGCCGTGTATACCGTGTTGGTGAGAGGCGTGTATCGGCTGTACAGCCCCGTCGAGGCCGTGGCCTGGATCTCCCTCTTCGGACTGGCCGCCATGTCGCCGGCCGCCGCCGCCTCCAGGCCGGCAACCCTGGCCGACCCCCTCGTCCTCTCCCTAGTGGCATACGTGGCCGCGGTGCCCGGGGCCCTGGCGTACGCCGCTTGGAACGTCGCCGTCCAGAAGGCTGGCCCCCGGAGGTCCGCCGCGGTGTTGCCCCTAATGCCGGTCCTCACCACGCTCCTCTCCTACGTCCTACTCGGCGAGGCCCCCACGGCGACGCAGCTGATAGGGATGGCCGTGGCCGTGGCTGGGGTATACGTGTCGGCGAGGAGTTGAGTGTCTCATTATAATTATATACACATGATCAGATATTTATCGAAACGTGAAAATAAGAGTCTTTAATGGCGGCTTGGCGGCGCCTATGGCGGGCGGCGGGAAGGTGGACTGGGCTAGTCTCTATAGGAAGGAGGATTGGTGGGCGCTGTGGCTGGGCCTTGCGCTGTTTCTCTACGCCTACCTGGGGCTCTACTTCTATAAAGACGCCCTGGGGTGGGTGCCCAAGTGGGCCACGTGGACAGACATCGCCAGGCCCGTCTCGGTGCCTAACGAAAAGCTGGTGCTGGGCTCGCCGTGGGTGAACCTCTTGGTGACTTGGCTCGTCTTGATGTTCTTGTTGGGGGGCCCGGCGAGGTTGATCGGCGTTAAGTTCAGCGACTGGGTCAAGGGGTTTTCTGTAATTTACTGGGTCTTCTGGGCCAGCGCCATAGTGGTGGGGTATAAGCCCATCGCAGACGCCGTCACCACCGAGTTCGCCCTCACCTTAGCCCTCGTCGCGGACTTGGTGATGGGCAACCTGCCCCGGGTGCCCCGGTGGCTTGTGGACTCCGCCAGAGGCGAGTGGTTCGTCAAAACCGCCATTGTGCTCCTAGGCGCCAAGATCCTCTTCACGGACTGGATTAGGTACGGCGGCACGGTCCTCGTAATGGCGCTGATAGGCTTTCCCCTGTTCATGATTGTTGCCTTCCCCATCTTCCGGCTCTTCACCAGGAACACGGACCTAAGCGCGGTGGCGTCGGCGGGCGCGGCCATATGCGGAGTCTCCGCCGCAGTGGCCACGGCGGGCGCCATAGGGGCACCCGCCATATACGCCACCATGGTCTCAGCCGCGGTTTTGATCTTCGCCGCGGTGGAGATAATGCTCGTGCCTTGGCTGGCCGTTTCGCTTGTGAAAAGCGGCGTGATAGACCCAGCAACCGCCGGGGCGTGGATAGGCCTCGCCGTGAAGACAGACGGCGCAGTGGCCGCCTCGGCGGAGATCGTCGCGAGGAGCCTAGGCACAGACACGCCGCTTAGGATAGGCCTCATGACGAAGCTTCTAATAGACATCTGGATCGGGGTAATAGCCTTCGCGCTGGCGTTGATGTGGATCTTCCTCGTGGAGACGCGCCGCGGCGCCGCCGCCGGGAGGAGGCCGTCGCCGCTGGAGCTGTGGTACAGATTCCCCAAGTTCGTCCTAGGCTACTTCCTCACCTCAGTCGTCGTGTCGCTCCTCATAATCCATCTGGCCAACACCGTCTATGCAAACGCCGCCAACCCGGTGGACGCGGCCACAAAAGCCGTCGTCCCCGTCGTGGTGGACAGAGGCACAGATCCCTTCAGAGTTCTGCTCTTCGGCCTAACCTTCGTGGCCATCGGCATAAACACTAGGATAAGCCTACTGCAGCAGTACAAGATCTGGAGCTTATTCACGGCCTTCGTCATAGCGCGGCTGGTCATACTGGTCCTGGGCTACTTCTTAGCCGTAGTCTTCTTCCCCTCCTAGCCCCTTTTCAAGGCCTCCAACTGCAGGGCGAAGTCGTAGCCGTCCACAAGCGCCTTAATGGAGGCCATTACCACGTTGGTGGAGACGCCAACCGTCCGCCAAATCCTTTCCCCGTTTCTAAACTCGGCGGTTACCCTAACCACGCTCTCGGTGCTCCTCACGGAGGTGGGGAGCACCACCCGGTAGTCGCTGAGGGCCACGGCGGCCAGCTGGGGGAAGGAGGAGGTGAGGGCGCGCCTCAGCGCTACGTCCACCGCATGCACAGGGCCCACCCCCTCGCCGGCCTCCAGCCTCTCCTCGCCGTCTACCCAGACCTTAACCACGGCGTAGGCCCTCTCGCCGGGCCCCGCCACGACCCGCCACTCCATAAGCCTAAACCTTTCTCTGTAGACGCCGAGGCGGCGCATCAATATGAGCATGGCCGAGGCGGGGGCTAGGTCGAAGGAGTACCCCTCCCGCTCCAGCCGCTTTATCTCCTCCAGAGCGGCCCTCACGGCGTCGTTCCGCTTGTCCAGCGGGATGCCCAGCTCCTCAGCAGCCTTAAGCACCACGCTGGCGCCCCCAGCCATCTCAGACACCACAAAGACCCTCCTGTTGCCCACAAGAGCCGGGTCTATGTGTTCATAGGCCCGAGGCACCTTCATGACGGCGTCTGCGTGGACCCCGCCCTTGTGGGCAAAGGCGAACTCCCCCACGTAGGGCTGGTAGGGATTCGGCTGGAGGCCCAGCGCCTCGTAGACCAGCCTAGACACCTCCCGCAGGCGGCCGAACTTCACGGGCGGAGGCTCGTCCCGCAGAACCCTCAGCCCCATCTTAAGCTCCAAGGTAGGCAAGACGGCGACCAAGTCGGCGTTGCCAGTGCGCTCCCCCACGCCGTTGATGGTGCCCTGCACATGCCGCGCCCCCGCCGCCACCGCCATCAAAGTGTTGGCCACGGCGCAGCCGATGTCGTTATGCATGTGGGCCCCCAGCGGCATCGCCGGGAACCTCCGCCTCACCTCTGCCGTTATGCGGTACACCTCATGCGGCGGAGTCCCGCCGTTGGTGTCCGCCAGCACTACCACGCGGGCCCCCGCGCGCCAAGCCGCCTCTATAGAGGCAAGCGCCACCTCGGGATCCTCCTGAAACCCCTGGTAGAAGTGCTCCGCGTCGTAGATCACCTCCATGCCGTGCTCCCTGAGGTACTCCACGCTCTCCGTAATCATGGCGAGGTTCTCCTCCCACGTGACGCCCAACACCTCCCTCACGTGAAGCGTCCAGCTCTTGCCGAAAATCACAGCGGCAGGCACGTCGGCATCCACCAGCGAGTTGAGGCTCTCATCCCTCTCCGGCCTTACGCCCCTCCGCCTGGTGCTCCCAAACGCCGCCAGCTTCGCCCTGCTGAGGCTGTACTCCTTCATGGCCTTGAAGAAATCGAGGTCCTTGGGGTTTGAGTAGGGCCACCCACCCTCTATGTAGTCCACCCCAAGCTCGTCGAGCTTAAGCGCGATCCTTACCTTGTCCTGGAGGGTGAAGGAGACATTTGCGCCCTGCGCCCCATCTCTAAGGGTGGTCTCTAGAACCTCTACATAATCCCCGACATGCCTATTTAGGATTCGGGAGATATATAAACATTCCCGGCACGTCTAGAGAGGTAGTACCACGTGCCGAGGGCCTTGGCGATAAGTCTGCCCTTTGCGTCGCGGACCTCGCCCTCCACCACAGCCACGCGACCTCCCCTCTTCACCACCCGGCCACACACTCTGAAGGGCCCCTCCACGCCGGGCTCCAGGAAGTTCACCTTAAGCTCCACTGTGACTTGATCAACGCTATCGTTAAGCGTCAAGGCGGCGAAGCCCATAGTCTCATCCAACACAGCCATGATGACGCCGCCGTGGAGGACCCCGCCCACCCTCTGGGCGTTAGGCGACATGTCAAACTCTGCACATGCGCTCCCCTCCGAAAACTCCACCAACCTGTAGCCCAAGAAGGCGGTGAGAGGCTCAGCCGTGTGGAGAAACTCATTTATTTTGTCGAGACCTGCAGAAAGAAGGGCAGAGAGACCCATGTCGTTTCCTACCGACTAGTTATAAAGTTTGTTATTAACCGCAGTTGTTGAGTTGCAGGGCTGTCTCGTTATCTTGCGTTGCGGCGTTACGGCATCTCGGCGGGATTAACACATCGATGAAGTTTCTATACCACTTTTCGAAGAGCTCCCGCGTAGCCACATGTATCTCAAACACTCCCTTGACCCCCAGCTCTGCCGTTATCCTATCCACCGCCTTGGCGACGCTGAGCAGATCCTTCCCCAACACGTCGGAGATTATCAACACGTCCACGTCGCTGTCAGGCCTAGCCGCGCCCCGCGCAAAAGAGCCGAAGAGATACACCTCAGCGGACGGGTCCCACCCTCTTGCGATCTGCAACATCTTGCAGAGATAGAAGTCCAAGTTCCTTATCACCTCTTCCTTTGCGGCTTGCCGCCGCCTCAGCAGTTCTATAAATTCTCTAGACATCGTAAAACGTCCAGCGCCTCCTCTAATGCGTCATGCACAACCTCGTAGTCTTCACGTCTAGCTCTAAAGGGGAGGTAACGAGAGGTTATATACGCGTGTTCCAGCAACGCCAATACGGCAGAACGACGTCTGAGGAAGTCGTCTAAGTTGCAGACGGCGCCGTAGAGCTCTAGCACTTTGTCTAGGAGATCCCGGAGGAAGTGCGTCTTGGGGAAGTCGCCTAACTTCCTATAGATCAAATACTTGGTGTAGAGCTGTAGCGCCTGCTCAGCGTGGAAGAGGGCAAGCTCATAGAAGCCTCTCTCGGCGGCGGTCTTCGACATTTCGAGAAACTGTAGTGCTCTCTCCTTTAAAAACTCCACATTCCCCACTCCACTGGAATTTAAAGGTTATATCTCGACACGTCTCCTGATAAACTTGACATAACACTCCTTGTACTGCGTCGGCGTCGCTATGTGGAGCTCGAAGGAGTTGGGGCAGCCCAGGACGTCGTCTATCTCCTTCCTAAGCCGGAGCCTGGCCTCCTGCTCGGCGGCCAGCTCAGTTACAACCAACACATCGACATCGCTGTCCGGCCTAGCCGTGCCTTCTGCATAACTTCCGATGAGGAACACCTCAGCGCTGGGGTCATGACGCAGGACCACCTCCTTAATCAGGCGGAGGTAGGGGGGAAGTCCTCCAGGTACCGCCTCCTCTGTGCGTATGGCCTCTCTAGCAGGTCTAGGAAAGACATGTCACCTCTCTCATGAGCCGCTCAACCTCTGCGACAACTCTGCGCGCGGTCTCCCCGGCGTATCTCACGGGGAGGTACCTAGACCCTATGTAGGCCACCTCCAACAGGTCCACAATAAGGGGGTCGTAGCTCTGCCCCAACGCGCCGAGGAGCTCCTTCAGTCTATGCGTCTTGGGGGTAATCGCCATATTTGAGATATAGTTTGTACTTTGCATACAGTTGCAGAGCCTGTTCCACGTGGAACATGGCAAGGTTGTATTCGCCCTCCCCCAAATCTCTTTTCGCCGCCCTCAAAAAGACCGCGAATTTTCAACCAGAAAGCTCATGGCCAAGAAGCTCCTCAACATCATATTTTTCTCTTCTCCAGCCCCGTCTCTCTACAGTCTACCACGCCTTTGTAAAAACTTCGCGAAGCACCCTGCCAGTCGCAATCCCCAAGCCCAAGCTACCTAACCGCCTCAACCCCCTTAAGGCCCTTCTCCTCTCTAAGCAACATACCCTATATCAACATCTAATAGAAACATTCTTTCAACTGGAGTTGGTGGTGGCTATCGACATATTCCCCCACGACCACGTAGATTATGCTCACTACGTCCTACCAGACCTCATGTTCCTGGAGAGAGAAGAGGTGGCTACGGTTAAGTGGACTCTCCACGCGGCGTTGCAGAAGTCGCATAAGGCTCTGGATCCGCCTCCTGGTGTAGAGGCGCGGCACGCCCCCTGGATACTTATGGAAATCGTTAGACGCGCATGGCCGGACAGAGCCGAGGCCGTGGGCTACGACGAGAGATATGCAGATCCGCACAAGTTTGAGGAGTGGGAACGCCAGCTGGTGGAGGCGGCGCTGAAGAAGGTGGCCGACAGGTTTAAGATGTCTGTAGACGACCTCAAAAAGGCGCTTGAGGAGAAGGGGTTTGTGGTGTTGAAGAAAAAGAGCTACGGCGTCAGGCCTTACAACACTAAGCTGGGGACGCCGACGGGCAGGGTGGAGATATACTCAATAACGGCGTTGAGGAACAAGCTAGACCCGCTTCCGGAGTACCGGGAGCCGCTCTACACGCGGCCGAAGGCGCCGGACGAGTTCTACCTAGTCAACGGGAAGGACAACATCGTCTCTAGCCACTTCGCCTTTACCCCCAACGCGAAGTATCTAGGAGACCGGACTGTGTGGATGAATCCAAAAGACGCCGAGAGGCTCGGCGTGAGAGATGGCGACGAGGTGGAGCTGGAGGGCATAGACAACGGCTTCAAGGCCAGGGCCAGAGTCCGCGTGACGAATAGAGTGCGGGAGGGCGTCTTGTTCACCTACGCCTTCCTTGGCGGGAGGAGGTCTTTGTTAATCACGGAGCAGTTCGCCTACCTGCGCGAGGGCGTGAATCCGGAGTGGTTCACAACCGGCAAGATAGAGCTTGTGGTAGGCTCCGCGCCTACCAACAGCACCGTGAGGGTGAGGAGGCTATGACGCGGCTGGC
>Ga0272445_1001817_pt1 | contig 15627 bp, 8 predicted proteins | sample YNPCB0031_FD_194404 | JGI IMG/M metagenome (GOLD analysis project Ga0272445, IMG submission 194404) | Hot spring sediment microbial communities from Yellowstone National Park, WY, United States - YNP-CB-003-1 | ecosystem: Environmental > Aquatic > Thermal springs > Hot (42-90C) > Sediment... | reverse complement strand
TTTTTGAGCCTGTAGACGAGCTGCTTCGCGTAACCCTCCCCGCACTTGGACGCCACCAAGCTGAACGAGAAGAGGCTGGCGCACAGGAGCCTGCCTACGAGCTCGTCATACTTTCGCCGCGGCATACTTTTCCACCTTCCTCCGGAACGCCGAAAAGCTCGGGGGGAGACCTACGAGGACCAGCTCCCTCAGAGCGTCCATATCGCTCGGCTCGCAGAGCCTTTCGAGGAGCATCCTAGAGACTTCAGCCGAGAACTCCGGCCTGCAGAGGTCGAGCAGGTAGTAAACGTCGTAGAGGTCCCTCGCTTTGCACCTCTCCACGTACGCTCTAGCCTTCTCGAGCAGGAGAGCTTCGGGCGCCAGCGTCCACACAACGATCGTGCCGCCGTCGACCAGCCTGTAATCCCCCTCCACCCTCTCCAAAGCTGAGGGGAGGGGCGTCACGTCGACCTCTACGCGCTCGTTCCCGAGGACTCTCGCGTAGACGACGCCGGCAGGCGTAACTCCAGCCTTTTCAACGCGGAAGTTCTCCTTTAGAACGTCAACGACCTCCATCGGGTTCTCGGCGTAAACGTCGATGTCGATCGAAACCCTCTTTCCACCGTAAATTCGCCAAACAGCCGTGCCACCGTGGAGGACGAACTCCACGCCCCTGCCGATCAGGTAAGTGATCACGGCGTCCTGCGTTTCGGCGATCCTCAGCAACTTACCCTTCAGCAGCCTGCTAAGCGGGAAGCCGCTCATGTTTTACCGCTTACCTAGGTTACATAAGAAGATAACTACGGTCAATAGAGCCTCGAAGACTCGCACTGTGCGATTGTGCGGGGAAAGGGTCACAGTTTGCCGGTGCGGCGTCGCGAAAATTCGCTGTGCGCTCTTGAGTGGGGGAGCGCCTTGAAGGGATGCATGCTGGAAAGAGCTTGACCGCGAAGCCGGATGCTAAAGAAGTCGCTTGAGCCCTCGGGCTCTTCGTCAACCTCGCGCCTGCGAAAGCTTCGGTACCTACCAGCACGCCCTCGTATGCCCCTCCAACGGCTTTCGCAAGCTCAGCGCCAGCGCTGGTGTCGCAGAGCTCTCCCCCCGCAAAACTTTTAACCGGACAGGCGAAGGAAACGCAGCCCGGTGGTGTAGCGGTAAGCATAGCGCGGTTCCCGCGCGCTGAAGCGGGGCTCTGGCCCCCGAGGTCCGGGGTTCGAATCCCCGCCGGGCTACCACTCTCACCCCCCTTCAGGGAGGGGGTACGCCGCGGTTCCCCGAAGCCCCTCCGCGTGCGGCGGAAGATCAGCCTTTCCCGGTTTCCTTGATCAGCAGCTCGTAAATCCTGTTGAGCTGGCTGTAGAGCTCGTCAACCCTCTTGTTAAACGTAGCTTGAGTATCGATCAGGGCCTTCTGCAGATCGTCGATGCGCTTGTTCGTCTCGTCGAGACGCTTGCTAAAAGACGCTTGAACATCCATTAAGGCTTTCTGGAGGTCATCGATGCGCTTATTCGTCTCGTCGAAGCGTTTAGCGAAGGACGCCTGCATGTCCGCCAGCACCTTCTGCAGGTCGTCGATGCGCTTGCTCATTTCATCGATGCGCTTGTTCGTCTCGTCGATGCGCTCGTGCACCCTCGCTAGTTCCCCCCTAACCTGGGCGATCTCCCCCCTAACGTTCCCGATCTCCTCTCTGACCTGGCCTATCTGCCTCAGCAGCTCCCGGTTCGAAGCCGCCAGCACCGCGAGGAGATCCTCGGCCGCCAGCTTCTTCCCAGCCTCCACCTTCTTGGCGACAGTCTCGAGCAGCAAGCTCAAGGCCTTGTCCAGCGCCGCCTGCGTAACATGCTCCATGGGAAACATGGGGGCCGGAAGCGGATAAAAACTTGCTGCGAGCGCACGAAGCGCTTAAAAGGCGCAACCGTTAACCCACTGTTAAGAGCTCTCGACCGGGATGTGGGCAATCTCCAAGTGGTGCGCGCGCCGGGCAAGACGAAGCTCGTTATGAGCTTAGCCAAGTTCGAGAGCGAGGAAGCCGCGCAAGCGGCTGAAAAACAGCTCAAGAAGAACCCGAGGGTCGTCCTCGTGGCGAAGAACAAGCTGCTCCGGATACCTCCAGTCATCAAGGAGCAAGCGAGCTTCACGCCGAGCGCGGCGACGAAAGACCCGCTCCGACCCTACCAGTGGTGGCTCGACAAGATCAAGGACAGCATCGCCCCACCGCCGACGGGCGACACGGGTAGGCTGATCGCCGTCCTCGACACAGGAGTCGACTACACACACGAGGACCTCCAGGGGCAGGTGGTGCTCGGCTACGACTATGTTAACAGCGACGCCGACCCGTACGACGACAACGGCCACGGGACGCACGTCGCGGGGATCGTAGCGGCAAAGCGCGACAACCTCAAAGGCATAGCGGGCATCGCGCCGAACTACAAGGTTTACGCGGTCAAAGTCTGCGACGCGTACGGGAGCTGCCCGCTCAGCGCATCATCAACGGCATCTACGAGGCAGCGAGCAACCCCAACGTGGATGTGATCAATGAGCCTAGGAGGCTACGCCACTATCGGTAGTGGTGCCTACATCTTGCTCTGCACCGCGTGCAGCTACGCGATGCAACAGGGCAAGGCGGTCGTAGCGGCAGCGGGGAACGAGGCCAACCTCCCCCTCTACTACTACGACCTTGGGAACGGCGTTGTGGGCGACTACGAAGTAACCGTGGTGCCAGCCGGGTGCCCCGGCGTGATCGGTGTCGCCGCCACGGACGAGCACGACTCCAGAGTCTTCTTCTCGAACTACGCTGTCGGCGCCCTAAGCGATTTGGCGGAGTTCGCGGCCCCCGGCTGGGCCGTCCTCTCGACGCTGCCCAACAACACGTACGGAGCGTGGAGCGGCACTTCGATGGCTACGCCCATCGTTTCGGCGGCGATCGCGCGCGTGAAAGCGTACTGGGGCTACGCCAACGTTTTCGACGCTGTCAACAGGCTGCTGAGCACCGGCGCCACGCTAGGCCCATCGAACGGCTTCCCCATCCCGACGAAGAGAGTGGATATCGCGAGGGCGCTCGGCTACACGGGTTCGGGGATCCAAGGGTACGTGTACAGCGCTGAAGGCTACGAGGGCCCGCTCGGGGGAGCGAAGGTCACGATCATCGCGGGGCCCAGCGGGACCGTGGGCAAGTACGCTTTCACGAACAACCTCGGCTTCTACACGTTCCCCGGCCTACCGGCTGGAACCTACACGCTGCAAGTCTCCAAAGCCGACTACATCAGCTACACCATAAAGGTCACGGTGCCGGCGGGAGGCTTCGCCGAAAACGCGAACTTCTACCTAGTTAAAAAGGCGGACAAGGACACCGCGAAAGTCGTCGTCACATAGGACTCCGTGAACCCGGGGCTCTACGAGACGTTTTCGGGATGGTTGGACCACCCCGATCGACCCATGTGGTACCAGGCTGCGGGCTCGATGCCGACGTTGTTCGTTAGGGTGCTGCCCGACAACTTCATCGTGAGCTGGCGCACCGAGTGGGGCAGCTTGGCGGGCCCGCCGTACGCGCAGCTGTTGAGAGACGCGCGGGACTTCAAGCCCGTAACCTCCGCGGCTTTCAAGGTGATTAAGGGTAGGACGGTGGACGTGGCGGTCGCGATCTCGCCGTACTTCGGGGAGTGGGGCATACTCAAGGGTAGGAGGTTCACGGTGAGGCTTTTCGTCGGCGACAAGCTGTGCCAGACGGTAGAGCTGGGTACAGGGACGACGGGGACCGCCGACTTCTGGTGGACCGTCCTCAGCTACACGACGGGCGCGAAAGTGGTCAACAAGCTCGAACCCCTCGAGAACTTCGTACACCCGGGCATCCTCGACGAGCCACCCTACGTCAAAACCAGCGGGACGCCCATAATTTTAGTCGACTACGACTGGAGCACGTACTGGCCGGGCTACGAGAAGTGGTACAAGGACCTGCTGGAGTCGGGCGAGTACAAGTACAGCTACTGGGACGCCGCCTGGCTCGGCCCGCCCAGCGCCGACGACCTCAAACCCTACAAGGTGCTCGTCATCTTCAGCCGGTACGGTTGGGCGTCGGCGTTCTACGACAGGTACACCCGCAGCGCGTTCGCCAGCTACATGGCGACGACCGGCAAGCGCGCACTCGTAACAGGGCAGGATGAAGGCTGGGTTCTGCACGAGGTGCTGATGCCGAAAGCCGACGCCTGGTACAACACCTACCTCAAAGCCTTGTACGTCGCTGACTACTGGCCCTACTACACCGACTCGCACGGGTGCTTGGTCGCTCTGCAGGGAGCGAGCGGCGACCCAATAGGCGACGGTTTAACCCTGTTCCTATCGAGGTGCTGGGGCTACGGCGGCGCCGGGAACCAGTACTTCCCCGACGTGATACTGCCCTACAGTGGCTCGCTCGCAGTCTTCAACTACATGTACCCTAACGGCACGGTCTCCCCGTACGCGGGCGGCGTCCGCTGGTCTGACACTTACGGTAGGAAGCTCGTCTACCTATCCTTCGGCATCGAAGGGGTCACAGACGACGAAGCGCGCGCCACCCTGATGGACCGCATACTCAAGTGGCTGCTAGCACTGTAAATCTAAAACATAATTTTTCTTTTTCCTTTCGAAATCTTAGTTAGCGTGCACTAAGGCGGCGCGCGGTGCGGGGATCAGTTCCAGCATCCCATTCTGGAAATAAAGCACCTTAGCGAGAAGCTTCGCTTAGCCCAGCCTCGCGCGCGCCGACTGAGCCGTGGTACAGCTTCTCGCGAAGCCAGGATGAGCCTTTGCCTAGCAGCCACTTCCTCTAGGAGTGCGCGTAGCGAGCGGAACTCCCCCGCGAGCTCGCGAGCATCGATCTTTTCGTGCACGCTCATGCGCCCCGCGAGCTGTTGCTATGCAGCAGCGCGCGCTAGAAACGCCGCTAGTACCCGAACCAGCTCCCCCGCTAACCCCCTCACAGCTCTTAAACGCGACGACCCTAAACGCGCGGAAATGGAGGAAGCGGGTTACGTGCGCTAAAACCACGGTGGTGATGAAAAAAGAAATTTTTAAGCCGAGCGGCCGAACCGCCGGCTACCGCTTCGCTCTCCTGAACGTTTTATAGCCGAGGGAGATTGCGGTGAGACCCACGGCGAGGAGGAACGCTCCCCCCGCGATCAAAACGCCCCTCAACGCAACAACCTCCGCGCTCGCCGCGCTGGCCGCGAGCAACACCGCGGCTAAACCGGCCAGGGCGGGCATCGCCCCGTAGAAGATCGCTATCCCCCCGACGACTTTCGAACCCTCCCTCATCGACCCCAAGCAAGCCGCTACTACCAAGGCGAAGCTGACCAGCCCAGGCGGTAGGTGTCTGATAAAGAGCGGTCCAGGCCGGATCGGTAGGGGCTCGCAACCCCCAGCGCAAGCCCCAGGATAGCGAGCAGCGGGTACGGCTTCACTTCCTCCCCCTCCCGAGCCAGTATATCGCTCCAGCCAGCGCCCAGCAGATCGCCGTACTTATGGGCGAAAAGGGGCAGCGGGGCGTAGCGGCCTAAGAGGCAGGGCTTCCCCGCGGGCGCCCGGGTCAGCGTGGAGAACCCTAGGGCGATAGCGGCTGCAACTCGATAGTGCCACTTCACCGGTCTCCGCTCTTACATCTTTTGTTGGTTAAACAGGCTTCTCGTTTAAGCGCGCTCAGGCCGAGCGGTTTGCGCACGCTCTCTCCCACCCCTCCGCGCGCCCCGTCACGCGAGATTGGGAAAGCGAGAAAGCGTAACAGCTGGTGTAGTGAGCGCTAGAACCGCCGAAAGCGTGCGCAGCGAGCGCGACTTCTCACCCCACTCAAAATATCCGACACCGGCAGCCATACCTTTAGCGCGCTGAGCCCCCCGGATCCACCGGCAGGTTCTCTACGGTCTTCATGGGAGAAACCGAGCACCCTCAACGCATCTCCCTAGGCTGGGAGCAGCCCGCGCCCTACGCACGCTGCCTTCATTATCATCGCATCACTTTTTCATCATTTTCGTCAATAACCTAACGGTTGTCAGGCTCTCGCCGGCTTTCGAACTTTCAGAGCTGGAACACCCATAAATATCCCCCATGGGCAGGGTAGCTGACCCCAGATGAAAGGGGTTAGCAAAAACAGGGGGAGAGCGCACGTTCTAGTGCTGGTGGCGACGCTGCTCGCGGCCGCGCTGCTGCCGCTGCAGACGACCCTCGCTCAGCAGCAGCAGCCCACCATTACAGCGACACCTGCATCGCAGGCGGTCGGTAAACCCGTTGTGCTTGAGGGCACCGGCTGGTACGTGCTCTCCGACGTTAAAATTTACATCAACAGGACCCCCACCGAGCTCATTGAAGTGGCTACCGTTAAGACGAACGAGACCGGCGGTTTCAAGATCACAGTTACGGTTCCGCTCTTAAGGCCAGACGCCTACACGTGGTACGCGGCTCAACCGGGCACGCCCAACAAGGCTAAGTGCGACTTCACCATCGAGGAAGGCATCTACGCGACCCCCGAGAAAGCGCCGGTGGGTGCGACAGTTCGAATACTTGGTGCAAGCGAAAGTTTCATAAACAAAAAAGTTCTCATAATATTTGACAAAAACAATAATGGAACCTACGATGCTGGCGAAAACTTAACCATAACGTCGGGGAATGCGGAGGGTATTATTGACACTGCTATAACGATCCCCGATGTAAGATATGGAACCTACAACATATACGCGAACAAGACCACTATTGATCCCGGAACTCCTCTGACAACAGGTAACAGCCTATCCACCAGCTTCACCGTCGAGCGGCCCACTGTAACTGTAACGCCCGATGCAGCGCCTGTAGGCTATACGGTTACGATCTCGGGCAACAAGTTTAAGGTAAACTACTACGTGAACATTACTTTACGGGATGCCGCCAACAAAATTGTGGCCATTTTAGCCACCAAAGTTCTCACGAACGCCACTGGAGGCTTTAAAGTAGCCGTTACCGTGCCGGACGTTAAAGTCACCGCCGATACGGGCTTTATCGTCAACGCGACGGATGACATAAATTGGGCTACGAAGACGCTCACCGTTAAAGCTCCAAAAATAACGATTACGCCTGACACCGCTAAGGTTGGCGATTCGATAACCGTTAAGGCCAACTGGTTCAAGGTAGAGTGGAACGTCACCATCTACTTCTCGATACGGAGGAGCGGCACTGTTTACGAGCTGATACCGGTCGCTACCGTTCCAGCCAACGAGACTGGCGGCTTCGTGGCAACCGTAACGGTGCCGGCGGTTCCCGCCGACACGCCAGCTGGCGTGACCGATCTCGTGCAGGTTAACGCTAGCGATGGCGTAAACTTCGCGCTCTTTGACTTCGATGTCATACCGTCTGCGACGCTGGATCGCTACAGGATAGCCGTAGGCCAGAACCTCACGATAACGGGTCTCGGCTTTAGGAACGACTCCGTGATAACCATCAAAATAAACGGTTCAAATGTCCCACCGACGCTTATCGGCACAGCGAAGACGGACAAGTACGGCTCGTTCAAGGTGACGATTACGATGCCGCAGGTGCCCGACGGGTACTACATGGTGAACATCAGCGATGCGGTGGGGAACAAGGTTTACATCAAATGGTTGCAGGTTGTTCCGAAGGAGTTCGCGGACCTGTTCGCGGCGATCGACGCTATCGAGAGGAAGCTCGACAGCGAGACGTTCGGGCTGGCGGCGATCAAGAGCGCCATCGACTTGCTCGATGCTAGGGTTCGCGCCATAGTGTACAGGCTCGGCTCGTTCACTGGCGAGGACACTATCGCCAGCCTGCTCTACGACATACGCGCGAAGGTTGAGGCGATTCAGCTCGACTTGACTCCCGTGCTAAACGCGATCAACAGCACGAGGACCGACGTACTGGGCGCGATCGCTAGCGCGAAGGAGGAGATTCTCGCTAAGATCGACTTCACACCCGTGCTGAAGGCTGTTAACGGCACGAGGACGGATGTGCTGGGTGCGATCGATTCGGCTAAGGGCGAGATCATCGCGAAGGTTGAGGCGATTCAGCTCGACTTGACTCCCGTGCTAAACGCGATCAACAGCACGAGGACCGACGTGCTGAGCGCGATCGCTAGCGCGAAGAGCGATGTGCTGAATGCTATCAGCGACGCGAAAACCGACTTGTTGAGTGCGATCAGCAGCGCGAAGAGCGACATCATTACGAGGATCGATAAGATAGCCGCGCCCACGATGAGCACCGGCACTGGCACGGCCACCTTCACGACGAAGAACACGGAGATCGCGATTTACGAGAGCGCCAAGCTCGGCACGGTCACCGTGACCCTGAAGACCTCCGGCATGATGACGTACAAGGTCTTGTCGATCCGCTACTACATCAACCCGGCGGACCCGACCCTGTACGTCGAGAAGGTTGTGGCGAGGAACGCTGACGCCGTGTTCACCGATACCGCCGCCGCGTGGAAGGTCACGCTAGTGTACACGGAGACCGCCACCCCGGCTAAGCCGGGCGTCACGGTGTACTACGCCTACTCCGCGCTAACGCCACCGTAAAACAAATAAAAAATAAATCTTTTTTACCTTTTTCATTTTTAAGAGTTCTCAAGAGTCTTTTTAGAGCTTAAGATCCTCCCAATATCTTTTTGAGTTCCCGGTAGGAGGCGGATTTCGCGGGATTCGGCGCCGGGTGGCGGTCTGGAGATCGCGCAGCTCTTCAAGCGGAGCGCCTCCCCCATACCTTACGGCTTCGGGAGCGTTGGATCCGCTGGTAGCTTCCCCGCGCTGGAACCGGCCATCGCCCTCAAAGCTGTGGGCATCGCCTGCAGCAGCTCCAAAGCGGGAGGGCGAAGCTCTCGCTATTGGGCGGCGTAAAGGTTGGAGTGTTGCTGGTGAGGGTGGTCGGGGGGTGGGCGGGCTCGACGTTCCGCTGAGTTTCCGTAAGCTTTTTATCGGGTAAGCTTACCCCCCGAGCGATGGGCGCGGAGAGCGTGGAAGGGGGTGTTGTGTGTTGGAGGTGCGGTTTCAAGAACCCTCCGGGTGCGAAGTTCTGCGCGAACTGCGGCGCGAGGCTCGAGGTTAAGGCCCCAACGGTGTCCGAGAGTTTGGTGCTGCTGCACTTCGTCGGCAGCCTCTACCTGCTCATCTCGCTCGCTGCCAACTACCTCGTGCAAGCGCTTCCCCCCCTCTCCGTAGCTTACTTAGCGTCGGGGGTTCTCGGCTTGCTTGCCGGCTACCTGCTCTACAGGGAGCGGCCGGGGAGGCTGCCGAAGCTCGTGTCAGCGGTAGCGTCCGCCTCTGGTTTGGTTTCGACGCTCGCACTGTTCACGCTGGGTCTAACGATGATCAGGGGGGTTGTAGGGCCGGCTTGGCTCATTTTCGCGGCATCGCTCTGGGAGCTGTGGAGGCTAAGAGGCGCGCGCGGCGCGGCCGGCGCTGCAGGCCGCTGATTCCGCTTGACGAAACCGGCGTTTAACCGGTCACGAACGTGCGCTCGGGGTTATCTGGCGCACCCACCTTCACTCTTCGCTCTTCTCTTCGCAACGCGGTCAGGGCACGCTTCCTCGTCCCTTTCACGCTTCTAGCGCACGTTCTGAGCCCACGGTCGTTCTCAAGCTGTGGGCTCAGGTCCGCTGGTTGGGAGCGAACGCGCACAGCCGCTTTTCAACTTCTATAGCGGGAGCCGCAAGCGCTGGAGGCGAACGTTGCAGCGATCAGCAAAGAGGCGAGCTGTTACGCGGCGGCTTTAAGCGGTCTTGACGCGCACCGGAGCGGTTCTACCCAAGTAAATGCGCGTGCCGAGAGCCCCTAACGGGAGGACACGCGGTTGGCTGGTTGGGAAGAGTGGGCGGCATGCGCTACCCCGCTCCTCGCGCGCGGAAGCGCCTTCGCGGGATCGCGCGAAGATTGTTTAGGCTCCAGCTCCGAGACAAAGGTGTAAAAGCTCTACATCCGCTTCCTCGCGGAGGTTACGGAAGGAGGAAGGTCCGCGAAGCTGTACAAGGAGCTGAGGGTTCAGCACGAGAAGCTTAAGCTGCCGGAGAACTTGAGCAGGGAGCAAGCGGGGAGACTGCCTAACGCCTGCGGCAAAGTCTCCTTACGAGCTCAAGGCGCTGGTAGCCGTGATTTGCGAGGGTGGGCGAACCCCTCTTCTAAAGGGGCCGCGAGTCGAGTTCGACCAGTACGGAGCGGGGCTACGGATGCCGCGCGTGTGTCTCTACGCGAAGCTTCTGGCGGTGCGTCTGAAGGCTCGGAAACCCGCGCCCGATGAGCTGATATCCGCTGCGACTACGCTGCTTACCTGAGCTGGCTGCAGGGCGTGGAAGCTCGCTGGCCTGCTCTCCGCCAAGCGGATGCTCCATATGCTCCGTTGTACGAGGGCCGCGGAGTGCGGTTGGCGTTTACGCAAAGGTAACATGAGCGATGTCGAAGCCTCATGCCTCACCGCCGCGAAGGGTGTAGACGTGAAGGAGGAGCCTCTGAAGCCTAGAGCCTGCCTAGGTGCGTAGCTTTGAACCCACCTGAAGCTAACTACCGCTTGAAATGTGTGACATCGCTTACAGCTGAGGCCGAGAAGCAGGCTACGGTCATCGAGGTCAGGCTCCAGCAACTGCCCGCGAAGCCGGCGGAGTTGGAGAAGAAGCTCGCGAAGGAGCGAAAACGCCTCGTCACCGTATACGCAACCGCTTTCTCTCAATTACGAAAAAGAAAGATGAGCTAAACCGCGCGAGAGCCGAAAAGAGATAACCTCTTCTTTACATTACAAGAGAGGAGAGTAGCATGGAGCGCCACTTGCGGGTGGCGTTAACGGACGATCTAGACAAAAGCTGGAGCGCTTCGCTAGAGGGGGCCGTGAAGAAAGCCGAGCTAACGCGAACGACCCTCACCATACCTGCGGCCGCTTGGGGTGGCTTAAGGTAGGGGTTCCGCGGGCCCCCGGGCTCCGCCTTGAAGGGGACCGGGCTTGCGGGTTCCGAAAGCGGGGGGATGAGCCCCGATTCATCTCAGAAGAGAAAGCAGAGGGGGTGAGAGCGGGTGACGGCGCAAACCACACCTGTCCCTGCAGCTCCTGCTCTTCGCCGAAAACTGTTACGGGGTTAAAGGGCTGCGCTGAGTCGTACAGGCTGCCTCTTCAGCTCGCATTGTGGCAGTGGATCCCGCAGCACGCTGTGCCCCGCGGTGAGAAAAGTCTCCCCCGCTGTCCCCCTGCTGCGGGCCCGGCGTCCACTCCGCACGGGGACTAACGCCCCCGCAACGGAGAGAGCGGGAGCCGTGAGGTGGCTGGAGGGTTTCGGCGAGCTGGTGCTCCGCTGAGCGATCCCGATTCAAGATTCCTCTTTACGCCGATGAGGCGATGGAGAAGCTGCGGCGGTAGGTTGCTGCCGAAATCCGCGACGTGAGGGCTGCATGGGAGGCCCTCCACGGCGAGGATTAGCTGAGCGAGATCGCGGAAGCCGCGAAGAGAGCGCCGCAGTTTCGCTAGTCGCGCCTCATCCGGCTCAACGTGCGGTAAAGGAGCGCGCGTTGCAGTAGCTCTCGCAACCGCCATCACCTGGCACATCAAGCGGGCAACCTAGCTCGTCGCTATTGCAGCAGCTTTTGAAACAGCCTTTTCAATCCGAGACGCTAACCAGCCCGCGGTCCTCCTTCTTGAACTTGGGGCCCTCGTCTCCATTGAATGTCTGTCGAAGAGGTTCTCCCGCCTGTGTCTGCAGCGATCGCGTCGCTTCAGGTTGAGGCGAAGACCGCCGCCCCCTCCAGCTTCGCTCCGCGCGCTTGCCGTTTTCCCTCAACTCGAATTTCCTGTTCAAGAGGTGTAGCCGTGCGTTCCGATTGCTCCGCCGCAAAGCTGCTGACGCGCTAGCCTCTTGCTTTCACCTTGCAGCTCTCTGACCAGCTGAGCGTTTGGGTGGCTGAGGCCGCTTTTTGCTTGAATCTTTCGTCAATAACCTAACGGTTGTCAGGCTCTCGCCGGTTTTCGAACTTTCGGAACAGGCATGCCGATAAATACCCCCTTACCACAGGGTAGGGTGACCCCAGATGAAAGGGGGAGCAAAGGAAGCCAAAAAGGTGTTAGCGCTGGCCCTTGGGGCCGCGCTGCTGCTGGCTCTACTGCCTTCGGTTGCAGCCCAACCGCAGGTGCCGATTAAGAGCTGGTGGATCCAGATCGTAGATCCCACCGGGAGGCCTTTCAAAGAGGAAAAAGTGATCGTAGCGGTCTGGAACGAGACTGGGAACTGCGTTATAGCCTACTACACCGGGACCACCGACAAGAACGGTAAGGTGACCCTGACCATACCGGTCAAGTACACCCTGTACTACGATGGAGCGTACGCAGGGACCTACAACGTAACGATAGCGATCGAGAAGTACGGGAGGAAGCTGCTGCTCCACTGGAAGAAAGGTTTGACCTGGACCGAGCTGATGGGAGACCTCACGGTTCCGGGAGACGGCTACCTGAACGACACCGTGACCGCCGACCACTGGTGGATCCTGAGGTTCACGGCGTACACGGACTTGGAGGGCGACGGAGCGTGGGACGACCCGCTCTACTTCAAGGATCCCGAGTTCAAGAAGGAGGATCTGGCCAGCTTCAAGATCTACTGGAACGATACGCGCGAGCTGATCAAGGAGATCTGGGCGAAGTCCGGGACGAACGTGGCTAGCGAGCTCTTCAACATCTCCGACACCGAGCTGGTTGTTAGCGAGGTTGGGCCGGGCTGCTTCATCTTCAAGCCGAAGAACGTGACGCTCTACAAGGAGCTGTACTGGAACCTGTACTCGAACGAGGGAGAGTACATCAAGGTGCTGGTGGGCAAGGAGCTCCTGAAGTTCCAGCACGTCCTCGCGACAGGGGAGAAGCTCCTCGTCGTCGAGGACCTCGTGCCCAAGCTGCCGGAGTTCGTGCAGGGGTTCGACTGGACGCAGATAGACTGGACGACCGAAGTAGCAGAGGTCAAGGATAGGGGCTACACGAAGCTGTTCGTAGTGAACATATACGATCCCTGCGGCACTCCGATCCGCACGGGTATCACCTCCGCTTGGAAGGTGTTCTTCCAGGCAGTCATCGACGGTAAAAACGTCATCTTGAGGAGCGCTGCCCCCAAGCAGGGCACGGCTCCGCACAAAGGTTACAACTACGGCACGCCTCCCACCCCCACGTTCTGGCTGCCCGACATCACGGCCGTTTACGGTAAGGGCAACAACGTGACGCTGAACGTCGTCTACTACAACGTCCTCGTGTTCACCGCGAAGTTCGCGACGAACGAGACTTCAGACTTCGAGCTCAAGGACGTGATCGGGGGGAGCGAGTACACGTACATGCAGTTCGTCGCCGGTACCCCCAACACGATCAACGCTTTCGCTTCGGTGGTGAAGACCGGTTTGATAATCAAGGACTCGCAGCCGACTTCGCAGCCGCTGGAGGGCGCTAAGGTGATCATAAGGTTCGCGGCCGGCGACCCGCTTTACACGGCGACCGGCGAGGACGGTTACGTCTTCCTACCGCCCTACAGCACATACTACGTGACCAGCGACGGTCAGGTCGTGGTGGCCAGCGAGTACTGGCCTTACGGCTACCTGCCGGTGCCCTTCGGCTACCGGACGACTGGGCAGCTCTTCACGTACTCGATCCAAGTGTTCTGGAGGCTGCCGATGGGCGAGGAGTGGGTTGACGTAACGCCCGACACGAACACTTTCTCGCTGAACTTGACCGATTACATTGTCTCCTGCGAAGCTCAGGAGTTCCCCTTCGCGGCTAAGGTGTTCCACGTTAAGATCAGGGCTCTCGACTTGTGCAACAACCCGATAACCTACACGACCTACCCGCGCGCTTACTTCGAGCTGTACAGGGACGGGAAACTCATCGGGTACGCCGGGTTGGGTGCCGACGGGACGATGGACATCCCGTGGGTGCCCAGCGGAACCTTCAACTTCAGGCTGTTCTGGAAGGGCTTCACCCTGCCAGCCATCAACATTACCACCGGCCAGGAGATCAGCTTGGTGGTGGACAAGAACATCGGCACCGCTGTCGACTTGACGTTCCCGATCGGCGACCTGAACGTGACGCTGACGATGTGGGACATCAAGTACCCAATCTACAACCTGACGGTGTGGATCGAGTACCTGAAGGACGGGAAGGTTGTGTTCGCAGAGGACACCAAGCTCACCGACTGCTACGGTAAAGTGACGTTCACGCAGGTGCCGCTCCTGCCCGCTGAGACGGGCAGGAAGTACGCTATCAGGATCGTCGCGATGACCTCGAATTCGACACCGTACATTAGGAGGCTCGTGCAGAACGCTCCCGACGTCGGACTCGTGGTCGCCAACTACACGTTCAACATAACAGCCGCCTTCCCGAAGGTCACGTGGAAGCTCGCGGAGCCGAACCTCGGCTGGACGTTCGAGCTGAGCGTCGCCTGCAGCAACGAGATCGTCCTGCCCACGTGGATCTACAGCTTCAAGGTCATCGCGGTCGACCACGTTGGGAACGTGCTGGAGAGGATGAAGACCGACGTCGGCACCTATGAAGTCGCCGTCCTGCTCAACGACACGACCTACACCGATGAGAAGACGTGCTGCCCAGACATCTGCCCAGCACCTGGGTGCGTCTGCACGCCGCCTGGCATCGTAACCGTGGACTTCAAGATCCTCAACCAGACGACGAAGAACAACCCCAAGGCCATCTTCTACTACTACTCGCAGCAGTACTACGACAGCGACCCCGACAAGGACACGCTCCCGATCCTACCGCACATGTTCGTGGCTGGAGCTAAGTACCACTTCATGGTGTTCCACGGCGGCGTGCTCGTCTACAACTACACGATCACTCTGCCCAAGCCGTACGAGACCAAGACCATCCTCTTCAACGAAACCACGAAGGAGACCGAAGAGGTTGACAAGGCGACCTTCGATTACACGTGGCTGGCGGACGGCAAAGGCAGCATCAAGCACCCGATAATGGTCTTCACCGGCGCTAAAAGCTGGAGGGACACCGGGAAGAGGGCTGACGCCGAGCTGAAGCTCGTCACGTGGGTGCAGACGCTCGAGGTCACAACCCTGACGAACGCCGGCAAGTTCAAGGTACCCAGCCTCAACTTGACGCTGATCAGGACCGACGCCCTCAACTGGACGCTCGTCGGCGGCAAGTACGACATCCTGAGCGACCCGACCGCCTGGAGCGACAAGTGGACCAGCTACGCTTGGAGCGCGGTCGGCGGCGCCGACGGCACCATCAAGATACAGATACCCGTCTGGGTGCCTAGCAGGACCGGCACTCCGTGGCTGACGAGCGGCATCAAGTTCGGCGCCGAGATCGCTAACGTGTTCGTGCTCGCCGGCGCCAAGTGGAACAGCCCCGGCGTGCCCGACACGCCGAAAGCGTACACGGCCACGTTCGCGAACGCCACCGGCATCAACATCGCTCACACGATCTTCGGCTACATCGTGAACTGGAACCACACCGCGAAGGAGATCACGATCGACCCGAAGGAGTTCTTCCCGGCGTGGACGAAGGCCGGGATCACGTTCAGGGGCAACAACACCTGGTTCCTTGGCGACTACTGGAACATGACCTACTGGAGCGGCGCCTCCAAGACCGTTAGGACCGTGGCGATGGACGGCTTCTGCATCACCGTCACCGCTCCGCCACCGTGCCCAGGCGGCGAGTACACAGGCATGC
>Ga0272445_1001816_pt1 | contig 15632 bp, 20 predicted proteins | sample YNPCB0031_FD_194404 | JGI IMG/M metagenome (GOLD analysis project Ga0272445, IMG submission 194404) | Hot spring sediment microbial communities from Yellowstone National Park, WY, United States - YNP-CB-003-1 | ecosystem: Environmental > Aquatic > Thermal springs > Hot (42-90C) > Sediment... | reverse complement strand
CAGTTAGGGGGGTGAGGAGGGCTGTGGCGGAGAAGATGACAAAGGCCAAGAGGCTTATCCCCCACGCCTATCACCTCGAGGAGGTTGACTTGACAGAGTTGTTGCGGCTACACGAGAGGCTTAAGGCTGAGGCGGAGAGACGTGGCGTGCGGCTCACCGTGTTGCCCTTCTTCGTGAGGGCTGTGGCGCAGGCGCTTAGGGAGTACCCGATGCTGAACTCTGAATACGACGAGGAGAAAAACGTCATTGTGGTTAAGAAGGAGATCAATATCGGAGTTGCCGTGGATGCGGACCAGGGGCTGGTGGTCGTCGTCGTGAAAAACGCCGATAAGAAAGGCATCTTAGAGCTGGCGAGGGAGATCGGCACATTGGCGGAAAAGGCCAGGGCCGGCAAGCTGGATATACAAGACGTGAGGGGTTCCACCTTCACAATCAGCAATATCGGCGCCGTGGGAGGGCTCGGCGGGCTCTCAATCTTGAACTACCCAGAGGCCGCAATCATGGCGGTGGGGCGGGCCAAGAAAAAGCCGTGGGTTGTGGGGGATAGGATCGAGGTTAGGGACATCGCCCTCGTGGCCGTGAGTTTCGACCACAGGGTGGTAGACGGCGCCTACGTTGCAAGGTTTGTCAACAGGGTAAAGGAACTTCTCGAGAGGCCTGAGGCGCTTTTGTTATGAAGCTGGTGGTGGTCGGCGGCGGACCTGCTGGCTACGTGGCGGCGATAAGGGCCAGGCAACTCGGCATCGACGTCACGTTGATCGAGGCTGAGCACCTAGGCGGGGAGTGCACCAACTACGCATGTATCCCATCCAAGGCCTTGCTACACGCCGCCGCGGTTTACAAGGCGGCGGCCTCAGCGCCGTGGCTATCAGGCCAGCTCTCCTTTAAATGGGGGGAGGCCGCCCAGTGGAGGGATAAGGTGGTGGAGAGGCTAAGGCGCGGCATAGAGTTCTTATTGAAGTCGGCTGGGGTTGAGGTGATACGCGGCGTGGCCAAGCCGGGGCCGTCGAAGTCGGTGGAGGTGGAAGGCCGGAGGGTAGAGTACGACTATCTGCTCCTTGCCACCGGGAGTGAGCCCGTGGATCTAAGGGAGCTACCCCGCGGGGGGAGGGTCCTGGGGACCAGAGAGGTTCTTAGGCTGGAGAAGGCCCCGACGTCAGTCGCGATTATAGGCGGCGGCGCCGCAGGCGTGGAGACTGCCTCGCTTTTTTCGATGATCGGCGTGGAGGTCTACCTCGTTGAGGTTGTGGATCGGCTGTTGCCGGGGCTTGACGCCGACTTGTCTAGGCAGGTGGAGAAGGCGCTGGCTGGGAGAGGCGTCAAGGTGTTCACGTCCTCTAGAGTTGTAGGCTTCCGCGACACCGGCGGCGGGTTGGAGCTCCGCCTATCCACGCCCGGCGGGGAGAGAAGGGCGGAGGTCGAGGTCGCCGTCGTGGCGGCGGGGAGGCGCCCGAGGCTGGGGCCCTTCGCCGCGTTGGGGCTACAGGTGGATGGACGCGGCGCCGTGAAGACGGACAGCTCCATGAGGACGAGCCTCCCGTGGGTCTACGCCGCAGGAGACGTGACAGGGCCGCCCTACTTCGCCCACAAGGCCTACGCCCAGGCCAAGGTCGCGGCAGAAAACATCGCTGGCTTGAAGTCGGCTTATGAACCTAGGGCGGTGCCCGCTGTCGTCTTCAGCGAGCCCGAGGTGGTCTCGGTGGGCTTCACCGAGGAGGAGACCGCGGGGAGGGGGTACAAGGCCAAGTCGGTGAGGATTCCGCTGACTGCCGTCGGTAGGGCGGTGGCCACGGGGGCCTCCGAGGGGTTGGCCAAGCTCGTATACGACGCTGAAAGCCACGTGATCCTCGGCGTCCACTTAGTGGGGAGCGGGGTTTCGGAGTTGGCGGGCGAGGCGGCGGCTCTGGTGGAGTTCTACGCCACGGTTGACGACTTGGCGCTCGTGGTGCATCCCCATCCTACCCTCTCGGAGCTGTTCGTGGAGTTGGCCGAAGCTGCCCTAGGGAGGCCTACCCACGTGGCGAAGCTGTGAAGGTGGTGTGGCTTGGGAGGACTACCTATTCTGATGCCTGGCTGTTGATGAAGTCGTTGCATAGGGCCGTCGCAGGAGGTCAGGCTGAGGAGGTAGCCCTAGTCACAGAACACGAGCCGGTGGTGACCGTGGGAAAACATGGAAGGCTTAACAACATACTGCACTGGGATGTCCCCGTGTACGTCGTGGAAAGAGGCGGCGACGCCACCTACCACGGACCGGGCCAGGCGGTGGTCTACCCCATTCTGCGCCTGCGGTGGCCGCTGAGGCGTTACATAGACGCCTTGGAAGACGCCGTTGTAAAGACGTTGAGGAGATACGGCATAGAGGCGGCGGGGAACCCGAGCCACAGAGGAGTCTGGGTGGGGGGGAGGAAAATAGCCAGTGTGGGGATCGCCGTGGAGAGAGACGTGACGTACCACGGCGTCGCCATCAACGTGTCTCTAGACGTTAAGGAGTTTGCCAGGATAAACCCCTGTGGTCTCCCCCCATCTACGATGATTTCCATGAAGGACCTAGGAGTCCACGCAGACGTCAAAGAAGTTGGCATCGAGACGGCTCTCAACCTAGCCCACGTGCTTGGGATATACGCCGAGGTGACCTCAAAGCCGCCGGAGGTGCCGCCGGTCGCAGATAGGCTGGAGCCGGCACAGCCCGCCGACAAACACACTAACCCGCCTACAAAAATGTCATAATTAGCCACGGCTCCCCGACGCGGCCCTGTGTTTTAGAGCCGTCCAGCCCGACTCTTGTCAAGACTAACAGAAGTTTTTCCTCAGGAGTTGCGTAAGCCACGTCGCGCCTTGGATCCTCTGAGTCGCCGTATCGAGTAGGTCGCGCACTGTGAGCTTCAAACTCCTGTCTCCGGCGACTACATGGTACAGGCGTGCCCATCCTGTCATCAGCAACATTTTGCCGGGGCTGTAGGCCGCCAGTGTAGGTCGGGCGGAGGCGGCTGAGCCTCAGAGAGTAGGCTGTATGCGTACTTAAGAGTGCCCGCGTTGACGTTGCCCAACGGCGATGCCTATCGCAAGACCTACGGCTATCCCCACCGCCACGTAGCACCTGGCGCTTTCCCGCCGCCTGGGCTTCAAGCGTTATCTCTTCCGCCATCTGCGGAGGTGGCCGCCGATATATAAATGTAGCTAATCGTGTTAACATTAGCATAATTAGTAAACTTTATATTTACTATAGGCAGGTTGTCACATGCCCATCTTAAAGAGAATTGGTGAAAAGACCTACGAACTGGACCTACGTGGGTACGTATGCCCGTATCCCCAGATTTACACGCCGCAAGCTCTGCCTAAGTTGCCTAAGGGGTCTGTGCCTAAGGTGACAATTTACAATCAGCCGTCTATAGAAAACACAAAGTCTGCGGCTCAGAAGGGAGGCGCGCTGTCTATAAGCCTGAACTCAAGAAGTGGATTGTGGTACATATAGAGCTATGAAAGTCGGCGTTATCTTGACCTCGGACGACCCGGTGAAGCTGTACGAGGCCGCCACATACGTCGCAACTGAACTAGCCAGAGGTAACGAAGTCGTCGTGTTCGTGACGGGGAGGGCGACGTTGGCCTTCGCCGGCCGCTCGACGCCGCCTGATACTCCTGAAATGAAGAGGATGAAGGAGCTTCATGTTGTGTGGGACGAGCTTCTCGCGGCTACGCGTCCCATGGGCGTTAAGATAATCGCGTGTGAGACGGCGAGTAAGATCTTCGGCGTGGGCGAATCCGACTACTCCAAGCTCGGCCTTGTTGACGTCGTCTCTTCTATGTACACGTTTCTGGAGGAGGTGGGAGAGGGCAGGTTGGTGACGTTTTAGCATGAGGACGGTGGAGGATTTAAAAAGGCTTGGAGACCTGAGGTGGCGGACGCGGTGATAGGTCTCATCGCGGTGATTTGAGTGGTTAGGAGTCCTTGGCACATCACCGGGCCCGAGAACCAGTTTGGGGGTTGGCTCTTCTACGTCCTCACGGGCGGTCTGCTCAACACCAAGGCGTGGGGCTATGTCACCGACATTCTAGGCGGAGCCGTCTACGTGGTCGACGTTGACAGCGTAGAAGTTGTGAGGAGGTTAGACGCCCCCATTGCGTGGCCCCACACGGTTATTTTCGTGGACCGCGGCGTTGCGGAGAGGCTGAGGCCGGCGGTGGCTCCCCGGATTGTGTATAACTTCACCTACTCAGGTGTTGGCGTGTGGGGATCTCCCGCCTCCGTCTTAGGCGGACATCTGTGGGAGATGTTGCCGCTGAGAGCCTCTTGGAGGAGGGCGTAGGGGTTTTTAACCTCCGACAGCGGTCTCCCGGTGCCTCCTCTCAGCTCCATCACGGCCTCGGCCAAGGCGCTTACGGCTATCTCGCCGGCTGTCTTCGCGCCTATGTCCAGACCCATGGGGCTTCTCAGCCTTTTCCTGATCTCATCCAGCGGTACTCCTCTCCTCAGCATAGACGCTATGAGGAGCGCGGCCCTTTTGTCTGCTGGCTAGGAGGCCGACGTATCTGGCGCCCGCCCTTAAGGCGAGATACAGCGCCTCCTCGTCGTAGGGTCTGCTGCCCTCGCTGGCTATGAACACAAAGGCGCCGGGGGCCAGCCTCTCCAAGACGCCTAACTCCCTCTCCGCGCCGTCGGCGTCGGGCGCCACCCACGCTGTGGGAAACCCGGCTGTACGCGCCAGGGCCTCTAGGATTCTCGCCACTTGGCCAGAGCCAACCACCACGAAAAGAGGGGGCGGCTCCACCCACTCCACAAAAAATCTAGAGGCCTCATCCACAGAGCCCACCCGGCCCAGCAGTCCCCGCCCTCCACAAGAAGATCCACAACCTCTCCTCTCTCATCCCTAACGATGCCAACCCTTTCACTCCTCAAAGCCTCCAGAAGCAGACAGCCGGCTTTTACAACTTCTTTACCGGCCATGTCCCGAACCCAGAGACAAGACTGAAGCCCCGCCTAAAGATATCCAAAAGCCGCTTTTGGAAAAACCAACGGCGTAAAGCGAGGTGGGTAGACCATTTACATGTTGAGACGCATCTTGTAAGACGAGGGAGTTGTGCATCATTAGTTTTCTGGGTGTTGTAGATATAAGGCTAAACGCCCTTGACGGCACCGTTGCAAGCCCTTGCCACGATGTCGGCCAGGTTCCTAAGGCCCATCTTTAGGGTGAAAAATACGAGGAGGTACTGCCTGCGGTTATCCACAACCTCTAGGCAGACGCCGCACTCTGCTCTTGCCTCTTCAAGCGCTTTGCCGGCCCACTTGTGCGGGAGCGTCACGACGCCGTTGTCGGCTATGGCCAGGGTCTTGACGTTGCATGTGCAGACCAGCTCGAAAAGGACGTCCTCAACGCAACGCCGGGCGTCCTCCACAACGACGGCGATTATTTCGCGGTTCACAGAACCAGAACGGGCTCCCCGTGGCACATCTCTAAGAAGGTTAGGGGACCTGCGTTTTTTACGCCCGGCGGCACGTCGAAGGGGAGGTAGGTGCAGACAGCCACGTTGAACTCCTTAAGCGCCTCCAGCAACTTCCTGCCTTCGTAGGCTAGGAAAACGTGGTCCGGCTTGAAGAGCCTCAGCACCTCCACAGCCCGCGGATTATCGCTGAGCACTAGGGCGCAGGTCACCGGGTCCGCCTTATCACAAACCGCATCCAGCCGTCTCCGAGCTCTTGGAACTCCACGAGCTCGTTTTTAGTGAAGCGGCACCACGTAGGTATGTCCTCCTTGGCACACACGTCGTTTGTGATGACTTCCAGCAACCCACCGACTGGCACGTCTGCGATTGCCTTCTTGAGCTCCACGGGGCCTAGGCAGTTAGCCCCCGAGATTCTTATCGACTTGGCAACGGCCATGCGGCAACCGGCGTCTCCCGCCTTAAGTCTTATTAACGTCTCAAGCGTTAATATTGGCCGCACCGGCGTACTATCAAAAGCGCCGGGCCCTGGGGCTGGAGCGCGGGTAGCTTCTCTACGTCGACTTCGCGGCACCAGCCTCCCCGCGACACGTTGACGCATAGGTACACCTCGCCGCCGGGACACGCCTCCTTGATGGCCGCGGCGGCCTCGGCAAGTCTGTTTCCCATCATGAAGACGACCACCGTGTCTGCCCTTACCTGCTTAAGCACGTCGGGCCCGAAGTGTGGGTAGGAGAGGAGGGCCACGTGGCGGAGGTCTCTCCCGTTTGTGAGCTCGATGCCGTACAGCGCCGCGGCGGCGGTGAAGGCGCTTACGCCGGGCACCACCTCGCAGGTAACCCCCCTCCTCTCCGCCTCTCTACATATCTCGATGCCCCGCCCAAAAACCGTGGGGTCCCCGTTTTTTAGGACCACCACATTCTTAAGCCTCGCCTCCTCCACCAAAGCCTCCACGGCCTTCTGGTGGTCCTCCCTCCTGTGGCCAATCTTCACCTTCACGGCGTTTGGCGCCAATGCGGCGACCTCCTCGGGAACCAAGTCGCCGTATGCCACCACATCCGCCTCCCTCAGAAGCTCCACAGCCCTGACAGTGAGAAGCTTAGGATCGCCAGGCCCCGCGCCCACCACATACAAAGGCATCTTTAGATGACTATATACGCTCTTATATACTTGCCTATCATCTGCTGAGTAAGACCTATCGCCTACCGCCCAGCAACCCCTCTACATATTCGATGATGTGCTTCGCCTTTTTAGCCAGGTGCTCCACGTCGTCCTTCTCCAAGTGGCCCTCGTAGAAGTTTATGTGGAGCTGTTCGACGGCGGCGAAGAGCGTTATGACCTCCGCGTTGTCTCTCGCCAGCCTCCTTACGGCGGCCCATATCAACCTATGGCTGTCGTGTGGCATGCCCGTAGCCTCGGCATATGCCTTCACGGCCTGAACCACGGCGTTCCAAAGCTTCTCAGAGGCCTGCCGGACATCCCCAGCTTCAAGAAGCCGCATACCCTCCTCCCAAAACCACCTAGAAGCCGCAAGATACATCTCGACCCTCTCGCCGGGATCAACGTCTCTGCTCAGAAGCTCTAGGAGGTACGCCTCAGGGTCCTTACCCAACTTAGACGCACGCTGGCGAAGTAGCGAGAGAGGATCCACGGGATGTTGCGGCTCCTCCTTTTAAAAAGTTGACCTCATGCTGACGTCTTGATTTGCGGCGTAGAGCTAGCGCTGGAGAACGAGGGGCTAAGACAGGCGCTGGCCAAGCACCGCGGCAGGTCCACGTGTGGGCGCAGACGGGCACCGGGATTGTCCCCCGAGGACTGGGCTTGTGAGGCGGGTCAATCTTCACGTGAAGACTATGTTTTACGAGCAGCCGTGCTATGTGCGGAGGTCCGCGTTGGTGCTATACTGCGGCGTGTCTGCAGAGGGCGGCGAGGACGTTGTAGGTGTGTGGGTGTATGTGGGTGTATTGGGCGTGCATATTGCCTTTGACTATGCCGTCTACGCCGCCGCCTATGCCGACTCCCCGCTCCAGCTTTATGGCGGCATCCACCTTCTCCCTCAGCACGAGCTTGGAGTAGTGGAACTCGTGTCCCTTTATTTCTGCGCCCGGCGGCGCTATGGGGGTCCTCCCCACCACTTTGCCCCAGACGTAGCCCTTGCCCACGGGTCTCTTCAGCATGACCGTCACGGCGTCTATCAGGCCGGCCACTTCGTACTCCTCGCCGTCAATCACTATGGACGAGGTGAGGTACATAAGGCCGCCGCATTCGGCGTAGAGCCTCCCTCCCCGCTCAACATACCTCCTCAGCGAGGCGAAGAGGGACTTGTTCCGGGATAAATCAGCGGCGAAGACCTCAGGGAAGCCGCCGCCTATGAAGACTACGTCGACATCCGGCAGAGAGCTGTGGGTGAGGGAGTCTATAAACTCGACGGAGCCCAGCGACTTAGCCGCCTCGAAGACCTCGGGGTAGTAGAAGGTGAAGGCTCTATCGAAAAATATGCCTATCCTGCAGCCGCCGCCTCCGGCGGGGTCGGGCTGTGGCGCGTCCGCCCAGGGCAGATCCCCAGCGGATTTTGCCACCTCCACGACCCGGTCCACGTCTATGTGGGGCAACACGTACTTCTCAATGACGTCTATTACGGCGGTCTTGTCGCCCCGCTCCGGCACCGGCGTTAGGCCGAGGTGGCGGTAGGAGAAGGCCTCGGCGATTTTGCTGTTTTTGGGAACCGCGCCGAGGACCTCCACGCCCTCCTCCGGCAGGGATTTGGCCAGCTTTGCGGCCTGCCTCTCTGTGACGTTGGTGATTATAACGGCGGGGATCTGGACGGCCGGGTCGAAGGACTTGAGACCCCTCACGATTGCCCTCAGCGTTCTGTTTACCCTCTCCCCGTTGAGGACGAGGACCACGGGGGCCTTCAGCAACTTGGCCACCTGCGCCGTGGAGCCCAGCTCGGAGACCCCATCCACCGAGTCGTAGAGGCCTAGCACGCCCTCTATCACGGCAACGTCCGCCCCGGCGGAGTACTTGAGGAACCTCTCGGCGACCCCCCTCTCGCCCATCAAGACCATGTCTAGGTTCCTGCTGGGGCTCCCCGTCGCCGCCGCGTGGTAGGTGGGGTCTATGTAGTCCGGCCCGACCTTAAACGGCGCCACCCTAAGGCCCCTCCGTTGAAGTCCATACATCAACGCAAGCGAGACGATGGTCTTGCCGGACATACCCCTAAACGAGGAAACGACGAGCCGGGGAACCACTTCCCGTTGCTGTTATAACTTAATAAAGGTAGCGCCTCCCCAGCATCACCACCGATTAGTGGCAACAGATAGCGCCATGCACATGTCGACCACCCCTGCGGCCTCTCCGAGGCGTAGAACAGAGGGAAACAAATACCTGGAACACGAAGACCAGGGCATGATGATAAACGTAGCTGTCTATTAGAGACACCTCACTATCCTCTCCACAAGGCGGCTGGCCAAGCCTTCGAAAAACTGCCTGCCCAGTATGTTGATGGGCCCTCTCTGGACGCCCCGAAACAGCCACCGATACGCCTCTCCCGCCTTCTCTATCTGGATCTCAAAGGTCAGCTCGCCCACCGGCACCGCGCCGCGCCCGACGTAGCGGCCCGGCTCCTCCCTTATGTACACCTTGGGGGCCTTGAGGAGGGGCGCGTCTAGCGGGATGGCGAAGACGTACCACCCCGCCTCGACGCCCTCGTAGCTCCAGCCCAGGCACTTAGCCACCTCCTCCACACTACGCCGCGGCGGCCTCGGCAACACGCCTTCGAACCGGAGTTCTAGGCTAGACACCGGCCGCGGCCCGCCGCGTATGTAGGTAGTCTACTATGGCCTGGCCTAGATACGCCAGGAAGGGCTTCTCAGGTACCACTGCGGGCGTCACGCCCCACTTGGCCAGAGCGTCTGAGGTGACTGGGCCTACGGCGGCCGCCCTGCAGGTCCCTCTGTTCAGCGCCTCCGCCACCTTGGCGCGGAGACCCTCGTCTAGGGAGTTGAAGAAGGCGTCTACCGCGACGCCGCTGGTGAAGACCACCAGGGAGCACTCCCCTCTGAGCACCAGGTCGGCCACGGCCTTGGCGTTGTCGATCTCCTCGCTGTGGTAGGTCTGCACGTAGGCCACCTCAGCCGCGGTTTTCCTCAGCTCCTCCAGGAACTCTGTGTCCACAACCCCGTAGAAGGAGACGGCAACTTTCCTCCCGGCCATACTGGGGCCCACAGCCTGGAAGAGCTCGTCGCTGGTCTCGTACGTGGCCTTGCACTCGACGCCGAAGTGGGTCTTGACGTTGCCCGCCGCCTTGGAGCCGCGGCAGTACACCTCCATAGCCCTCAGCCTCTCTCTGAGCTGGTCGTACACGCCGGCGGACTTCGCCAAGTTGGCCAGGCTGAAGGCCGACTGGCCTGTCATGAATATGAAGACGTGGAAGCCCTCGATCTGCCTCACAAAGGACGCCGCGTCGACCCCCACCTCCTCTACCTTGAGGACGGGCAGATAGACGGGCTCAATGCCGTGTTTCAGCAATGTTTTGACCAACAACTCGGCCTTGTGCGCCCTCCCCGACGTAATTACGACGGCCATACATCATCCAAATTCCCTATTTTAATATAACGCCGGCGGCTTGACATACGTTTTTAAAGCCCTGAAGACGCCTAAGTGTGGAGGGCTTGTGGCCGTTGCTGAAGGCGATTCACCTCCTCTCGTTTGCCGTGTGGACGGCGGCGGGCCTCGGCGCCTATCTCGTGGTCCGCGACATATGCAACGACGACGTCTTGGCCAAATACCGACCGGTGGCTCACCTCCAGTCCCTGGCGCTGGCAGCGCTGGGGGCCACCGGGCTTTCGATGTCGTACATGCTGGGGTTCCCAAGCTGGACAGAGGCGGCGGCTCTGCTCTACGGCCCCCTAGTGGTCCTAGAGCTTCTGCACATATCGGCGACGAAAAACTGCACAAAGCTGAACAGGTGGGTCAACGTCTTGACGCCCATATGGACTCTGCTGCTTGCAGTCATCCTATACCTCAAGCTCTACAAACCCACACTCGCCCCGTGACGCAGGCCGCCGCCTACTCGCCGCGCGGCACGCCGAGAGGATGGGCACAACCCCACCCAGAGAGGCGGCGCCGTGCATGCGGGACAGCAATTTCTACGCGAAGCCAGCTCACGTCTGCGGCTGGACAACGTCGCCAATCTTTAATTTTAATTATGTTTACAGCCTAAGTTAATAATTGAGTTATCTAGTTTACGAACGTAAAAGAAAAGCTGAAGTTTCTGGCGACCACGTGATGTTGCCTAGGTCTAACAAGGTGGAGGAGGGCGGCCTCCCAGCGGCGCGGTGGGTGGCGGCGGCGCTGGTGGTCATGACGTTGTTTGTAGTCTCGACGGCGGCTCAGAGGGTTTACGTTTACGAGGTGGAGAGCGACGTGGCGATAACTGAAGACGTGCCTTACGTGCCGGGCATCTCCTGGCGGTTTGGAGAGCAACTCCTAGTCGTGTGGGTGCCGAGAGACGTAGAGCCAGGCATACTCCTCTCTGGCGGTTCTGGACTTGTTGACAGGTTGCTTTCTAGGGCGTTTGATATGGGGTTCGACGTCTATGTTAGGTGGAACGTGCCTCTTATCGCGTTTATTGACGTGTCGTCTCTCTACATCTCGTGTAGAGTCGTGAAGCATTTACTTGCATACGTCAGGAGACGCGGCTAGCCGCCGCGGCTGAGACGTCCTTCCAGATTCGGGCCATTAAGACGGCCCGCGCCGCCAAGGCGTGCGAAGGCCGGACACGTCGGCGTCTTTCAGTGAACGTGTGTGTAAGCCTAGGGTGGGGTAGCGCTGGGTGTTGAGCCCACAGCTGTAAGGACCGCGGCGAAGATCGCCGCGGCGCCTGCCATCTGTCTGGGCGTCAGGTTCTCGACGCCTGTGGCTTTTGCGTAGAGTTGCGTTATTAGGGGGGAGGCGGATACTAATATGGTCGTAGGCGCCAGGCCTATTTTCCCGACTGCGTAGGCGAATAGGGCGGACCCGACGCCCAAGTCCATGAGGGAGGCCGCAGCGAAGAGGGGGGACTTGATAACCTTTAGCCTCCTCTTCGCCGCCAGATATAGGCCGAGGGCGGCGCAAGCCGAGACGGCCCTCAGGTAGGCGACTGCCAGGGGGTTTACGTTCCCCAGTATGGCGAGCTTCACGGCGGTCATGCCGAGGGACCACAGAAGGGCCGCGGCGGCGGCCGCCGCCAAGCCCAGGGAGCTTAGCCGCACGCCGCCTCCGCGGGCGAGGAGGGAGACGCCGGCCACCGCCAGGAGAGACGAGAGTATTAGCCACTGCGAAACTTCTTCTCCGAGGAGTAGGGCGAAGTACTGAGCCATCACGATGTACGTGTAGGCGACGGGCGCCGCCACGGAGCCGCCCACCTTGTGGATGGCGTAGAAGTAGAGGCTGTCCCCGACGAACAGCGTCACGACGCCGCTGACCACGGCTGCCCACAGGCCGGGGGCCGGCTCGATGAACAACGCCGTAGGCGCCAGGAGGACCGCGACGTATATCAGGCGGGAGAAGTTGACGGCGGCCGCGTCTAGGCTCTCCATGTGTCTCTTGTAGAGAAATATGACCAGGGCCCAGATGGCGGCGGCCGCCAGGGCCGCCCCCACGCCGAGTGGGTCCATCAAAGCGGCTTAACCGGCGTGGAGGCTCCGCAGGCTAGACACTTCATGACGAATATTCTGCCTTCTCTATTCAGCTCGGTGTCTATGGAGTTGCACACTGGACAGACGACGTAGTACCTAATGAAGCGTTCGTAGACAGCCTCTACGACCTTAGGCGACTTCTCGCCGTGGAGCGTGAAGACGTCGCCCTCGACGGTGCCCGGCACGGCGAGCTCCTTCTGGAAGAACTTGGCCATGAAGTAGACGTCTCTGTTGAGCCTCTTGGCTATCTGGCCGAAGTTCGGTATCACAGTCTTCCGCGGCATGTTGGTCACCTCTATCTTGGGTATCTCCGCCCTCCTCTGGGCCTTAGGCGCCACCAGCTTGTACGCACGCTCCAGCAAGGCTAGGTACTCCTCGTCCATCGAGCCTAGAAAGGGGGAGGTATAAAAATTAAGCTGGTTTAAACCAGTACGTGATGTAGTTCTCGCCGAGTCTCCTGTCGACCACAAGCCGCACCTTCATGCCGGGCTTCAGCGCCTTGGGGTCGGCGTCTATCCAGGCCGTTACGTTGAAGCCGTCTGGCATCTTCACGATGCCCACCACGTAATCGCCGTGGTGAGAGAAGCTGGCGGGCTTCACGTTAATCACAGTCCAGGTAATCAGCTCGCCCTCTGTGCTTGTCTCGCGCCACTCCACATCCGACGTCTTGCACCTCGGACAGTCTACCTGCGGCGGGAAGTACTTAGCACCACATCTTCTACATTGAGTATACATAAGCCTGCCCCGTTGGAGGCCCTCTACGAATTTCTCCAACTTGTTTACAGAAAGCGTAAACCGTAGCCTCATCTCGCGCACGTCTACCCACAGCAACGCGCCGCTTCTCGGATCTCTATACACCGGGACACCGGTGGCTGTTATGAGCGACTCCAGTTGCTTTATTGGCTCGCCGTATAGCTTCTCAAGAGTCTCGGTCACCGCAATCACCACAGACTTGGCGTACTTGTAGAAGCCCTCACCGGTTTTTCTCCCAAGCTTACCCTCTTTTGCCAATTGCAGAAGCAACGGGTCAGGCGCCAACTCTTTGAAGCCCATGCTTGTCCACTCTTCTAGCGCCTTCACCACGGTGTCTATTCCCATTTCGTCTGCTAGTTCAAGTGGTCCTTTTGGCCAGTTTAGGCCGAGCTTAACAGCCTTGTCTATGTCTTCTCTCGTGGCTACGCCGTCGCGGAGCAGATAAGCCGCCTCGTTAACAGCCGGCGCAAACAGCGCAACGGGGTCCAGCTTGTCGCTGAGCTCCTTCGGTATATTTGGCCTCGTGAATTTACCCGGAGCTGGGTATTTGTAGAAGCCTTCGCCAGCCTTAACGCCGTATTTCTTCTGCTGACACTTCTCAGCAATTACAGGGCACGACCCGCCGCCAAAGCCACGTTTCCTCATGGCTTCGGCGACGAAACACGCCACGTCGATACCGACGAAGTCCAGTAGGAGGAAGACGCCCATCGGCAAACCCACCTTATACATAGCCACCGCGTCTACAGTCTCTGGCGTCGCCAGACCCCTCGCCACGAGCCAACACGCCGAGTCGTTCAACCTAGCCAGTATCCTGTTTACTATGAAGCCCGGCACGTCCTTATTGACAACAACAGGCTCCTTACCTAGCTTCTTCGTGTAGTCAACCACCTTCTTTACTGTTTCGTCGTTGGTGTATTTGCCTTTTACTATTTCTACGAGGGGCATTAGTACGGGTGGGTTGAAGAAGTGCATGCCTACTACTTTAGGTCTTCTGTCGGGTCTTACTGCTTCTGCTATTTCGGTGATTGGTAGCGAGGAGGTGTTGGTGGCTAGTACCGCCTCCGGCGGGGCGCACCGGTCAGCCTCGGCAAACACCCTCTTCTTAACCTCAATATCCTCCACCACAGCCTCAACCACAAGCTCCACACCACCCACCGCCCCACACACATCATTAACAAACGGCTTAATACGAGACAAAACCGCAGAAACGTCCTCTTTTAGTAGTCCCCGCTCCTTAACCTTCTTGAGAGACTCCTCAATGCTCTTCAGCGCCTTGTCGAGGATCTCTTGTAATATGTCCGTCAGATGGACTTCGTAGCCAGCTATGGCGAAGAGCTCCGCGATGCCGTGCCCCATCGTGCCGGCCCCGATTACTGCTACGCGCGGCATAGTCACGCCCTCAAGCTCAGTATTGTTACGAAGGCGTAGTGCCCGGTTCCGCCTATGTTGTGCGCCAGCGCCATGCCGTTTTTTATAGGCGCCTGTCTGCCCTTCTCCACCTGTTGCCTAAGTTGCTTCGTGAGTTCGGCGACCATTGAGACGCCAGTGGCGCCGATTGGGTGACCCTTCGCCTTCAGACCGCCGTCTACATTGACTGGGATCAAGCCGCCTATGTAGGTCTGGCCCTCGCGGATGAGCTTGTAGCCCTCGCCCCTCTTGGCGAAGCCGAGGTCCTCATACGCCATTATCTCCGCTATTGTGAAGCAGTCGTGGACCTCCGCCACGTCTAGGTACTTCGCCGGGTTCTCCAGGTCTATACCGGCCTTCCTGTAGGCCATTTTAGCCGCGACCTGCGCCGCCTCAAGCCCTATGAAGTCCGGCCTCTTGCTTAGGTTAGCCGTGCCGTTGGCGTAACCTATGGCCTTTATCCATACTGGGGTGTCGGTAAGCTTCTTGGCCGCCTCTTCGCTCGCGAGGATAACCGCCGAGGCCCCGTCTGTTATGGGACTGCTGTCGTACAGCTTGAGCGGCCACGCCACGTAGCGGGAGTTGAGGCACTCCTCCACAGTTATGGCCCTCTGGAACTGGGCCTTGGGGTTCAGCGAGCCGTAGTAGTGGTTCTTCACAGCCACCTTGCATAAGTCCTCTTCCGTGGCGCCGTATCGGTGCATATACGCCGTGGCGTACAACGCGTAGTAGCCTGGAAAAGTCAAGCCGAAGTTTTCAAACTCCCAGAAGTAGTTGCCCGCCCTGCCTATGAACTCCACAACCGTCGGCGTAGGCGACTCGTTCATCTTCTCCACGCCGATGGCCATCACTATGTCCGCCTCGCCACTTGCGATCATGTGATACGCCGTCCTCACCGCGGCGGAGCCCGTGGCGCAGGCCGCCTCCACCCTAATCCCGCTTTTGGGGACAAGGCCGCAGTACTCCCCCACCACCACGGCTGGCAAAGCCTCGGAAGACCAGCCCCCTACGTTCCCAACCACGAACCCTTGGACGTCCTCCGGCCCAAGCCTGGCGTCGTTTAGAGCCTCCTTTACAGCCTCCCACGCGAGCTCCGGCAAGGAGACATCGGCTCTATTGCCGAACTTACTGGTACCTACGCCTACTACTGCAACCTTTCTCATGTAAAGAAATGACATAAAATAATTTATTTCTTCCCTTAGACTAGTTATGCAATTTATGTAACCAATTTGGCTATTTCCTCAGGTATCTGACCCTTCTCCCTCAGTATTCTTACCAGCTGGCGGTACGCCACAAGCTTCTGGATGTTGTTGGCGCCTTCGTATATCTGCGTAATCTTGACACTTCTCAGGA
>Ga0272445_1001815_pt1 | contig 15638 bp, 17 predicted proteins | sample YNPCB0031_FD_194404 | JGI IMG/M metagenome (GOLD analysis project Ga0272445, IMG submission 194404) | Hot spring sediment microbial communities from Yellowstone National Park, WY, United States - YNP-CB-003-1 | ecosystem: Environmental > Aquatic > Thermal springs > Hot (42-90C) > Sediment... | reverse complement strand
ACACTTACTAAATAAGTTAAGAACGCGTTCCCCAACCCACTATGGTGTGATAAAGGAGCTTAGAGACATAGAACCACATCCCCTCTTCAAGCTAGTTCCTGGAGACGTGGAACCTTGGGAGAGGAGGTGCGTGCACTACAAGTAAGTATAATATGAGTTTCCCACGAGTACGTTTAGACTGTCTCAGTTTATGATTTAACCAGGTTTTAAGTGGGTGCTCGTGGTTTACTGTCTTAGCTGGTGTTCGTTTAATTGTTTTATGGATTTGGCTCGCGTGATTCAGTAACTACTCTTAAGTATCTTCTCCCTGAGCTCGTAAATCAGCATGCTTTTGAGTTCGTATTTATGTAGTCTCGTTAGGTGTAGGTACATGCCTTTCTTAGTGAAGGGTCCTTTACCGCAGATGTTGCAGTATAGTGACGCGCCCTCAAGTCTGGAAACCTCCTTAGCCACGGACTCTATGACTTCGAGAGATATCTTAGCTATTGAGGAGCCTGTCACCACCCTTAACTTATCGACGTTTATGCTCTTGTTTGACGCTTTCCTAGCCAGGAAGTCTATGAGGCGTTCCGATAGAGGGTCTAGCTTGGAAGCGTTAAGACCCACTTAAACCACCTACACAAACGGCTAGCGCCGTCGCTATTAATTGAAGGACTTTCGACGGTTCAGGATCCTCGAGTATGGACCTAACCACCTTCGTCTCCCGCGGGTCCACACCTATCAAGTTGAGGAATCTGTGAAGCAGGTCGCGAGCCTCCCCCACGCTAGCAACACCTAAATCAACCTTCCTCCTCAGACTAACCGCCTCACTAAGTATATCGGCAAGCTCCGAATCACTATACTCTACCTCCCACAACTTCCTCGCACACACCCCCAACTCACTAGCTAAGCCGTTGACGTAATTGTTAGTGCTTAACTTAGTTACGAGCTCGCCGACACTCAACTTAACCAGAGGCATTATCTCCTGAGCTAAGTCCTCGTAACCTAGACGCTTCACGACCAAGTAAGTCGATAACGTAAGCGTGAAGTACTCCACCGCAGAATCCTCCAAGCTACTCTCAAGACCCTCGAAAGACTCAAGATCCTTTAGCATAGATTCCGTCAAGTAAGCCCCCATAAATTAATCTCCCCACTCCTGCAAGCGATTTAATTACATACACCAATAAAACACTTGAGGATCTCTATTCTTTCAATCAACGTATTATTAGCGGGTAACGTAATACCTAGTGATCACTCAAGAACTCGCTAAGACATCGTTTAAGGCGCTCACTCCTCGTATATGTCGTAGTATTCTTCCGTGAAGTATTTATCGTATTGATGTACGGGTATCATGAGGTCTGAGCAAAAATCTTCTGCTACCGCAACCTTCCGCAACTCATTAACGTCTACCTCCAAGTCTTTAGGGGGGTTGATGACCTCCTTCTCAGCACTCACGTAACCTCTTGGGTCTTCCCTAAGTCCTACGAGCACTACGGGCTTCCCCAAAACCCAAGCGAATACCTCGGCTTGCTTCCTAGCGTACTCGTTTATCGGGTAAAGCTTGAACTCGTAGTAAGTGTCTGTAGTCTCGTCGTAGAGGTCTGGCTGAGCAGCTACGAATAAAGAGTTAGTGAGTTCCTTAAACCTAGTCCTCGGCTTCTCACCGACCACACCTGCTTTAAGGAGTGCGGCGTAAGCTCTGTAAGCTTTAAGGATTAAGTCCCGCTTGTAGATACCCTCAGCCCTCAACCTAGCCGCGACCTTCCTAATAAACCATTTAGATATTTGCGCGTACCAAGCCCACCGATATACGTGGTTAGCGAGAGCGTACTCCTCCTCAAAGATCTTGCCAAACCTTAACGACACCTCATCCCCCTCAGGAGGCTTACTCAGCAACTTAGCAACATCCGAAGCTTTAACAACCAAAACCTCAACGATCTTACCGCACTCCCCCAACTCCTCCTCATCAAGCAAGTGGCCACGACCTCTCAGATAAAGCTTACTGAAAGGAAAAATTAAATCCGTGACCTACTCCAGCAACGATAACACCCACCTATTTATTGGAAGTGCTTCAAAGCTTATGATTCTTTTCATGATGTTTCAGCGGTTTGAGTGGTTCCCAATTGATGAGGGAAAGCCCTAGAAGACGCAGAACCTCGCTATCCGCTGTGGAGAGACGTCAGCTCTTTCTACTCACGACTAGCTTTAGGCTTACGGAGACTTCACCGGCTAACCACATGCTGATAGTGTTTATTATTTCCTTCCACTTCCTCAGAACCTCAAGTATTTTCGTGTGCGGTGTTACTAGGTAGTAGACCAGCATTACTAGGGTTATGTAGAATAGGGGGACTACCTGCACTGCGTAGAAGCTGTACTGCGTCTTACCGCCCAGGAACCATAAAGCCACGTACGCTAGGTAGGTGAGCCAGGTGAAGGAGTAGCTAACGCCTCTGTCCGGCAACTCCCTTATCACCGGGATGACCAAGATTGAGAGGGTTGCTGTGAGGAGGTATAGGATGGGGTTGCCTGAAGCTATTAAGTCGGCCACGAACTCCCCCCTACTCTGATCCCACACGTAGTGTAGTGGGAAGGGGTTCCTACCTATCAGCCAGTCCCACGGCATCGCTTGCGGGGGTCCCTCAGTAGTCTTAACGCTTAAGTGCCACCTGAACGCTCCCTCAACGGAGGAAGACCACCACTGAAGGAAGCCGTCTTTAAGGATGTACGGAATGCCTAAAACGATCAGCACAGCTATAGGCAAGTAAATGAATAATAGGAGAACTTTAGCTGGCTTGTCTCTCCTAACCCAATACAGGAGCGCGGGTATCGCGGGGAAAGCACCGCTAAACTTGCTCGCGAAGCCTAACCCTATTGAGGTAGCAGTGAGTCCTAGACCACCCCTCAGCGTGAAGTATAGGGTTAAGACAGTGAATAGAGACACGAAGATATCCAGCATAGCCACCATACTTAAAGACCTGAAAGTCTTGTCGAGAGCTGTTATTAAGGCTGCTGTGAAGCCCAGGAAAGGCCAGACATCTTCCTTAATCACCTCCCTGAATACGAGGAATATAACCAGCAAAACCAAAGAGCCCGCAATCACTGACGGTATCCTCCATAGTGAGGGGGAGTCCCCGACGAAGAACATCGTGAAGGCTATGAGGTACTTGACTAGTGGTGGGTGTTCGAAGTTCATGTAGTCTAGAATACCCTCAGCGTTCGGGTAGCAATAACCTACGACAACCCTCCTAACACCAGGGTATGAGCTTAGGTTGCTGAGGGTTGCCGGGTTAATCTCCGCGCAGATCGCCGGGAGAAACTTCCCGTCAGACCTAAACTTATAGTATGACTCGTCCTTCACCAAGCTCCCGCTAAGATTTAACACCACGTATTCTTTAACGCTTGCAACAGTCTTCAAATACTCACTCTCTATGGAAGACCTAACCAACTCCACGGTCACAACGATCTTGTCAGCAGATATCGAGGCAGGTCTTAAGCCTAAGTATTTTATGAGGGTATTCCTAGCGGAACTCACGTACCAACACTCATCAGATATGTAATCATCTATCCCGGCAACGTAACTATACGTCAAGTAAGCATAGGTTGCCGGTAACGCGGCAACCAGCGCCAAAGCCAGTAAGTAGATCCAACGCTTCCTCAAACCTAGACGCGCCACCCCAACCACTATAAAGATGTGGAGAACGTTTAAATAAAGTCTGAAGAGACTCAGCTTCGCAGGGCTTCCTCACGGACGTCCGTGTCGGAGGTTCTCATCACCACTTAATCACTCTTAACACTGGTTAAAACTATTTCTAGCTTAGTTATTAATCAGTGCTAGGGAATCACGAATCGATGCTTTCCTCTTCCTCAAGCAAAACTTATAAGCTTGTTTCACACCATAAATGACGAGGCTCTCGAGTTATGGTAGCATTTAAGGTTGCTGATTTAGGGTTAAGTGAGGCCGGGTTTAAGATTATTGAGTGGGCTGAGAGGCACATGCCCGTCTTAATGAGGCTTAAGAACGAGTTTATGAGGGAGAAACCCTTAAGCGGTGTTAGGGTTGCCGCCGTTCTCCACGTGACTAAAGCTACCGCAGTCTTAGTGAGGGTTCTGGTTAGCGGCGGTGCTGAGGTTTGGTTAGCGGGGAGTAACCCCCTCTCCACTCAGGACGCCGTGGCCGCCGCCCTAGCGTCTGAGGGTGTGCACGTGTTTGCTTGGAGGGGGCAGACGCCTGCGGAGTACTACGAGTGTATATCTAGGGTGGCTTCCTCGGAACCTAACGTAGTCATAGATGATGGTGCGGACCTGCACGCGTACTTACACAGCGAGCGCAGAGACGTAGGCTCCAGGGTTTGGGGAGGGACTGAAGAGACTACTACAGGAGTTAATAGGTTGAGATCTCTTGAGAGGAGTGGGAGGCTCCTATACCCTGTGATAGCTGTTAACGACTCGTTAACTAAGTTCATGTTTGATAATAGGTACGGTACGGGGCAGTCAGCGATTGACGGGATACTTAGGGCTACGAACGTTCTCCTAGCAGGCAAGATCTTCGTGGTGGCCGGGTACGGGTGGGTAGGTAAGGGAATAGCTATGAGAGCGCGTGGCATGGGCGCTAGGGTGGTTGTGACTGAGGTAGATCCTGTGAGAGCTTTAGAAGCCGTTATGGACGGTTTCGAGGTAATGCCTATGAGTAAGGCTAGCTTGATAGGGGATATCTTCGTCACCGCTACCGGGAATAAGGGGGTGATTAGGGAGGAGCACTTCAAGGTTATGAAGGACGGGGCAATACTGTGTAACGCAGGACACTTCAACGTGGAGGTAAGCGTTGAAGACCTGGAGAGGATTTCGGTAGGTAAGAGGGTTGTGAGACCCAACCTAGAAGAGTACTCACTCCCCGACGGCAGGAAGCTCTACCTAATAGGTGAGGGCAGGCTAGTCAACCTAGTAGCTGCTGAGGGACACCCCAGCGAGGTAATGGACATGAGCTTCGCTAATCAAGCACTAGCAACCAAGTACATAGTCCTAAACAAGGAGAAGCTTGAGAAACGCGTTCACGTATTGCCGAGAAGCATAGACGAGAGGATAGCTGAGATTAAGCTAGAGTCAATGAATATAGAGATAGATAAGCTAACGGAGGAGCAGATAAGGTACTTAACGTCGTGGGAGTACGGGACGTAATCCAAGAATAAATACCTCGAAAACCCAATAACTTCGGTGAGTGATCACTGCACGACAAGACGACCCAGGGAAGGAATCTCACACCACTGTTGGCGACCATCCTAATATGCGGCATTGCGGTTAACGCGTTAATAGTTGCGGGAAGCAGCTTAACGAACTATAATTTCATCACGTTCGGTTCTAAGACATGCCCCCACTGCAAGAACCTGCACGACTTCTTCAGCAAAAACTACCAAGGTAGGTATTGCTTTTTCTGGGTTGAGGACTCTGACGGCTCAAGACTTTTTTACGAGTTATATACTGTGGAGATCAATCACGGCTTAAGTCAAGGTTACGCATACGCGGTCCCGCAAACACTAGTACTCAGGGACGGGGCCCCTATCGCGGTGGTTATAGGGGAGGTAACGGATGTTGGGTTCTGGAACCAGTTAGTATCGAGTGACGTTACGGGCGAGATCCCGATCTATCTCGGGAGCAACAAGTATAATGTCGTGTTACCTAATGAGTCGCTCGCGAAACTCCTCTCAGACCTGGAGAAAGCCGTTCAAACACAGACCTCCCAGACCCCTCAACCAAACAATAATGCCTCACTTAGCTTAATCGGGTTAGGCTTAGTGATAGTCGGTATTGCCGCTCTCGTATTGTATGTCGTGAAGCGCGTGACTTCATGAGAATCAATTCGTTTAGGTCTTAGGTCTCACCAGCTTAGGGATCACGTAACCCGCTAACGTGGTAATCGAAGTTATTATGAGTATTAGTGCGGAGACCGGTAACCCGTAATACGAGGTTAGGAAGGTCCTCCTAGGTCCTAAAGTTAGTGCGAAGCCGAAAGCTGTGGAAGCCCCTACCAGTAGTGAGAGTAACGCAGCCCCCCTCTGAACCCTCCCCCTACTCTCGTGAGGCGCTAACCAAGCAGCTATGGTTACTGGAGCTAGCGGGAGTAGCAGAACGGAGGTGAGTACTGAGAGGTCTACGACGAACCCTAGCCTCAGATACGCTAGGTAGGCTGAGGCGATCGTTAGCAACGCTACTACGGTGTTAGATAGCTTGAAGACGCTTACGCCGCTCACGCCGCGCTTCTCTATTAGGTCTCTGACGAAGGAGGAAGCCACCGTGAGTATTATTGAGTCGGCCGTGCTGACGGCCGCGGCCAGTATCGACACGTATATGAAGGAAGCCAGCACTGGGTGAAGCCTAGATATTAGTGTTGGAGTCACCGAGTCTTGCTTACTGACGAACCCGAAAAGACCTAACTCTGTGAGACCCCTTGCTAAGAGTCCAACGCAGACGACCGCGATCGTGTATATGAAGCCGTACGCAGAGAATAGCACGACGGACTTCTTATAAGACCCCATGTCTTTATGGACGTACAACCTCACAACTACTTGAGGGTTCGTGGCCGCGAAGAATACCCACGGTATCGTGTAAGCTAGGAAGGTTGGTAGGGCCCAGAAACTAGTTATGCTTAGAAAGCCTTTCTCGCTTAACACGCTCATGACTTGATTCACCGTAGTACCTGATGACGGCACCACGTTGTATAGTAGCGAGAATATCAGGGCTGCCGCGGCGGACAGCATCCAAATACCTTGGTAAGCGTCCGTGGTAGCAACACTCCACATACCAGCTAAAACAGTCCACACCAACGTGAGAGCGCTCATTACTACGATGCCTGCCTCATACCCTGCCCCGAGACTCTCGAAAATCGCGGCAACACCGACCATCTGCGCCGTGACGTAGGGTATCATAGCGACTAGGTATATACCTACCACGACATACCCTATCGCTCTAGACCCGTAGAGGTCTGAGAGCATCTCGGACGGGCTGACCCACCCCCTCTCCCTAGCCATGGCCCACACAGTAGGTCCTAGAACAGCCAGTATTACCACGGTCACCAACAGGTAAGCTAGTTCAAAGCCTAGAGCACCGACCCCGCTAAAGTACGTGAGTCCGACGAGACCCACCATCATGAACGCGCTGTATGTCGTCGCTGCGTAAGTCATGGAAGCCAGGAACCAACCCAGCCTATAACCGGAGACGAAGTAATCCTTACTAGACTTAACACCGTAACGTCTCGATAAGTAAGCTATTAAGGAACCTAGCGAGACGTACGCTACCAACATCAAGGAGAATGCGAGTAGTAAGTCACTCATATGAGGTCCCTCACTAAAAGCAGGTTAGTTATCGTTAACCAGATCAAGGTGGTGAGGGACCAAAAGAGGGTTAATTCAAGCCCTCGAGATTCTTTGAGCGTGACGTACGGCACTACGTAGAAGAACGCTATCACAACGATACTTAATATCGTGTAGGGGGTTCTCAACCTACGAGGTCTCATTTGTTTCCCCGAACAATTGTTCGATAACAAAATATAAGCTTTAACTTACAGTACTTGTTGGGGAAGATGCCTCCTAGATCCGTAGTTCGGGAAAAGGTGTTAGAAGCTCTGAGGATGGGTGCTGGTGAGTTAGTGCCTCAAAGCTACATACACAAGTCTTTAAAGATTTCTAGAAGCAGGGTATCGGAGATCCTCGGCGAGCTTGAGCGTGAGGGCTTGATATCTAGGGTTAAGGTAGGTAATCAATACCTGATCAAGTTACTTGATTTTAGGGGGGAGCCCCCCAGTAGGTTGAGGGTTTTTCGCGTAGGTCTTGTGTGGTCTAGTGAGTACCCGTTCCTAACGATCTTCGCTAAGAAGGTTAAGGAAGAACTCAACGCGATTATTAAGACAGTGGTTTTCACTAGCTCCATACAAGCTACTAAGGCGTTGGTGTTAGGGGATCTTGAGCTAGCTCTGACGCCCACGATAACGCAACTACATTTCTACTCAGCGTTCAAGAATTTCAGGATTATTGGAGGGGGTGCCTACGGTGGCTCTAAGGTGTTAGTGAAGGATTCGGCTAGTGCTCACACAACATACTCAAGCGAGTTATCTACGATGGACTTGGTGAGGTCCCTATCTATGAGGGAGGGGATAATACCCGCGGATACATTAACAAGGTATTTCAGGAGCCCTGAAGAAATTCTTAAAGCGATCTCCGCTGAAGCCGTTAAGTACGCTGTTGTCTGGCACCCGATATATAGGAGGTTGGAGAGGGCTGGGTACAGGGAGGTCTTGAGGAGCGAGGATCTTGAGGTTATGTATTGCTGCACGTTAGCTGCCTCCACAGTAGTGCCTGAAGAAACGCGTCGCGTGCTGAGCAAGGTTTACAGAGAGTCTTTAGAGGAGTACAGGAAAGCGCCTGAGAGATGGGTTGATTGGTACTCTCTGCAGGTAGGCATACCGAGAGACGTGGTATTAGATGGTGTGAGGGAGTATAAGGTAAACCCGGTCCTGAATAAGGTAGAACTCCGAAAATACGCTGGCAAGATACCCGTAGAGATACCGAGTGCTGACACCGTATTGAATGAGGTCTTGGAGACGGAAGAGTGAGTGCTTGAACAACAGCATTTGACGGAAGGAAAAGGCGTACTTAACTTAACTCACGGATTGAGTTACCTTCTCAAAAACCCTATGATCGCCCCTATTATGAAGCCCGTGGCGATAGGGCCCACTATCACTACTCCCAGTACTTGAAGAGCTGTGGTTATGTAGGGCATGGCGTTAACTATCTCGGGGAAGAGCTTGCTTAGCAACGTGTTGAGTGAGTCTCCAAGACTCCATACCGAGAGGAAGGACCCTACAACCAACGTGATGAGTAACGCTATCACGTACTTTATTATCTTGAAGGAGAAGTAACCGAGCAAGAACCCCATCAAGAACTGAATGAGTGTTGAGGCGTAGAACTTCGGGTTCGACATGAGTTCTGAGATCAAGTCAGAGAAAGTGTTTTGATCCCCGCTCGCATCACTAGCTACGCCAATACCGGGCAAGACAACTATTAACACGAGACTCGCTGCAACTAAGCATGCGAGGGAGAAACCCCTCAATTCTATTACACCGAATATATTCTCGGCAAGCTTCTTTATTAAGTATCGACCCCTAACACACTTAAGGATATCGTCAGCAATACCCTGGAACGCGGGGAGAACTCGGTGTTTAGTCATACCTGAAAATGAAGTGCTCCCTCCTATATGCTGAGTCCCAAAACATGTATTCGTAGATTGAGCTTATTTTGAAAGCTCTTGAAGCTCTAGACCAGAGATCCGCGCTCGCGTGACTTAAGACCTCGTCCAGTATTTCTAAAACCCTCTCAACGTACTTAGCATACTCTTTAGAGGAATAGAGCGAGATCCACTTACTGTAGAGTGGGTGCGGCGACCCCACGCCTTCTAGGTAGCGCCCGACCTCGAGATATATCCAGTAGCAGGGGGTTACCGCTGCTACGCCGACGGGGAACTCGTTCAGTAGCACCGTCCTCCATAGATGGTTTACGTACCCCATGTTGGTAGGTGTTGGGAGTGTTTTCTTAAGGTCTTCGGGCGTGAGGTTCCAGGCGCGGAAGTATTCGTTGTGCAACGCTTTCTCAAACTCCAGTATCGCTATCGAGTCCTCAGCGAATACCTTAACCCACTCCTCCCTAGGCGCTTTCCCAGCAAGTGTTGCTAGCACGCGTGAGTACTCGTCTAAGTATAGCGCGTCTTGAATCACGTAATACTTGAACACTCCCTCGTCTAGCGTGCCCTTACTCAACTCCTCTATGAAAGGGTGCTTGATTATCGCGTTGAAAACACTGCTCACTTCCTCCCACAAGGTTTTTGAAGGTTTGTCCATGGCTGAGGCCTCACCTAACCTCCCTCACTATTTCCTCAGCTACCTTCTTACCTGAAAGCAGCATGCTACTGAATATGGGCCCCATCCTATGAATATGCTTTAACGCGGCTACAGCCATCCCAGCAACGTAAAGCCCCTCAACCACCTTACCGGTCATCTCAACAACTCTTGCCTCACCCAATTCCGAGTAAGCTGATCTCTCACCCAGTAATCTAATGCCTGCGGACGGGTTCTTCCTCTCAAGTATCTTCAAGACTTCCGCGTCATGTCCTGTAGCGTCCACCACCGCTCTAGAGTAGATGAATAGGGGGTCGACGTGGAGTCCTGCTAAGGGCACTGCACTCCACTGCACGACAACGCCGACAACTCTGAAAGGGTCTTCACGCACTATTAAGTCCTCGACAGTGATGCCGTGAATTATCTTAGCACCGGAGTCTATCGCCCCGGCCGCTAGCTTAGCCATGAGCTCGGAGGAGTCCAGCACGTATAGGTCGTACTCACTCACATACTCGTACTTAACCCTGAATTCGTTGAGTATTGGGAGAGCTCTCGCGTCAACCACTATCTTGTGTAGTAGCATGCCGCCACCCCCTATACCGCCCCCGAAGCTCAGCCTCCTCTCCAAAACCACCGTCTTAAGACCTGAGCTCGCTAAGTACTTAGCTGCCGTAAGACCTGAGGGACCCGCACCAACCACCACGACATCCGCGTTAATTAGTCTTAGCCAGTCCTCGGCCGTGGACCTCCATATAGCTTTAGAAATCCTTGACTCGAGGGGCTCCATTTAGCCCACCAATAAAACCTAATTATCAAGGTTTTTATTCTTTAGTGATAATTGAGTGTGGTGAGAGTATGAGCGCTCGCTTGTGGAGGGTGGCTATCACGATAGCCGGCAGTGACTCAGGTGGTGGTGCGGGGATTCAAGCAGATTTGAAGACTTTCGCAGCTCTAGGGGTTCACGGGACCGTAGCTATCACGAGCGTGACGGCTCAGAACACACGTGAAGTTACCGCAATACACGACATACCGCCGGACGTGGTCTACGAGCAGGTCAGGGTAGTGGCTGAGGACATAGGTATTGACGCGGGGAAGACCGGCATGTTAAGCAATAGCGACATAATACGTTCCGTTGCGAGGGCTGTCAAGGAGTTTTCCTTCCCGTTAGTCGTTGATCCAGTAATGATAGCTAAGAGCGGTGCTAGGCTACTTAGGGAAGAGGCTGTCGAGGCGTTGAAGAAGGAGTTACTACCTCAGGCCAAGGTAGTAACGCCGAATAAGGCTGAGGCGGAGGTCCTCTCAGGGATTAAGATAGGGTCTTTAGAAGACTCTAAGCTAGCGGCGAGGAAGATAGCTGAGGAGTATTCTTGTGAGGCGGTGGTGGTTAAGGGAGGGCACTTGGGGGGTGGTGAGGCGACCGACGTTCTCTACTGGAGGGGCGGGTACCACGTACTAAGCAGTCCGAGGATTAGGGACGCGTGCACTCACGGAACGGGCTGCGTCTTCTCAGCGGCTATAGCCGCGTACCTAGCTAAGGGCTTGAACGTGCTTGAGGCAGTGGCTAAAGCCAAGGAATTCGTGACTAAAGCTATAGAGTTCGGGGTGGGGGTGGGTAGGGGTCACTGCCCCGTCAACCCCGTAGCTTGGGTTGAGATACCGGCACACAAATACCTAACCCTAGTAAGCGTTGAGAAAGCTCTGGAGGAGTTACTCAGGAATTCCGGGAAGGTTCGTGAGGCAATCCCTGAGGTAGGGATGAACCTGGTGGAGAGTATACCGGCACACTACGCGAGGAGCGTTGAAGACGTCGCGGGGATCATGGGCAGGGTTGTGAGGTACGGGAACGGCATTAAGGCGGTAGGCCCGGTCAGGTTCGGCGCGTCATCCCATCTCGCCAGACTAGTCCTCGAGGTCTTGAGGAGGTACCCTGAGGTTAGGTCAGCAATCAATATCAGGTATGACGAGAAATACTTGAGGAAAGCGGTTGAGCTAGGTTACTTAGTTGTAGGTGTTGATAGAACTAAAGAACCTGAAGAATCTAAGAAGGTTGAGGGAAGTTCTCTTAAGTGGGTTGTGGGGGAAGCGCTTAAGGGTTGCGGCGGGAGAATCCCGGACATCATATACGATACGGGGGACGTTGGTAAGGAAGCCATGATAAGAATACTGGGCAGGAACGCCGCCGAAGTGGTGGAGAAACTCTTGAAGATTTTAGGGTGATTACTGGAGATCCTTATTCGCCGGTCCTCACGCGTAGGTAGGGGTTGTAATCAAGTGTTTGCGTTACCTCGCTCAACCAGCTCAAGACCCAGTATGATGCAGGTCTTGAAGCTTCGTAAGACCCCGTAATACGTCCTAGCGCGGACTTAACGTGGTGTTTCACCGCGGCAACCGCGGCCGCAACCTCCTGAGTAGTTAATACTTCCCTCCCCTGTTTCTCTGCGGTGGCTAGCTCTCCCCCAGTCTCAGGTGCTTGAGTGGGTGCGGGGGTCTTAAGCCTCTTCTCCACCACTAACCACTTATAAAGATAGATTATGACGACCACTATGCCAAGGACTAAGAAAGCGTTTAGTAAACCGACAAGCGACGGAAACAGCCCTTCCTCCAGGGAAGCCAGTTAATACCACCAATTAAGTCTATTGAGTTAGCTAATAAAAAGCTTAGTAGTTGTGATTAAGAACCTACTATCCTGTACTTGATTTCCCTGAAGGGCGGGTACCTAGCTAGTCTAAGCTCCTCCACCATCACTTCGTGTAGGTAGGTGGCGGTAGCTAAGATCACGTACGTTAGGGTCGCCGGAATTAATACTAGGGGGGATAGCAGGTAGCATGCAGGGTATATCGGGAAAACCCTTGAAGTGCCTAGGTAGAGGATTCCCGCAGAGGTTACTTGATTTAAGTTCATGCTGAGTAGTGCGGTGGTTGCGGCTAGTTTGCTGATGAGTGCTGAGGTAAGCCCTAAGGATGCTAGTGTGGAGAGCGCTCCCCCGAACAACCATTTAACTCCCGTACTGAAGTCCCTGCCGCTGAAGAATAGGTAGTGTGTTGACGCTCCAGCGAACACTAGGTACATGCCTAGAACGAGTATCGACAAGGATAAGAAACTCAAACTCAAGAACGTATCGTATCTCACCGGGACACCGTAAAACAGTAACTCGTGGTGCGTCATAGCTACATACCCCTTAACCACCCCGTCTACTACGTAGACAGGGGTTACCACTAAGTAGATCAAGTAAATACCTAGGAAGATAGAGTAGGTAGGTGTTAAGGTGATGAGCTTACGCAACCTCTTAACTAAAATCAATTCTTCTCTGCTCAACAACCTCCTCACCCATGAATAAATACTTGATCATCACGTACGCGTACTCACCCCTACCCTCAACAAATAACACGTACGTGTTCCTAGGGCCTACCGTGAATCCCTGTAATTCCTCGACCTGAGCTACCTTGTGTGTTCTAGACAACTCATCGTATCTCATGTAAGTGACTCTAACCTGTGTTACGTTAATCGGTAGGTAGTTAGGGTTGCTTAAGATTAGGGAGTTATTACTGACTGAGATACCTAGCTTACCCCAGGATATGTGGAGTGGGTAACTACCTAATAGGAAACCCTTATCCAGCGTTAGGTTTACTAAGACCTTGAAGCTAGTTAGTCCCTCCTTGTAAGCCGCCGCGTAAGTTTCGGGAGGCACTATCACTGCTACACTATCCGAAGCCGGCATGTAAGCACTACACTCAAGCACCTGACCACCTACCTCAATCAAGCACCCGGCAACACTAACTAGCTTCAGGTTTTGCAAGCCATACCTCACCAGTATTAGGGAGCCTGGATCAAGTATCTCAACACTTCTTAAACTCATCGAGGGCTTAACGATCGTTGGCTCGGTCGTGAAGTGATGTATCGGTACTAAAGCTACTAAAGCTAAGTTGATTATGGTGAGGACTGAGAAAACAATTATCTCCACGTCCCCGAAACCCTTGGCTAGCCTCAGCAACTTCTCCCTCTCTTTAACCAGGTATAAGCCTACGTAAGCTAGGCAGGCAGGCAACCAAGCGGCCAGAGGTATTATTAAGACGACCCTATACCTCACGTAAGACTCAGGTATCGGCGGGTCTTCAGACGGGTTGTTATCGCCTTTAGTAACTACTTGAGAACCGCTCAACTCAACAACTCTGTGGACGGTGCAGTAGGTGGGGCTACTACACCAGACAACCACGTCGCCCACACCATAACCTACTATGTCCTTGTGGAGACTGACGAGTAGGTCGCCGGGCTTCATAGAAGGGTACATAGAGTACCCACTAACCAGTGAGACGTTCACGGGGAAGTAAGTAAACCTGCCAATCAGTATAAGCGTGAGTAGAGCTAAAACAACCAGTAAAGTTATTAAGTGTGTGGACCCGCGGCCCAAGCTCACACCTCCAGCTTAATCGGGTAGTAGACGCAGACCCCCCTCAACACCGGGTCATTACAGTAAACCAGTTCTAAGAACAGGGCTGACTGAGTGCCGCTACCCTTACTAACACTCACGCTAACGTTAGCTGACGTAAGCACCTTAAGTAGGTCCGTGATTACGGGTTGCGAGGGAAGCGACCCCCCGTCAATCACTAACGCCGTACTCAAGGTACCGTTCGTTAACTCAATCACTAAGTCCAGGTCCTGACTCACGACGGATTGGTTCGGGTAGAATATTAACCCAACGTAGTAAGGCTTTAAATCCTGGTTAATCACGCCGAGAACACGGGTTTCAGGCATTACGGGCGAGTAAGGTGAGGGGAGAACCCCCACATCAGCTCTAGTCGAAGAATCCGATAAGTTAACGGTTATGACGTGTAGTAAGATCCTGTAAGAATCCCCGCCGACCACCGCATCCCCTACGAGGAGATCGTTGCTTAAACACGGGTTACCCCCACTATCGTAGATTTTGAAGGACGCTCCCAAACCCCTGCCAACAACCAAGTCTTTCAGTATGTCTAGCCTCGTAACCCCGCCGCCCGACGTAGCCTCAGCCACCGCACGACCCTCATCATCGTATAACTCAACCCGGTAACCGGGTGGGAGACCCTCAACCAGTAAATACCTAGGGTTCCCGAGCGAGAAAACGAAATCATCGAATCTTGCCTGAGCACCGGATCCGGTGGCGGAGTTGACGCTTACGCCAACGTAGGAAGGCACGAAATACCTATTCCCCCCGATCTGCACACTACCTGAAGCAAGCTGATTACCGTTGACGTCGTATACGGCGGCCGATATTGTGTTCGTTGTGGTTGCCGTGTTCCTACTATAATTGATTAACATGATGAACCATCTAGACCCGTCAACCAAGAAGGTTTGAGAACTCCTGTAAAGCCTTGTCCACCCAGCCCCGCTATAATACCATATCTCGAGATACCCGGTAGTCCCGGAAACGTATACGTCGATCTCGTAGAGTCTGGAACCTACCGCAGCACTTTGGAGCAGGTCAACCCCCATGTATATCGTCCCGCCAGCTTGAACCACTTGCTGAACCTTGACGGAGACGCTGAACCCCGCGTAAGAAGAAATACTGGATACCCAGTAGTAGATAGACGTGCCGCCAGGACCCCCGTTATTATCGGTACCCAACAACGAACCACCCCTAAAACCAGGAGAACTAATAACCCAAGAACCACCCAAAGAAGCCCAACCAGCAGGCAAATACTCGAAATCACTAAACGTTAGAGAAGCCCTACCAACACGCTCAAGACCCGAACAAAAACAGAAAACCCCGGAACCATCAAAAACCACAGGAGGAGACTGAGGA
>Ga0272445_1001811_pt1 | contig 15657 bp, 17 predicted proteins | sample YNPCB0031_FD_194404 | JGI IMG/M metagenome (GOLD analysis project Ga0272445, IMG submission 194404) | Hot spring sediment microbial communities from Yellowstone National Park, WY, United States - YNP-CB-003-1 | ecosystem: Environmental > Aquatic > Thermal springs > Hot (42-90C) > Sediment... | reverse complement strand
CAATCGAGATAAGCAAGGTATTTAACGCAAGTTTCAATTCCTCATAGGTAGGCTCGCAATCCATTTTTTGTTTTATAAATCAAGCAGTTTGTGTTTTCAAAGAACATCCTTTTTTTAAAGGATAGCAAAATAACTCCCAGTTTTGTCAAGTCTTTTTTTCTGTCTAACCTCAGAGGTTTTTGCATTATCAGACATAGACGAATTCATAGTATGAGTTCCTCTCCGCCCTTCTTTATCCCTATAATCTCTCGTCCTGTGTACCAGGCAGTCCTGAATGTATAAATTATCACTGAATCCTCATCTTCATTGATAATCTTCTTAAGCTCTATCTTCAACTTCTCGAGTTTTGCAGGAGAAATCTCGCCCTCAAAAACAGAATTCTGTACCCAGTGAAGATATTTTCTGCAGGTCTTGAGAACCTTCTGCACCCTTTCTTCCTTGATGTCATATACAAGTATTACATTCATCTACCAGCCTGTGATAAATGGTTTGTATTCCTCATCACCAATGAGATGTTTTTCTATTTTGTATAGCTCAAGACGAATCAATTGTCTGTAGGATACATGCCTGGCCAACGATTTGTGTTCAAAAGTAGTTTTAAGTCGTTCATCCATCTCCCGCACAAAGAGTTCCCTCCCCTTTTCATTTAAGACAATGCCATCAAGTTTCTGCTCAAAATGTTGTGGCTTGAGGATGCCTTTGTTCACAAGGGTAAAAATCACCCTGTCCACAATAACAGGCTTAAATACCTCAGCCACATCAAGATTCAGCGAGAATCTCCTGAAATTAGTTGCATGCAAAAATCCTATCCTCGGGTCAAGATGGGTATGGTAAATCTCGCTAAGACAAACAGTATAGAGCACTGAGTTTCCAAAACTAATCAGGGCGTTCAGTCGGTTTTTGGGTGGCCTCCTTGTGCGACCTTCAAATATAAAGTGCTCGTTGTCAAGAATCCTGTCAAAGGCATAATAGTATTGCTCCCTTATATTACCCTCAATTGCCATAAGCTCATCTGTTGAGTTACAGCTGGCTAAAGATTCACTGATGGAATTTATCTTTTCTATAAACCCCTCCAGATTTTTCCCTCTATTCTGATAATAGGTTAATACCTTTTTGATATTCTCCACCCCTCCATTGACAAACTTCCTTGCAAGGGCAACCCTCTTTGTCTCATCCAGATAATGCTCTGCCTGTTTAAGAATCATATAGCCTGAGTTCATATGCTCCCTTGGATAGAATGAGCCCACATAATAGCCATAGTAGTTGAAAAAGTGTAAAATCACCTCACTCTCTGTCAGAAACTCTAGCAGGCGTTTGTTAATGGTTACCTCACCAAATATGAAAATATCTGATGTGTTTTCCACTGGAATATACTTTTTGCCCTCTTCTGTTTCAAAATAAATGGTGTTTTCCTTTCTTTTTAACTCTCCATCAGAGAATATGTAAATCGTCCTCTTCATGAAAAACAAAACTCAAAAAACCCACAATTTTTACAAAAGCTTGTTTTATAAACAGCTGGTGGATTGTCATCCAGCATAATGGACCTCATCTCAAAAAGACCATTTTCGAGTTCTTTTTCTAACTCCTCTGTAAGTTCAAATGGTATCCGACTTTTTTCCTTTGGTATTAAAATTTCACCTTTTGGATAAATACCATTTTCTCTAAGTTTCTTAAAATAATAAGCGAGTTGCATCATTGCAGCCTTTAACCCCTTTGATGACTTTTTAACCTCACAGATAATAAGTTCCTGGTCCTCTTTTTTTACAAGGTCAATCTTTACTCCTTCAAAAAGAATCTCCTTTTTTTCTCTCTGGTAGCTTTCTTCTGAAATAATTTTCCCTATAAGAAGCAAATCAGTTTCTGGGTCAGGATTAAATTGCCTTGCATAAAGCCAGAACTTGCGTTTGCATATATAGTAGGCATTAACGAGGTTTCCCGTAATGTGCATTTAATTTCTTCTAATAAATAAGCGTATCAGTTTTTGAATCACTCCTTAAAATCCCTATTTTGTCATCATAATCAGCCTCTACAAAATATATTCCCTGACACCAGCGAGAAATCTTTGTTTTAACCTCTTCACTGCATCCTTTTATATCCTGAATGCTTATCCATTCATCTACTGGCCAATCAGTTTCATTTTTACGCCAATTGGGTATTTGTACTACAAACTGTGACAATATATATTTTTTGAAAGAAGTGTAATTTTTTCCCTCAGCAGGTCGTTTAAGAAAATCCTCAACTTTCTCTAGAAATTTATCCTTTTGAGATTCATTTCCTCTTTTCGTGGGAATTGCTGATAGTGTATAAATCTCCCTGAACATTTTTTGTGCTTCTTCTTTTCTATCTGACATATAGCCCGCATCAAGGATGTCTTTTGTTTGATGAAATTTTAAAATATAGTTGCAATCATCTGGAAGTGATTCGTAAAGTCTTTTTACTATTTCATACTTTTTATATTCGGAACATATAATCTCAAAGTTTTGAACAGGAATCTGGTCATTTACAGAAGCCTTTTTTGATTTACCTCGCTTTTTCGTTTTCTTACTCTTATTCTTACCAAAAATTTCATCAAGAATTATTTCTATTAGCTTGTTCTGGTTCCCTTTAACTTTTTTCTTTTTTTCTTTAAACCATTCTTTAATATTTTCTTTATTAGAATCCTTCAAAGAAAGAATCTTCAAAGAAAGGAGTATGAGTTCATTATCATACACATAGTGTCTGCCAGATTGGAGACCATTTTTAAAAAACCAAACATATACATTAGGTTCTTCAATCTTTGGAACCTTATCTTTAGATGTTTTCGGTCCATATCTTCTCAAAACCCTTCCCATTCTCTGAACAAGAGCATCAAGAGGTGCAATTTCAGTAAAAAGAATATCAGCGTCTATATCAAGGGATGCCTCTATTACCTGCGTGGCAACAAGAATTTTGCCCTGGGATTCATTCTCTGATTTAGGATTACTGAATTCTTTCTCTAAATTCTTTTCTTTTTTTTCTCTATCACATAAAGTGAACTGTGAATGAAGAAGATAGATTTCATTTCTTATTTCAGAATAATTGTTGTCTTCATTTACTTTATTATTTAGTTGTTCAAAAATATCTTTTGCTTGTTTTACTGTATTGACAATAACCAGTACTCGTTTACCCTCTTTAGCCTCCTCTAATACTTTGATTAACTTTTCATCAGGAACAAAAAAGTCAATCTTATTATCATCGCTTTTATTCTCGATCAATTCTACCATGATCTTATGCTTCCGGATGGCCTTGAAGTCGGACTTCTTCTCTTCGTAGAGGTTGATTTCTTTAAAAGTGCCATTTCCCAGAGATTGTAGGAGCTCTTTCTGCACAAACTCTGGCAGAGTGGCTGTCATCAATAAAAACCTCCCACCCATCTCAACAATATGTTCAATGAATTTAACCACAATAGCAGCAGCTCGGGGATCATAAGCCTGAACCTCGTCAATAATAAGACACGAGTAAGAGAATGTTGCATAGATTTTTTCATAACCAGGTGGACGTAGAGCGTAAGGGAAGAATTGGTCACCGGTAGATATAATTGCTGGATAGGCAAGTTGACGAGCAAGGTCATAAGTTTTTAAATTTTGCTGGCTTTCGCCACCGTCTCCAAGAAGAAAGACATCTGCATCAGAATGAAGAAGTCCTGTCTTATCTTCACCAAAGAGGTCTTGTGACCGTCTGTAGATTTGATTTACCGCTGAGCGTAAGGGTAGTGTATATACGAACTTTTTGTCACTGCCCCAAAGAAAAGCAAACTCTGTTTTGCCATAACCTGTGGGTGCAATCAAAATAAGATTTTTATCTTTGTATTCATCAATCTTGCTTAATTGCCATATTGAATGTTCATCAATACTGGGAACTTTTTCCTTAATTTTCGCTTTTACTTTATCTTTAGTAGTATTTATGCCTAACGGAGATATTTCAGGATTAGCATTTCCTACATCTTCTCCCTCTTCCTCACAAAATGAGGCAAAGTGGTCTGCTCGCTGTAAAAATCCAGCTATTAAAATCCAATCTTTCATTTTCTTCTCATCAATATTAAGCCGTTTCGGCAAAAAATATAACTGATATGGTGGACTAACATATTCGGAAAATGGAACACCATTCTTTAAACCCTTTGCCATTTCACTGTTAAATTTAACAAACTGAGACCAGTTATTATCAAGTTCACTAATTTCTTTTTTAATGTTTTCTTCTATCTTATTTATCTCACCTGAAATCTCCTCTAACAGTTCAGCAAAGTCATCGTTGTAGGAACTCACAAGTTCAAAAAAACTTTCCCTCCAATGATGATATGCTATAGCAGAAAGGATTAACTTAACATACTCATTAGAGATATTCTTTTTATTCTGGAGTTCATCCTTGTTTAATAGTAAAACCGAAAATATAGAGTGAGGAATATTGATAAGAGGGTGATTGGGAAAATATTTGTTATTTTTCATGATTCTTATCTGGAAATAAGGAAGCGCTTTACCAATATCATGAAAGATCGCTGACACCCGTACATAATCATATAATGGACCTAATTTTTCTTTAAGTTTCTCAATCACATTTAATACATCCTTTGTATGCTCCTTAAGTAATATCTGAGTGTCTCCTTTTTTGCTACTTTTTGCCAGTATCTTTACTTTATTCATTTATCTCCTCCAAAATCAGAAAGAAAGACCGGAATCTTACATACTTCATCGAAAAGAAAATATTTTTCCTTAAATAATCCATCGCTTAGCTTAGCAGAGATATAATCAAATATGCGTTTTCCGTGACGGTTCAAAGTGTTATCATAGTTTTCTACGGTCCAGAAAGTTGGGAGTCTGTATAACAATCCTTCGTATTTTTCAAACTTCGTCAAACTATTATCTTGATTTGGATAGTAGATTTTCTCAGGGATCCAGAAGAAATATCCAAAATTAGCATCCTCTCTTTTTATTCTAAAATTAGAAAGGTCTATTACCTGTGACAATTCCTCTATTACAATCCAGTCCTCTGCACGTCCTATGTGCAAAATCTCCAAACGTTTGACTGGATTTTCAAGCGAAGAACGAATGTTTTCAAGAAAGCCTTTATCTTCATGGGCTAAATGAATCACCAGACGGACTTCATCAAGAACATCTATGGAGATTGGTGACTGACCCCCAATGTGTTCAATATGCCCACCAACACTACGAATCTCCACACCCCCAAAACGATTTACATGGGAATCCTTGGAGAGGTTTCTGAACCAGATGTATTCTGTTGTTTTACTTTTAAATCTACCTGCAATAGAAATTTTAAGATTTTTGAGTTTATTATAATCTTTTGGCATACCATCATACCCCAATAAATTGCAGAGGAAACCAATTATTGTTGAATATGGAGGAATGGGATAAGTATGTCTACGCTGGTAGGTAAATGGAATGCGATAATGTGCCTGTGGCTGATAAATTTTAAGACGCAATATTTTTAAGTTATCCATAATTTTTTTAACTTTAAGTTACTTTTTTTGTTCTTTGTTTTCAGTGGGTTGATACTCCTATCTCTCTTAGAAAGTCATCCCAGTTGTTCGAGATGTTTTCTCTTTCTTTGCTGTCTACCTTTAATCGCTCACAATCCTGAATATAAACAACTGGCTTATTGTTGCCATCCTTCTCAATCCATGAGTTTTTCAAAGCATCGCCAACACCGATAACTTTCCACTGATCGTGTTCCTTGCGAACATCTATATAAGGATGAAATACGGGAGAAGGCACTTTAACCGCGCCGGCGATAAGAAAGATCGGTATGATCGTGTTTGTTTCCCCACTGGATTGAGCATAAAGACCGTTCTTAATGGCTTCAAGAATAGCCTTTACTCTTTGCTTTTTCTCCATGAGATCTAGTCTAAACTCGACTTTCCATTTACCGCCGGCTATTTGGAATCCGCTTACTCCGCGTTGATTTTTTACAAATCTCAGCTCTTTCTGTTGATTGTCCTCTGTGTACTTAAAAAGTATCTCTTTCTTGCTTAGATCATAGCCATCAGCTAACCAAACATCCTGACCTAATTTGTCTACATCGAGCGTAAAGCTAACCTTGTAAAAGGACGAGTGTTCTTCTTTGTTGTAGGGATTCGGATCTACACTCAGCCCCTGCCCTTGTCCCCTTCTCACTAGATCGTGATTCGCATAGAAGGCAAGATCAGCCTCGTAAGAATAGAGAGAAACGGCTTTAGTGATACCCAGAGGAGCCTTCCGGGTAATAGATGTTTGCCCAGCGAGAGTGTACATATACCCAAAGGCATCCAACTCTTCACTGGTGAGGATGTCGTCCTGAGTGATGTCGAACTGCACAACCTCTCCTTGTCCTGTAACTTTTGCTTCTTTCCAGTCGTAGGCTGTCTTCAGCGTCTGAAACAGATAATGCCTTATCGCTGGCTTGCCGATGAACGAACGGACTTCGCCGTTTACATTGAGTTTCTTGATAGAAAGGATGTTGCCTCCAATTTTCTCATCCCGGTTCAGTGCAGACCCGTCAAAGATTATTGTAATGGTAATGTTTTTAATAGTATTGTTACTCATTGTTTACCTCCTTTTTTATTTTAGTTTCCTGTTCGGTTTCTTCTTCTCTACCCAGGATTCCACTTAAAAATGAAAAGAGAAAAACTTTAAAAAGTTCGTCTGTATAAACTGGTTTAAATGCTTCCACTAGTTGAGAAGGAAATTCCTTTTTTGTTGAGACAAAGATGCGCAGAATAGCATGAAATACCTCATCTCGTTTCCCTGAACGAATAAGTTCAATAATTCGATAACCCTGACGATCAAAGGCATCTTTAATGTCACGATTATTTTTAAAGGCAAAACCAGTTCGTTTTATACTGTCCATCAACTCTGCGGCATTCCAGCCTGCCACCTGGCGATAAAGCCCCTGAAATTCTTTCTCCTTTTCTTTGCCGCGACAGTCTTCCGCCGCCCATTGAAGAAGCTCCTGGAACTCCTTAATATTTTTTCGCAAGTCGTAATACACACTCTTGAAGTCCTCAAATTTCGGTTCACCACTTGCCAGTTGATTTTTGAGCTCTTCCAATTTTTGTTCTAATCTAACTTCTTGCGTAACTGAGGTATTCATATCCTCTCCTCCTTTTTATTTTTTCTTCTATCAATGCATAAAGTTTAAAGACTTGTTCAGCCACATGAGATAGATTAGAGCGATTCTTCTCAAGATGTAAGATTTGATTGACAAATTTATTCTCAGAGTCTCCGCGTTCACTGTACGGTTTAAGCCCAATCCGCAAGAGACGATAACCCAATTCAAGAAGTCGAGAAAAATTTTGATCAAGAACGAGATTAAGTATCCTGAACTCTCCAATCTGGCTAAGAAGCGTTGCAATACGTCGGTCAGAAAGAAGTTGAATTACCTCATAAGGTAAACCGAAAAACTCAATCTGGCCACCCCTCCGACTGACAACTTCTATATTCATCCCTGTCCAGACACCGAGAGTTACCTGAATCCTTGTGGAATATTCAATCAATGACATAGCTAAGATATTTCTTTTATTACGCATCTCTTCTGCAGACAAGGCACCAAAGACCTCACGGGCAAATTTGTTGAGATAGTACATCACCTGAAATGATGGTGCATTGATGAAAATCTCTGAGCCATCAGAAAGGCGAGTGAAGGCGAGGTGATGATGAATGATAAGGAAAGAACAGAGGTGGCAGATTACTGTGCTTTCATTTAGATTCCAAAAAGCGTTTGGAAACTCATTTATTGATGGACCTAAATGTGAGTAATGAACAATCGAAAACTTTTCAATTCTGTCAAGAAACTTAGCTTTACCTGGGTCTTTTTTATTTAGGCCATTAATAATAGTACTGTCTAAAGATCTCCCATTACCACAAATATTGCATTGTGTAGATACTGTTTTGTCTAAATATCCGACAAACTCAGTAAAAAGTTCCTTTTGATTTGGCTGAAGAAAATTTCTGTAGAGATTGCTTTTCCCAACAATTGAAGAGATCTTATTTTCACCAAAATATCTTTTTTGAAAATCCAATTTTGAAAAAAATGGCAAAGAAATACCTACAGAGCCATTTGAACTTAGCATAGTATGAATATTAAACTTTTCAATCTCTTCTGCAGAAAGAAGCAATCCAATCACGCCCGCATTATACAGCCAGTTAGAAGGGTAAAGGGTTATAATATTTTTGGAAGAATTTTCACTCATGGAGTGTTCCTCCACAAACCAATACATCCAAAACCTTGAGAATTTTTTGCCCCAAGTCCACAAGAAAATGCAATTGGAAAAACATCTTCAGGTAGTGAAATCTCAAAAATCCCTGACCATCCCTTAATTAATATGTCTTTATAGTAAACAATATTTTCATGCTTTGCAATTCTAAAAGGTTTTATATAACTTTTATCATCAAGAGATATGTCTCTTCCTGTGATAGTCCTATACTTCCGACGAAGGTTATCAAGAATAAGTTTGTTAAACTCTGGTTCAAGTGGTGAATAATAGTGGGTATATCTCTTACCATTTTTTTCTTCTGTTCTGTAAACTGTTATAGGCGAAAGAGTTTCAATTAAAACAGGATTTTTATACTTTGGTGGTGGTTCTATCCAGATACTAGAAATATAGAAAATTTGTTCTTCTGATATCTCTGGAATCTTCAGATTGATTGCTCGGTTCTTAATCAGGGTATTATAAAGAGAAATAATCAGCTCATGAATAGGGGATGCAATGATCCATGTAAGTGGAGGATAAAAAGTAATAGTATTTTTTGTACTGTCAATGACAGGACTTTTTGGCGAAATTAGCCTTGAAAATGTAAAGAGTTTTAAACCCCTGTCACTTTCTGGGTCCTTTGTGCCTTTATTATGTATTCTTTTCGCAAGTTGAGTATCAATATGGTGATAAATAATGCCTTGGAGAATCTCATTATGCCGAACTGGAAGGGTTATCTTTTCCCTTGAACCATTGATTTTTATCCGTATCCGCATCTTACTTCTCCCACACCTCCACACACCCAAACCCCTGGGAGTTTTTTGCTCCGAGGCCTGCGTCAAAGGCCATCTGGAAGAGTTCTGGTGGTAGTTGAAGTTCGTAAAGGCCGTCCCATGCCTTGATTACTGTGTCTTTGTAAATAATTATCCTCTCGTTTCTTGTGCTAACTTTGTAGGGTTTTATTATAGAGTCACCAAAAATTTCTTTACCAAACCATATACGGGCCTTTCTCTGGAGGTTCTTAATTATCAGTTCCTCAAAATCTGACTCAAAGGGATTGTAATAATAGGTCTTTTTGCGTCCATCAGGGGTTTGAAGGGTGCTATAGACAGTTATGGGTGAAAGGGTCTTTACAATCACCTTTTCCCTATATGAAGGCACAGGTTCTACCTCTACAGAGATTAGCTCAAGGGCCTCACCAGCAAGATAGAGTTTTCCATTCCTTAAAAGGTTTGAGGCAAAGGACTGGATGAATTCATGATAGGGAGAGGAGACGATAAGGTTAATTGGTCCTCTGAAGGTTATCTTTTTATCCCTTATCCCTGGTCTTTTTTCTGGTATAAGGCGTGAAAAGGTAAAGAGTTTCAGTTGCCTCTCTCCAGAAGGGTCTTTAAATCCCTGATTATGAATCTGATAGGCAAGGGAGTCCTCAAGATGTCTGTAGATTAAAGCCTGTACAAGGCCATTGTAATGGCAGGGTAGAACCAGAGCAGAGTTTTCAGGTTTAAATTTAATCTTAAGCCTCATGAATAAGACCTTTTGTAAAAATACCATAACTCAACTTAGCAGTCAACTTCGTATTGGAAAAAGTCAAAAACCTTTTGAGTAAAAAAATCAAGGTCAAGGGATTTACGATGTTTGAGATAGTAATATACAGCAGTACCACCAGCTAAATAAAATTCTCCCTCCTTAATAAATTGAATAACTGCCTTTATAGCCTTTTCATGTTTACTTAGTAGTTTCATTTTTTTGATAGTACAACCTCCAGAAATTGAAGGATTGAGGAGATAGAAGTTTTTTCCCTTTCTTGTATAAAAATTTTTTGATTATTTCATTTCCAACCAGTTTGGCAAAAAGACGAAATTGTTCAGGATTCCCTAATTCAAGTATTCGTGCGATTACAAATGGGCTGGTAAGATTCTCCTTTACTGATCCCCAATCATATTCCCAGAATAGGGGTTTCAAGATGTCCAGGTCAATTTTTTTGTTTTCCCTTTTCATCTTTAGTTAATACAGGGATTTTTCGGAACCTAATAAAATATTACCAAGAGCCTGTTTAAGAAAGTAGCATCAGTTTAGCCCCGGTGTTAAAACCATACCAGAAAAGGAATTGGTTGTCAAGTTGGTGGCGAAGTAACTGTGTTTGCACCATGAGGTGTTATTTTTGTATCATTCTATATGAGAATTGGCTGGTTTTCTACAGGAAGGGATGAGGAGGCAAGAAGGCTCCTTGAGGTGGTCCTCTTTGAAAGGATGAAGGGTCTCAAGGTCGATATTGCCTTTGTATTCTGTAACAGGGAGTATGGAGAATCTCCTGTGACAGATCAGTTCCTTGATTTTGTAAAAAACAATGGATTAAAACTCCTTACGCTTTGCTCACGAAATTTTATGCCAGACTTAAGGACAAGGGATAAAGAAGCCTGGCGTGAAGAGTATCACAGGGCTGTATGGAATATCATAAGGGAGTATAAAGTGGAATTCTCCTTCCTTGCTGGGTATATGTTAATTGTGGGCAAGTCACTTATAGAGGCTCATAAGATGCTCAATCTCCATCCCGCAATACCAGGGGGACCTAAGGGTTCATGGCAGGAGGTGATCTGGGAATTGATAAGGACAGAGGCAGGTTATGCAGGTGCCCAGATTCATCTCGTAACACCTGAGCTTGACGAAGGTCCTCCTGTAAGCTTTTGCAAATTCAGCATAAAGACTCCTGATTTTGAGCCATTATGGAGGTCCTTAAGAGAGGAGTTAAAGGAAAGGTCCCTTGATGAGATAAGAAAGGCCACACCTGAAGGGCATCCTTTGTTCAAAAAGATTAGAGAGGAGGAGTTCAAAAGGGAGATACCCCTTATTTTGCTTACCCTGAAGAAGGTATCCCTTGAAGGTCTGAAATTTCTAAAAGGAGGAATAGATCTGAGTGATGAGGTCAATGAATATATCAGGCAGAGATAGTGAAGGTAACAGTTATGGACTTATAGCCTTTGACCTTGAAGGACCCCTTTCTCCACAGGACAATGCCTATGAGGTTATGGGATTGACTGAAAAGGGATATGAGGTCTTTGAAAGGCTTTCAAGGTATGACGATATCCTTACCCTTGAAGAAAGGCCTGATTATGAACCTGGTGATACCCTTTATCTCATCTTGCCCTTTCTTATTGCTGAAGGCATTAGCGTGGAAGATATTCTTAATGTCTCAAAAAAAGCTGCCCTCACACCAGGTGCTGAGGAGACTGTCAAGGCCCTGAAAGTGCTGGGCTATCCTCTTGTTATAATCTCAACAAGCTACCAACCCCATGCCCATTATATTGGTGAAAGACTTGGCATAACACCCGACTGCATAGCCTCAACACCCTTTCCATCTGAAAGGGTCGAGATAAGGCATGAGGAAAAGAAAAGGCTCCTTTCACTGAAAGAAACCCTCCTTAAAATATCCCCAGGGGAAGACGAATCTCTCAAGAAGGTTCTTGATCAATTTTATCTGAAAGAACTCCCGGAGATGGGCTTCTATAAAAGAATATCAGGCCTGAAGGTTGTTGGAGGAAGGAGGAAGGTTTCTGCATTAAAAGAGTTCATGGAGAGGTTCAAGGTAGCTCCATCTCGAACTGTCTCAATAGGAGATAGCATAACAGACTTCAGGATGCTTGACTATATTAATAAATCAGGAGGTCTTGCCATAGTATTCAATGGGAATGAATACTCTGTTCCTTATGCAACTATTGGCGTAGCAAGCGAGAGCCTTCTTGGCGTTGTTAAACCTGTAGAGATATTCTTTAAAGAAGGAGCTCAAGGTGTTAAGGAGTTTATACAAACAGTCAACAGTCAACAGTCAACAGTCAACAGTAAATGTTATTACACCCTTATAGAAGGCTGTGAAGATTTAGACTCTGTTATTGCCATTCATAAACTCATGAGGAGAAAAGTTCGTGGGAAGGCAGCCCAGCTTGGATAACACTGTAACAGTCAACAGTCAACAGTCAAAACAGTCAACAGTTAAGGTCTTAGGTATTGGTGCCCTTAATGTAGATTATATATTCTCTGTTGAGGAGCTTGTAATTGATGGAGAGACAGCAGTACTGGAATTTTATAAATCACCAGGAGGGAGTGCAGTAAATACAATTACCCTCCTCAAACAGCTTGGTATTTCCACAGTATGTTTTGGTGTTCTCGGTGATGACGAAGATGGTGAGTTTTTCCAGAATTGCCTCGCAAGGAAAGAAGTGGAGTTAAAGATAAAGAAGGTCCAAGGGTTCACTGGAAAGGCCTTTATCTTTGTTGACAGGCTCGGAAGGCGCTCTATCTATGTAATGCCTGGTGTGAATCTCAGGCTTGAGGAGATAGATTATCCATCCTTAGAAAGGTTTGACTTTAACTGGGTCCATGCAACGAGCCTTGTTGGAGAAAGGGCCTTTAAGAAACAGTTCGAATGGCTCTTGAGCCTTCCAGATGAGATAAAGATAAGTTTTTCACCAGGAAACCTTTATTCAAAGCTCGGCCTGAAGACCCTTGAGCCTTTGCTGAAGAAGACCTATGTGCTTTTTCTCAACAGGGATGAGATTTTTATGCTTGCTGGTAAAAAGTCAAAAGTTAAGTTTAAAGAGGCGTTAGAAAGACTTCATGATACAGGTGTTAGGTTGATAGCTGTCACTCTCGAAAAAAAAGGAGCCCTTATAAGTGATGGTAGAAAGGTTATTAAAGCACCTTCAATGGCAGAAAAGGTGATTGACACAACAGGTGCAGGAGATGCCTTCAGCGCAGGTGTCCTCTATGGTCTGATTAAAAACCTTGAGCCCGAGGAATGTCTCAGACTTGGCAATTACCTTGCTGGGAAGGTTGTTGGAGTGTGGGGCTCTCAGCTCAGTCAAGTCCGTATTCCTTCCATCTTTCAGTAACAAGCCTCACAATCTCTTCAGACATCTTTATATCAGGAGGCCAGGGTCTTGTAAATCCCTCAGAGGGCCACTTTTTTGTTGCATCTATACCCATCTTTCCACCATAGGCTGGAAGGGGTGAGGCATGCTCAAGGACATCAAGGGGTCCTTCAAGGATCACTACATCCCTTTTTGGGTCAACATTATTGCCTATCCTCCAGAGGACCTCTGAAAGGTCCTGAATGTTCACATCCTTATCCATAACAATTATTATTTTTGTAAAACTCATCTGGCCCATACCCCAGAGGGCATACATAACCTTTCGGGCATGACCTGGATACCTCTTGTCTATGGAGACAATAGCAATATTGTGGAAAACCCCTTCTATGGGAAGATTCATGTCAACTATCTCTGGTAATTGCTTTCTTATAAGGGGAAGGAATATCCTCTCTGTTGCCTTGGCAATAAAGCAGTCCTCCATAGGAGGCTTTCCCACAATAGTTGCTGGATATATGGCATCCCTTCTGTGGGTTATACAGGTGATATGAAATACAGGGAATTCGTCCTGAAGAGAATAATAACCTGTATGGTCTCCAAAAGGACCTTCTATCCTTCTTTCACCTGGCTCGCAATAACCTTCAAGGACAATCTCCGCATTGGCAGGTACCTCAAGGTCAACAGTCTCGCATTTTACAAGCTCCACAGGCTCCTCACGAAGGAATCCAGCAAAGAGCATCTCATCAATGCCTTCAGGAAGAGGAGCTGTTGCTGAATAGATGGTTGCAGGGTCAGAGCCAATAGCAACAGCAACCTCAAGCCTCTTGCCCATTGCCTCTGCCTTCCTATAATGCCTTGCACCATCCTTATGCATGTGCCAGTGCATACCAGTGGTCCTTTCATCATAGACCTGCATCCTGTACATACCACAGTTTCTCACACCTGTTTCAGGGTCTTTTGTAAAGACCATTGGAAGGGTTATGAATCTGCCTCCATCAAGGGGCCAGGTTTTTAGGATCGGAAATATGTCAAGGCTTGGAGAGTCCTTTATAATGACCTCTTTGCAAGGACCTGACTTCACATATCTTGGAAGAAAGTCTGAGAGCCTTTTCAGTTTTGGGAGCATCTTGAGCTTCTCTATTATATTTGTCGGTATCTCTGGTTCGAGGAATTCAAGGGCCCTTCTGCCAATCTCGTCAAGGTCCCTTACCTCAAGGGCTAATTTCATTCTCTCAAAAGAGCCAAAGAGATTCACCACACAGGGAAATCTTGAGCCCTTTGGCCTTTCAAATAGAAGGGCAGGACCACCTTTTTTAACTATCCTGTCGTTAATCTCAGCTATCTCAAGGATAGGGTCAACCTCAACAGGGATTCTCTTGAGGAGTCCCTTCTCTTCAAGAACCTTAATGAATTCCCTCAGGTCTTTATAAGCCATAATGAGTTTCTTATCCTCATTTGCCTTTCTTCTGTCTGTAATCCTCTATTGCCTTCTTCAGGGCATCTGCTCCGAGATTGCTACAATGCATCTTCTGGGGTGGGAGTCCTCCAAGGGCCTCTGCAACAGCCTCCTTAGATATCTGCATCGCCTCATCAAGGGTCTTTCCCTTTACCATCTCTGTAATCATACTCGATACTGCTATAGCAGCCCCACAACCAAAGGTCTGGAATTTTGCATCCACAATTCTATCGTCCTTAACCTTTATGTAAAGCTTCATCACATCTCCACAAACAGGATTACCCTCTGTGCCGATTCCATCAGCATCGGGCATCTCACCCACATTCCTTGGGTTCATAAAATGTTCCATTACCTTCTGACTGTACATGGTCATACCTCCTTCTATTCAGGTTTACAGGCTGGTGAACCAGCCTCTTCCCAGCCTTTCTGGTATGGTGAAATCTCCCTCAGTCTCTTTATTATCTGGGGAAATTCATTTATAAAATAATCAATCTCTTCCTCTGTATTGTCTTTGCCAAGGCTGAAGACAACAGAGCCCTGGGCAAGCTGAGCAGGAATACCCATGCTCAAAAGTATTGGTGAAGCCTTCAAGGCCTTGCTTGAACAGGCAGAACCACTCGCTCCATAAATGCCTTTTGCTGCGAGCATCAGGAGCATTGCCTCTCCTTCAATGAACTCCACACAGAAGCTCGCATGACCCGGTAGCCTTTCCTCGGGATGGCCTGTAAAATAGATATTCTCAATCCTTGCCATGGTCTCTTTTACGAGCTTATCCCTTAGTTTTTTTACATGAGCCATTCTTTCTGGAAGCTCCTTTTTTGCAAGTTCTGCTGCCACACCCATGCCAACTATGGCAGGGACATTCTCTGTTCCAGCCCGCCTTCCACCCTCTTGAATGCCTCCGTATATAAGAGGCACTATCCTCAGTCCTTCTCTCACATAGAGGGCTCCTGCGCCCTTTGGTCCATAGAATTGATGGGCAGCCATGCTCAGGAGGTCCACACCGAGGTCTTTCACATCAACAGGGATGTTTCCTGTTGAGGCAACGGCATCAGTATGAACAACGATGTTGTGCTCCTTTGCTATTTTCACTATCTCCTTTATTGGCTGAATTGTCCCAACCTCACTACTTGCATGGA
>Ga0272445_1001808_pt1 | contig 15676 bp, 14 predicted proteins | sample YNPCB0031_FD_194404 | JGI IMG/M metagenome (GOLD analysis project Ga0272445, IMG submission 194404) | Hot spring sediment microbial communities from Yellowstone National Park, WY, United States - YNP-CB-003-1 | ecosystem: Environmental > Aquatic > Thermal springs > Hot (42-90C) > Sediment... | reverse complement strand
TTGAGCCTATTCTGACCTCGGGGTTTGCGGCTAAATGGAATATGACGTTGTAATCATCGACCTCAAGCTTCTTAAGGTCGGGCTGGCTTAGAAGGTCGCCCTTTATGAATGTGAAGTTTGGATGGTTAAGCCAATGCTCAACGTTCTCCAAGGAGCCTGTTGAAAGGTTGTCGAAGACGCAGACATAATCTCCTCGAGCCATGAGCGCGTCGACTAGGTGGCTTCCAATAAATCCCGCACCACCAGTAATCAGAACGCTTCCCATGCCGGATTCACAGCTTCCTATATCAGGTTGCATAGAGCCCTAACCGTGTATGTTAGGCTTGATGTTATGAAGAAGGCTTGTAAAAGCTTTGGCAGTTTACTGTCGAAGTGGGCTAGAAGCCTAGATGACGCCCATAGGCCTTCGGCTATTAGTATTGGGAATGGCATGACTAGTAGTAGGCGTGATTGTAGGGCTACGTTTGCGAAGAGGAATGGTGTTGATGCTACTGCTACCCATATTAGGATTAGTTTTGAATATTCGCCTTTACGTTTGAACATGCTTAGAATCCCTATGAGTGCCAGTGACATGTGTAGTGGGTTGAAGAGTAGGCCTCCGAGGTACGTTCTTGTTAATCGGTTTAAATTCCAAGCAAGGTTTAACAGGTTTTCGAACCCGGAGTATCTGTTTAGCGTGGTAACTGATGCTGTTAAGCCGCTTCTCCCAGGTGTTAGGCTGTTTTTCAAAAGGTCTACGGCGGCGTTTACGATGAGTAATGTAAGCAGGTGTTTGTTGACTGTAAGCCTGCCGCTTCTAAGCGATTCTAGGGTTGAGAGGGCTAAGTATGCCGTTAGAGTGGCCATGAGTATGCTCCAAGTCCAAGTGTGCGTGTAGAATATGGCCGTTGATGCTATTATGCATATGGTTAGGCTTTTAACATCACCCTTTGTCAGGCTTGGGGTTAAGCCTATACACGCGTAGAACAGCGTTAACGCAATCCAGTTTGCGAAGAATCCTCCAAACATGTTAACGGTCATGTTGAAACCAAGCACCGCGGCTAGGGATGCTAATACCGCGTATGAATCTTCCCCAGATAGGCGTTTAGCGGAGAAGTACACGGCTAACGTGAGTAGGGGAGCTGTGAGAAGTGCTTCGAAGTTTAAGACGGCTTCCCTTGGAATTCCGAGGCCCACCAGACCGTATAGCATCAGCAGATACAGCATCCTACACCAAAACCAACTGTAGAACACATACTCTAAAGCGTTTAAAAGGTCTCTCGTAAGCATACCGTCAAGAGACATCGCGTAGCCCCGTATATCTACAGATACAGGCTTGAAAGTCGGGTTTATGGATGGGAGGTATGATATTAGGGGTAAGGCTATGCTGAGGAATAGTGCAAATGTCAAGCCAAGCCTCCCTATGAGTATATTATTCGGCGAGTCGTAACCGTCATTCGTGTTTATAACCATATTGCATTTAACCTTTAGCCTGACGCGCCCCTTGAGAACCTTGGCGATTATCGGGAGTAACCAAGCGTAAAGCATCACCAGTAAGAGCAACGGGTATATTGGAGCATATACGTGGAATAGGCAGGCGTCAAGCTCAGAAAGCCTTATGAAGCTGTGGTCTTGTGAAACTTGCTGGTTCCACATATAGACTATCCAGTATGCGAGGGGCAGACCGCCGATAGCTGTCAAAATGGCTAAAACGTACACGGATACTTTTGCCAGTTTAACCGCTTTAAACCCGCCTATCGCGTAAACGCATACGGATACTAAGACAACGGCCGATAAGATTAGAGCCACATAGGTTAAGTCTATACTGTAAATCTTATTCCAAACGACGCCGCGAAATAGAATGGCGTATTCAGGCTTAAATAGGCTTATAGCGTAGAGGTACGCTGAGGCAATCCCTAAAGCAATGAGTACGTGGAAGATCTCTATGGGGATTTTCTTAGACAAAAACCACACCTTTCTAGCCCTATAAACTCTATCAATTCGTTGTTATGCGTTTTTCTCTAAAGTGTCAATTAACGTTCTGTAGCAAGGATTTTATAGCAAGTTTCACGGCTGAAGCTCAGATTCAGATTGATTAATTTATTAAGCTTTACATGTAATGGTGTTCGATTTTCGTCCATAGTCTATGGAGTTTTGTTCGAAAGCATCTCCATAGAGTAGCTGAAGACAGAGAAGAAATACGAAAACAAGAATTAAGCCACAAAGCATTTATTTATAATTCGCTATCGTAGTATCGGTTTGGATTCTCTGCCCTGTACATCTCGAGCAAGGCCATTTCATAAATTCTTATTGAGCTAAGAATGTGGTCCACTCCAATTGGACCTTGATATCCTTTGATAATTGCATTGTATACCGAGTTTATGAAATTGAAATGATACCCTTCTTTGAATTTACCAAGGATATATGAAAGTGCAGTTGAAAATAATGATCCAAGTAGTTGCACTGAGGTCGTAATATTCAGTGCAAATTTCGAATAGAGATTGTCGGTATAGTTCTTTTGCATAATAAAGCTGTTGTTTTCAACATTTATCGAAATTGTTGCTTTTTCGCTCATAATGTTTATTATTGCTGGATTAGTCATCTTTTTGGACAAAGTAATAACACCCATGGTGAAAGCTGATTGAAGTAATATAGTAAGAGTATCTATATTATGGTAATTATCCGCCAGAATATTTACATGGGCTTTATTGATTGAGCCCTTTACAAAAGCAAGTGCTATATATATAGGATGCATACAAACTTCAGCAAATTGTTTGCCAGGGAGATTCTTCATCCATTGGGGGATTTCACCCTTCAGATAGGTGGGTATACGCCAATAAATGTGGATGTACTTAACTTGGCCAAACTCATCAGTATCAATTAGCTGGCGGGCTCTTAAAACGCATGGATGGAAAAGGAAATTCTCAACTTGAAATATTCTTACATGTTTTTGTTGAGCCAAATCAAAGAGGTGTTTGGCTTCCTTAAAAGATAAGGTAATTGGTTTTTCAATTATTAAATTACAACCAGCACTGAGTGCGTCAAGCGCAATTGCATAGTGTGATTGTGGTGGCGTACATATGTGAACAACATCTACACTATTTTCGGACAATAACTCTTTTAGGGAGGCGTAGCACCGATCTATGTGCCAATGCTTTTTTACCTCTTCCCATTTTTTAAGATTGGAATCAACCACACCAATAATGTCAATACCCATCTTCTTTAGAGACAAAAAATGAAGTTTGGCAATATGACCTATACCAACTATGGCTGCTTTTATCATAGTTCACCTCAGAGCCTTTTATCCTAAATTAAACATCGATATATATTTATTGGTAGCGGTTTGTTCAACTAGTCTTTACTTATTCGCTTTTCTCTTTTCCTCCAAAAAAGCGAGGGGGTTATCCGAATTCTACCTTCCATTGGATGATCCCGCAGAATTAAAGCTGAAGTTACAAACTCAGATATAGTGTTTTTATGAAAAAGATAGAACCAAACAATTTTACCATGGTACAAATAAGTCAACAAACCCTATATTCAAGGAAGAGGAGTTCATCCCATACATGGTAACTGTTCCATTGTTCAAATGTTTAGGATTACTCCCCAACAATCACTACAAGATATTTTGCCCACTGTGCCCCGCAGATTACACCGTTATGATTATAACCGCTACTATCATGAGCAACTGTGCCATTACCTTCATTTAAAGGAAGATAAAGCACTAAACCGTCGACAATATTGGTGCCATTATACAAAAGTCTGACTTCTTCAGCTGAGAGAGGACGATTATAAATCCGGACATCTCTAACTAAGCTGGGGGGCGGAAAACCAAAAGCGTTTCCAGAGTATCTACATCCAATATAGAGGGGGTCTTTATTGAAGGGTATAGTCACATGTACATTAGTACTTGAATCAAGTTCGCCATTAATGTAAATGTAAGCAGTTACGCCATCATATACCATTATAATATTCCACCATTTGCCGAGGTCTCTAACGGAGAACACTTTGTTACTTTCCAAGACGATTGAATGGTTTAATAGGAGGGCAAATTTTTTGTTCCATCTCCAACTTAGCTCATATCCATTGTACTTTTTTGATATGAAAAAGGTATCTATATTGGGTAATTGATCTGGATTAATCCAAATAGAGAGAGTTAACCCTTTTATGGGCATTAGAGAGTCATCATGTTCAACTCGTATATAGCCAGTACCGTTTAATTGTAATGCAACTCGCTGCTCAACTGAATGAGGCAACACCCTATAGATGCCAGCATTCCCTTTTTCAAACACTAGCTTTAGGAAAGTATAATTCCCCAGAATTGATTTATACTCCTCAGGGCTAAAGGGCTTAGCAACGTATCGATTGTCTCCACCAATACCCTCCCAAATGTACTGTCCCCACTCAGAAGTCACTAAAATGTATTTGACATGATATTTGTCGATAAAATTTAATAATATTGATTCGTCATATATATGTCTTAATACGTTTAGAGCTTCAATTGCACGTTGAATTTTGAAATCAGAAAGAGACCAGAGTAATGAGGTTGTGTTTTTGACAGAAAATGATTGAAGATAAAACCCCGTGAAAGAAAAATCGTCTAAGATAAGTTCGTCTGGCTTAATGTTATCCTTAGCCCATAGGAGAACGTCATAATCATTAATGAACCCACATCTCGTAAACCAACTGTATTTATTTGCTTGTTCGAGTGAAAAGTTAGAAACTACACTAGGAGTAAATACAAGAAAAATTAATAGAACTGCTAAGACATTACTTAGGCTAAGGTGCATCAGGAAACGTCTATTGAATAACTTAAAAATTATAGAAACTAACTTAAGATGAGAGGAAAAATGATTTAACAAGATTGCCAAAATTATCCAAGAAATCAAAGAACACACTATAAAACTTCTGCTAGGCAGAATAAATGAGAAAAATGGGAAAAGGGCGGGTATCAGCGAAAGCATTAGTGGTATGAAAATCACAATATAGAAAATTGAGAGTTCAATGTAAATTCGTTTAACGATGAAAAAGACTGAAGTACCTCCAGCTAATATTGTTGCAATTCCAATTGGTGTGTAGAATACTGAGTTCTGCATAGCGTTTCCAGCTCTGTAAACACGTAATCCGTAAACACGGAGGATAATTCCTCGCATAAATTCGGAAAAGAGAGTAGGATTAGCTAGTACAAGCGTCATAACAACAAAAAGCGAAGCTGTTGCCAGCAAGACTATGCCTAGAAGCAGTTTTCTCTGTTTTTCTACATTGTCTAGAATTTTGTGCAGTTTTCCAGTGTATATCATTGAAATTAAGACATATAACAAAGGAAATGTTACGAATGGAGGATAAATTATGAAAATAGTTAAAATTATTAAAAACAATAATATATTGTTACGCCACGTATCAGTATTACCAATTTTGATCATATTAGTTACTATTGGATAAATTATAAACAAGAGGCTAGCCAAAAATCCAAACAAGCTCTGGTATGGTCCGTTGTAGAAATATCCGAAAACCCATTGTGTTAAGTCTGAACCGACTGAGAATGCGGAAAAGAAAGTGAACAACGAAATTAGTTTTGAATTCGTAAGCAAGTAAGTTGAAATATAGAGCAACATCGGAATAAGAATAGCGATAGCTCCTCCAACAATGAATACTGCTTCACCAGGAAGGAGCCCAGTTAAGGATGAGAAATTAGCTGAAAGAATATGTAAACCTGTGAAACCCATTAATGGAGGGGCTGAAGGCAAAGAAGCATCGTATGGCGACATGTTAAATGTGATCTTCTGGTTGTATAAAAGGGTACTCGTATATAATCCATGCCAGAATATATCACCTGGCGGCGGCCATCCGAAGATAGAGATAACTGTGCTAAAATGCAGGAAAACACCTAAGAATAAAGTAGCAGGAAGAATATTCTCTAAAGAGATTACTTTTGACCAATGTATACTTTCATAGTTGAATCTTATGTTATGATGATAAATGTAAAATACCAAAGAAATTATTGTTGTTGCGAAAAAGAGAGCCCCATTTATTACGACAAAGCCAGCAATGAAAAGTAGAACTGTAAGGGTCGTTAAGCCCAAAGCAAGGATTAAGGGTAACTTTATGAAAAACGGAAGATTAAGAAAACTTTTGAGTTTGGCCCAAAGTAGGATTACATAGCCCAGAGGGAAAGAAAGGAGGTAAAGCAAACCTATATATAAAATGGCGGATGTTTCACTTAACATAGGTAAAATATCTGCAGTCTGAATTTAATTCTGTCAAGTTTGCTTAAGGAAAAGACCAAATTAACCCGCCAAATTTGTATTAACTCTTTTTTAATACAAGACATATAATAGGGCGAGACCCTAAAGAGAATGCCCTCTTTGCTGTTTCCTTTGAAACCTTGTTCCAATCAAATGTATAATTCCAAACCCGCCGAGAGGGGCATAGTATTCTTCTACCTCAAGTTCAAATCCTTTACAAAGCTTATTTAGACGTGCATCATCATAATATCTTTCAAGACCTGGTATATATCTATACTTCTCTGCCCAAGAGGTAGTTATGATCACTCTACCTCCAGTTTTACACACACGAAATATTTCCATCATTACACGGAGGTCTCCATGTTCGTCTATTGGATTGCCATACTCACCTGTGCCGATGTGCTCGATAGTCGAAACACATGTAATAACATCAAAAGAATCATCAGTAAAGGGAAGGTATCTGGCATCCGCAAAATAAAAATTCAACCTCTCATGTCTGAAAGGATATTCCCAAATATCGATAGCGTGCACGTAGTAACTTTTCTTAGCAAGGTTGAATGCAAATGAAGAGCCTGAGCAACCTATATCCAATATGTTCTTTACATCACCTATATATTGTAAGGCAAATGAATACTCCACAATTCTTCCAGTTTTACCTAATACAAATGATGCAACTCTACGTTTCATGTCTTTCAGTTTAATCATTGCTCTCATTTTAGCGGTTTCTAACTTCATTTTTATCTTCCATTATTAGATACCTTTTTCAAAACCGAAGAAAGTATCTTAAGATTTCTTTCATTTTTAATCATTGTATTCGATTTATTAGTTCTAGCCATAGTTTCATTTTTTCTAATTGTAAACTGATGAAATCTTTATGGATCTTTTCACCAAATTTATCTATGTTTCTTTCAATTCCCTCAGCTAACTCTAGATAGCATTCAAAGTAGTCTTCACCGTTTAGTTCTAAGGAATCTACAATCTTCCAAAGCGTTTCGTTCATTATCATTCCTTCAAGCTCTGCCTTTAGGTCTCTAAACGTACTTCTTGGCCTCTTATCATGATAAACTAAAGGCTTACCCAAACATACATTATCGCCTAGATGATCAGCGATTTTCTTAATGAACAAGCCAGACCATATGTCATCAAATCTATCAATGCCCATAACTTTCATATATAACTGATAAAACGCCGGAACTATCTTTCTTTGGAATGAAGTATTCATGCTACAGATTGCAAAGTATGTTCCTCTATCAACAATAACTCTATCTCTCCTTAAACCAACGCTTTTAATACCACTTCTACCATCTAAACCGCCGTTATAGAGTATCGTAAGCGCATCTAAATCTGGATGACCAGCCCAAAGGCCCATGTTAAGCACACATTTTTCGTTGTTGGTCTTCTTCCAAGTGTAGTTTTCAACCCTAGTCTCAGGTGCATATGGATGACCTCTTGGAAATACCATGAGATTACTGTTTAAAACTAAGTTTTCAATCGTATTATACCATTTAGAATTAGAATTGACGATAATACCTTCACCATTAAGCAAATTATCTAAATGCCCTCTTATTAAGTCATGACCGATTATATGGAAACAATCATCATCAAGCTCGAGAATTACATCAGCTCCTTCTTCATATGCAATTAGAAAACCAAAGCTTGTTTCTGCATGACACTTTTCAGGAATTATTGAAGAGTATTTTTCATAACTTCCCATAAAATGGTCTTTAAACCATTGATCTCTTTCTCTAGGTCCATAAAATTCATAGTTGAAACTCTTCAATATCTTCCTATTTTTCTTTCTAACGACTTCGTCTCCCTCATCCACCACAACAACTTTAACATTGTTTTTCAATTCAACAATCTCTTTTTTAAAATTATAAAGGTTGGATAAAATGTTGATAGATGCAATGACGATATAAATCTTCATAGATAATTTTCTTTATCCTTCATTTTTTAAGAATACAGTTATAAGATTAAATATAATTCTAGCCATGATTAACTATACCTAGTCCTGTAGGAGATTATACACACTCAAGTATTTCTCATACATTGTTTTTTCGCTAAAATTGGTTTCCACAACTAATCTACAATTTCGTCTATTCAACTCTCTTGCTAAAAGAGAGCACTTAGCTAACTCTCTCAAATTGCTACAAAGGTATCCATTTACACCATGTCTTACTACTTCCTCAGCCGAGCTGTTAATCAGACCTATGACAGGGGTACCAGTAGCTAGTGCTTCTAGATGAGCTGTAATGAGCCCTATCTCATATGACGTCACCAATAAAGCATCACAGTTTCCCAAGATACTATATATTTTTTCAGTTTTTATATTAGGTAATAAGTCTACATACTTCCTTGACTTAACCATAGTGATGAGTTGTTTAGCATAACTTGATAGAGGGAAATCCATCTTCCCCATGATAAATAACTTTATATCATATCCTTGTTTATAAAGTAAATCGGCAACTTTTATAGCTAAATGGGGGCGTTTTTCTGGAACTAATTTTCCCAGAAAACATAGCTGGATTTCATGACTTTTTTGAGGTTTCAAATTGAAGGGTATGCTTACAACATCTATTCCATTGTGAATATACGTTATTAAGTCATTGCCAAAAAATGGTTTATATGCATTAAAGGCCCTTTTGCTTATTGTGACAAATTTCGTCTTCCTTGGTAGAAAACTTGATATTGATGTAGTTAAAAATGGCCAGAATTTTCTAAGTGTTAATGGACAATGTAATGTAGTTATAACTCTATCTTTTGAGAATAATGATGCAGGAATTGCTTCTTCCGAAATATGATTGTGTATTATGTCAAAGTCGTCTTTTCGACTTTTAAGAAAAGCTTTTATAGAATACATACTTAAAATCCTCTTCATAATGAATCTTCTTTCTGTATAATATGTTCCTTCAACAAAAGAGGAATCCTTAACATTTGGAATCATTGAAGGTTTTCCAGCAATAACTGTAACGTCATGACCATTTTCTGCCTGAATCTTAGCTAGTAAGTAAACTACTCTTTCTGTTCCACCATAACCTTTTGTAGGAATGCTTACTGGATTTGATATATGGAGAATTTTTAACCGAGTCATGATGCATAAATATTATTTAAGATCGTAATGATGTCTAAAATTACGAATTAACGTTGGAAAGTGAGGTTTAAGAATTATAGTTGAAAGCGCATCGTTTTTATTAATCTTCTCCTTCAGTATTTTACGACGAATATGTATGTTTTTAAAGTTTTGAAAAATCCATAAGATGGCACTAAAGATTGCTAATGTATGCGCTGGATTAATTTTAAGTAGATAGATAGCCTTTATGCATTCAAATAAGATAAAAAGAGGCAAAGTTTTTATATCAGACAAAGATGCAAGTGTTATAAATTTATTTCTTGTATTTAGATAGACAAGGTATGCTGGAGATTTTTTCAATTTTGCGGTACGCCTCCTATTGTGAACCGCTGTAGCTGATGGAACACATACTACCATAAATCCTTTTTTCCATACTCTCAAGGATAAATCTACGTCTTCATAGTTGAAATAAAAACTTGCGTCAAAGGGCTGAAAGACTTCATTAGCTCTAAATATATCGGCTCGTAAGAGCAAGCAAGCACCTGCACCGTATGACACTTTAAAAAAATTTGCCCTAGTATTAAGAGAAGATATAGGCTCACCATGGAAAGGCATATACGAATAACCCAAAATATCTATAAATGCACCTGCACAATCAATAAGTTGATCAGGTGTTATTAAAAGAGGTTGAGCAAGACCTATATTAGGAAAATCTTCGATTGTACGGATGAGATTAATTAGTGTTAGTTCATTAAGAATTACATCATCATCAATAAATAAGACATACTTAGAAGATGGATCTACGGCCTTAAAGCCAATATTTCGTTGTGCAGGTAGACCAAGATCTTTTTTAAGTAATATCAATTTATCAATATAAAAACTTATTCCAGTTTCTTTGATATCATTTTTGGATATTCCATAAGATACAACAATTATCTCTTTATTATTATATATTGATTTCTTAACTGCAGCTATGCATGATTGTAATTTATATATGTCACGATAAGAATTGATTATTATAGAAATCCTTGGTAAACTTTTATTTGATTCCATATAAACTAATGAACCAACATATTGAAAAGTGATTCGTACAATCTAGCTATTGTTTGCGGAGAAAAGTTCTCTATAGCATATTTTCTTCCATTATACCCGTATTGTTCTCTAATTTCTTTAGGCATACTCTTCATCTTTTGAATAGCTTCCGCTAATTTAGAGGGGGATTCTGATTCAACTACAATTCCACATCGTGCTTTTTCAATAAAGTTGCTTACGTCTCCATTCAATGGAACATTTGCTATTACCGGCCTTCCAGCAGCCATTATATCCTCAAGTTTCCTTGGAACAACAGGGGTTTTCACTTTTGACTTCTTCAATGAGACAAGACAAACATCGCTTGCTGAAAGGAGGTACCAATAGTCTTCACCCTCCTGAAAAGGCAAAAATATAATATTTCTAACACCCAGTTCTTTGCTAAGAATTTCTAATTCGTGCCTTCTTGGTCCATTTCCTACTAATAAGAAAATGATGTCTTTATCTTTATCAGATAGAAGTTTTGCCGCTTTAACAACAGTATCTAAATCTTGTGAAAAAGACATTATACCCGCATAGGTTACTACAAACTTTCCTTCTAGAGAGAACTTTCTTCTAAAATGGGATCCTCTTGAAAGAAGTTCTGGAGACGGAATATAACACGCATTAAAAATTGTAAATACCTTCTTAGGCTCGGCACCATGTCTTATAACTATTTCCTTATTTCCATCGGAATGAACGGTAATAGCACTTGCGTACCTATACATTTGTCTTTCTACATTTTCAAAAAGAGATATCAAAAATTTGTTTTTTAGTAAGCCTAAGTCAATAATAGCATCAGGATGAATATCTTGAACATTAACAATAACTGGTATATCTAAGAGTTTACCAAATAAAACTCCTAGATATCCAAGTAACAATGGGGGAGAATATACTAAAATTGCATCAGATGAAGTCAAATAATGAATAAACGCAGAAAATGTTAGCGGTTGTAACACATGTTCTAACTCTCTGAAGAAAGAGTTTTTACCAGATCTTGGATAAATTAATGGCAACAGTCTTACTCTATAAGTGCATATATTACTTATCGTTTCCATTTTCCAAACTTTATTATTCCAACTTCTTCTTAATAGTGAAGTCTCAATTTTCTTATTACCGCTCAAATTATAGTATCTCGGTTCCGTAGTAAATACTTTTACTATATGACCATTCCTACTAAATGCGAGAGCTAACTGATAGAATAGGTCAGCAGCACTACCTATTTCGGGTGGAAAATTGTTTACTAAAAGAGACAGCCTCAAGTTAACCTAAAACTTCACGCTTTTCGATATGTTCTCCCAGTTCTCCCTAAACCAATCGTAGACCTTTCTCAATCCTGTCTTCATATCTGTTTTAGGCTCATAGCCTAATATCTTCCTAGCCTTCTCTATCGAGGCTCTTCTCCTAATCGCCTTATCCCAGTCTCGCCTAGGCTTGAATACTACTCCAGCCTTGTTCCCCGTAATTTCGTTTATCCAGTTGGCGAGATCTATTATCCTCGTCTCGGTTCCAGAGGCTAAATTGATAGCTTCACCTACAGCTTCTTCTACAACCCCCATTCTTAGCGTTCCATCAACTATATCGTCTACGAAAGTGAAGTCCCTAGTTTCCTCCCCCGTTCCAGTTATCGGCAATGGCTGTCCGTGCATAGCCCACCATATGAAGTTTGGTATAACGTTTCTATATTTTCCAGGTACTTCTCCAGGGCCGTAGACGTTGAAGTACCTTGCTATGGTTACTGGTAGCCCGTAGTAGTCATAGAAGTAGTTGCAGTACAGTTCGCCTACGAGCTTGTTTATCTGGTATGGCGTGTCCAGATGCAGTGATACAAAGTCTTCTCTTAAGGGTAGTGGTGCTTGGCTTCCGTAAACTGAACACCCTGAGGAGGCGAATACAAACCTTTCAACACTAGTGAGGTTTGCGTACTCAAGTGTCTTCAACGTCCCTAAAGCGTTTACTAATAGATCCGTCTCGGGATGGTCTACGCTGTTCTGGTTTGCGAAGTGTGCCGCTAAATGGAAGACGTAGTGTGGTTTGTAGCTGAATGCTCTCTTCATCTTCTCTTCATCCAGTATACTTCCATGTATGAATACGACTTTCGGATGCTTCGGTATATTCCACTCGAATGACGCCGACAAGTCGTCTATTATCACTATTTTTTCGGGATCCGCCTCTAGGAGGGCTTTTGCCAGGTTTGAACCTATGCAACCGGCTCCACCTGTTATCAGAACCCTCTTATCAGTGTAGTGGCTGAGAACATCTTCAAACTTCATTTCCTATAAACCTCCCTAAACCATTCTATAGCTTTAGGTATCCCAACTTCAGGCTCCACTGTTATTTTAAAGTTTAAGTCCCTCTTCACCTTCGATGAGTCAGGTCTCTCAACCCTTGTGATAAAGAATTCAGCACTACTGAAGAAAATCATTTTCTCCTGCATCCTTATAATGTTCTTAGTTCCAACAACGTTCGTCAACCATAAGTTTTCATAGTAGTCTTCACCGTTCCATCTCCCATACTCAGCCGCCAGGTGATAGACGTATTCAAAATCCTGCTGCTCAAACAGCCTCTCAACCTGCCTATACTTGCTCACATCACACCTTATGGACTTTGGATCTTGGGAATGCGTTAAATCGCAGAGCCAAACGTCGTGACCTCTAACTCTAAGCTCCTTAACCAGATTAGAGCCTATAAAACCTAAACCACCAGTAACAAGTATCTTAGCCACAACACAACCTCCTCTAACTGTTTAAAAATATCCCTCTCAAATTGTTTAAAATTATCTCCACTATCTTCTCCCCAGCCTTGCCATCTCCGAAGGGATTAGTCCAGTTTCTAGGCTTTTCAAGCATCATACAGACCTTTTCCAAAATATTCTTGGGGCTTGTCCCCGCTAGAACGTTCGCACCAACATCTAACGTCTCAGGCCTCTCAGTATTATCCCTTAAGGTTACACATGGAACACGCAGTATGCACGCCTCTTCCTGTACACCTCCAGAATCCGTCAGGATCACCTTAGCCTCTTTCTCCAACTTGAGGAAGCTAAGGTAATCTACAGGATCTATCAAAATCACACCTTCGGGGTTAAGCTTAAACTCACCCATCCTCTTTCTAGCTCTAGGGTGGATTGGATATATTATTGGAAGACCATAATGCTTATGGATAAGCCTTAAACCCTCAAGTATACCTTGAAACCTGCTTAAATTGTCAACGTTCTCCTGACGGTGAATGGTAACCAAGAAGTATTCTCCATTATCCAAGCCAAGCCTATCTAAAACGTCATTCCCATCTACCTGCTCGAGGTTTTGGTAAACGGCATCTACAATAGTATTACCTGTGACGAATATCTTACCTTCAGGTACACCCTCTTTAATGAGGTTGTCTATAGCCTTCTCCGTAGGGGCGAATAGTAGGCTCGACATATGGTCTGTTAAAACCCTATTCACCTCCTAAGGCATAGTCATATCGAAGCTTCTAAGACCGGCTTCAACGTGGCCAACCGGTATATTAAGCTTAACGGTGGCTAAAGCACCTGCAAGAGTGGTATTCGTATCACCTTGAACTAGAGCCAAGTCGGGCCTTTCACCCATAAATACCCTTTCAATACCCATAAGCATCCTACCCGTCTGCTCGGCATGCGTCCCAGATCCAACGTTGAGATTATACTTCGCCTCAGGTAGCTTAAGCTGCTCAAAGAAAACCCTATCCATATTGTACGAGTAATGCTGACCAGTATGCAAAATGAAGTAGTCTCCGCCCTTACGCTCGAGAGCTTTAATGATGGGAGCCAATTTGATTATTTCGGGCCTAGTGCCTAACACTATTGCTATCTTCATTCTTCGTCGACTCTTTTTCAACCCTTCTCATAGCCCTGTTAAGCCCATAGAGTGTGAGCGCCGCCACCATTAGGGTTATCCCGCTCAAGCTCGCCCCAAGCGTTATCATTGCCATCGGTATGCTAAAATACCTAGTCGCGTTAAACAATAGAAGCACATATGCTCCTAAGGCTATCGCCGTCAACATCAGTATGGCTCCCGGTATACCGAGACATAGTAACGGCCTATCCTCAACTACTAGCCTGAGAATTGTTACTATTATTTCCCCTCCGTGTAGGAAGAACGGTTTTTTAGAAGTTTTAGGCAACCCCTTATATCTGATCGTTACCGGAACCTCTACAATCCTCAACCCTTTCTTCAAGGCTAAAGCTATTTGCTCGCTTTCAATACCAAACCCCTTTGAATCAGCCTCCGCAAGTATTGCTAAAGACTTCACATTGAAAGCCCTAAACCCAGTTTGAGTATCTTTCACCCCAGCCTTTAGCAACTTTCTACCTAAGAAGTTTATAAGTTTCAAACCCATCCTCCTATAAAACGGCACATCGGTTTTCGCTCCCTCTACAAATCTAGACCCAATCGCAACATCAGCCTCTCCATTTTTTAAAGGCTCTATAAGCTTGGGGATTTCATCGGCATCATGCTGATCGTCGGCATCAAGAACAACGACTAAATCCGGATTAAGCTCCATAGCTCTAATGAACAAGTCTCTCAACGCTACACCCTTACCCATGTTTCTCTCATGCCTGATCACTTCAGCCCCAAGCCTCCTTGCTATCTCCCCAGTCAAGTCTGTAGAGCCGTCGTCGCATACAATAACCTTATCAACATACTTCATGGTTTTCAAGACTACTTTAGCAATTGTACGCTCCTCGTTGTAGGCTGGTATGCAGGCGACGACTTTACAACTCATAGAGTCTTACCCTTAGAAGGAATTTTCGAGCAACTTTCGACCATACTTAAGATAGCGTATAGGCTGTAGAACTACGCCTATGACTAGGCTGTAGTATGCGTATACGGCTATATCGTTTGCGATAGACTCTAAACCGTAGTATAGGTATCCAGCGGCCGTCATCAACATGACCATGAACGCTATTATGAATGGTGCACCCCAGTTCTCCCTAAGATAGCCTCTAAGCCTCCCAGACAGTTTAAACGTAACATCCCTACCCTTATACTTAACCCTTATAGAAGGCCTACCCTTCTTCAAAACCCATCCCTTTTCAAACCCCAATTGTGAAGGAAATCTATACTATTAACTCGATGATAGATGTTAAAGGATTTCAAACTCTATCGGCACCCTCCTGGGTTTGGGCCCCTCGGGCGTGAATGCGATATCCCAGGAGTCTATCTCAGGCCTCCCTATGATTAGGTCTACGCCTCTTCTCAAGTTTTCCGCAACCTCGAACACCGCTCCACCGGGCACCTCCACGCCTTGAAAAACAACCCCCACCCTAGAATAACCTATTATCCTCAACCTCCCACCC